>ERZ827088.2130-NODE-2130-length-21688-cov-3.627930_pt1 | contig 21688 bp, 15 predicted proteins | sample MGYA00519922_ERZ827088 | MGnify/ENA primary metagenome ERZ827088 (study PRJEB31778, sample SAMEA3449254) | human gut metagenome | biome: human gut; feature: human-associated habitat; material: faeces | place: United Kingdom | collected 2010/2012 ...
GGTTGGTGTCCATGTTGTAGCGGCAGGAAAGCAGTTTCATCATAGTAGTGTCCTCCTGGACCTGGACTTGGTTTTGGTGTGCAGCCACGCAAATCAATGCCGCTAAGTCGGTGGAGATAAAACGGCAAGGCCGTCTGCTGCCGCCAAGAAGAAAAAGGCTGTAATTCTATAAAAAGGACGGAAATCAGAGGAACCTATCAGAATTCTGTGCTCTGGTGGTCGATATCAAGAGACAAGCCGCCAACTTCACCGTGGATGGCCTTTATGTGGTAAGCGACATATTCGCGCGGATTGACACCGTAATTCTTTTTGAAGGAGCGGTAAAAGGCGTTATAATCAGAAAAACCGCATTTGGCCGGGATGGAAGAAATCGGCTCTTTTTTCATGAGCAGCCGTTTGGCTTCCAGCAGCCGCTGCTGGATGACATACTGGTAAAAGCTGATCTGCATATTCTGCTTGAACATGTGGGAAAAATTGTATTTATCAATGAAAAGCGCCTTTGCCACCGTGTCCAGTGAAAGATCGCCGCTGAGGTTCAAATCGATATAATGCAGGGCGTTGCTCAGGATGCTTGGTTTCTGCGCCTTGGCAAAAACGTGTTCCCGATTATATAAGGAACGGTTGATGCCGATCAAGATGCGGAGAATATCGGCCATGCCCTCACTGTGGTAACACAGGCTTTCCTCCCGGTAAGCGTGGGTCAGGGCTTCAAACTGCCCGAACCGGGCGCGGGAACTGTCCACGCTATCCCGAATCAAAAATGTTTTTGCATGACCCGGACGGAGAAAGTAATCGATGTCCGGGTCGATCTTTTTCATGGTATCAAAAGCCGGAGGGCTGAGCCACAACACATACCGCTCATAGGGGATCTCAAAGTCCCGGAAGATGGGATGGTGCATAATGGCAGGTGGGATGATCAGCAGGTCTCCCGGTTTGAGCCGGAACATTTTGTCGTGGACAACATAATCCGCATTTCCGCTGACAAAGAGAAAAAATTCATAGAACTCATGGTAATGAGAAGCGACCGGGGGATAGCTGGCGTCCTTGTAATGGTCGATCTCAAAATCCGGCTCGGCCATGTAATGTTTATCGGTTTTGATGACTTTCACAGAAAAATACCTCCGGTCAAAAAATTCTTTTGGGCTAGTTCATCATAACACGATGTACCAATATATGCAATGTTTTGACCAATAAATGCCAATAATTTTGCAAAAAAGGCTGGATTATACCAAGAAATGCAAGGTTTTTACCAAAAAAGGCCTGTACATTACAACGTGTTTGCGCTATTTTTATTGACAGAAAGCCTGTTACACAAGGCAGAACAGAAATGGTAGGGAATGCGCAGCCCGAAGCCCTTTGCGGAAGGGATAAATTTCACTCTGACCGACAGGAGATCAAAACCGGTTTTGTACGCAGTCAATCAAACAAAGAAAACTGGAGATGTCAATCATGATAGGAACAAGACGTATTACTCGCCGCAGCTTTCTGGCTGCTGCAGGTCTTGCTGCCGTAGGCGCAAGCCTGTCGCTCACCGGATGCAGCGGCTCGGTTTCAGACGGCCTGAGCTCCAAGCATCTGCTGGTGGCACACAGCCACAGCGAAACGCACCCGGTCAACGTTGGACTGCAGAAGATGACGGAAGTTGCTTCTGCTGAATCCGACCTGACCTTCAGCGTTTACCCCAATGGTCAGCTGGGCGACAACGCAGCAATGATCCAGCTGGTCAAGGCCGGCGTTCTGGATATTGCAAAGGTCTCTGCTTCCAGCATGGAGCAGTTCAACAGCGCATACGCCATCTTCTCGATGCCGTATGTGTTCGAGAGCACCGAGCAGTATTTTGCCGTTATGAACCAGAGCGAAGCAGTGCAGGAAATCTTCAAGAGCACCTACGATCAGGGCTTCTTTGCCATCGGCTGGTTCGATTCCGGCTCCCGCAGCATCTACACCACCAAAGACGGCCCCTGTGAAGGCCCCGCAGACCTGAAGGGCCTGAAGATCCGCACCCAGGACAGCCCCACGTCCATTGCCATGATCCGTGCCATGGGCGGCAGTGCAACGCCCATGTCCAGCGGCGAGACCTACACCGGTCTGCAGCAGGGCATTATTGACGGCGCAGAGAACAACGAGACAGTTCTGGTGCAGGACGGCCATGGTGAGGTCTGCAAGAGCTACACCTACACCCAGCACCAGATGGTGCCCGATATCGTGATCATCTCCACCGAGACTTGGGAAAGCCTGGACGAGACCGAGCAGAGTGCCATCGTAAACGGCATGACGCAGGGCAACGAAGCACACGAGGCCGTATGGCAGGATCTGGTGCAGGAGAACATTGACGGTGCCAAGGAGATGGGCGTCCAGTTCTACACCATCGACAAGACGGCCTTTATCGAGGCTACCCAGTCCCTGCGCGACGAGTTCTGTGCTAAGAGCGCCGACAATGCCCGTTATTACGAGGACTTCCTGTCCTATGTACAGGCTTGATGAGGAGGGAAGCATACCATGTTGATCGTTAAATTCCGCGGCCTGATCGATAAGATCATTCAGGTTCTCAGCACCATTATCATGGGTGTCATGGTCATTGCTGTCTGCTGGCAGGTCATCACCCGCTACATCCTGAACAACCCCAGCACCGTGACCGAAGAAGCGCTGCGTTATCTGCTGATCTGGGTGACCATGGTGGGCGGTGCTTACGCATACGGCCGCCGCAAGCATCTGGCAATCACCGCGCTGAGCAAGCGTCTGTCCTTCAAGGGCCAGAAGATCCTGGATATCTTTGTGCAGGCTATGGTCATCCTGTTCTGCGTTGTTGTCATGATCGGCGGCGGCACGCGCCTTGTCAACACCGCTGCGGATCAGCTGAGCGCTGCGCTGCAGCTGCCCATGCCCCTGATCTACGCCAGCGTCCCTGTGGGTGCCATCCTGTTCATCTTCTACGCGCTCATCTTCATCGGTGAGGATCTGCGCGATATGAAGCAGGGCCCCAAGGCAGAGTCTGCCAAAGAAGCATAAAAAAAGGAGGACGAACCTAAAATGGGTACTTTTCAAGTCGGTCTGCTCCTGATCGGCACGTTTGCGCTGCTGCTGGCGCTGAGCGTCCCGGTCTCGGTCAGTATCATCATTTCGTCGGTCGTGACCATGGCCTCCACCCTGTCTCTGGATCTGGGCACTTTCGTTGCCAGCCAGCGCATGGTGGGCGGCGTTGACAGCTTCTCGCTGCTGGCTGTCCCGTTCTACATCCTCTGCGGTGTTCTGATGAACACCGGCGGCATTGCACAGAAGCTGATCGATTTCGCAAAAATTCTGGTCGGCCGCATCCCCGGTGGTCTGGCACACACCAACATTCTGGGCAACACGCTGTTCGGCTCTCTGTCCGGTTCCTCCGTTGCAGCTTCCGTTGCTATCGGCGGCGTTCTGATCCCCATGGAGGAGAAGGAAGGCTACGATAAAAAGTTTGCTGCTGCCGTCAACATCGCTTCCGCACCTACCGGTCTGATCATTCCTCCTTCCGGCATCCTGATCATCTATCCGGTGCTGGCTGGCTGCTCTGTGGTGGGCATGATCATGTCCGGCTACATCCCCGGCCTGATGTGGGCACTGGCCTGCATGGTCGTGGCGTATGTCATTGCAAAGAAAAACCACTATCCCACTGCTGGTAAGGTTCCGGCTTCCGTTTTCTTCAAGTACTTCGTGGACGCCATCCCCAGCCTGCTGCTGATCGTCATCATCGTCGGCGGCGTTATGTCCGGTATCTTCACTGCAACGGAGTCCGCTGCTGTGGCTGTTGCCTACACCCTGTTCCTGTCCATCGTTGTTTACCGCAGCATCAAGATCAAGGATCTGCCCAAGATTCTGCTGGACGCCTGCGAGACCACTGCTGTCATCATGTTCCTGATCGCCGGCTCCAACGTCATGAGCTTTGTTATGAGCTTCACCGGTCTGCCCAGCGCCATCGGCAACGCACTGATCAGCGTTTCCAGCAATAAGTACGTCATCCTGCTCATCATCAACCTTGTGCTGCTGGTGGTTGGCTGCTTCATGGACATCACCCCGGCTGTCCTGATCTTCACCCCGATCTTCCTGCCCGTTGTCCAGTCCTTCGGTATGGATCCCATCCACTTCGGTATCATGATGGTCATGAACCTGGGTATCGGCAACATCACCCCGCCCGTTGGCAGCGCACTGTTCAGCGGCTGCTCAGTGGCAGATATGGACATGGAGGACATGATCAAACCGATCCTGCCGTTCTATGCGGCGATCTTCGTGGCGCTGATGCTGGTAGCTTATGTGCCTTGGTTCTCCATGGCGCTGCCCACCCTGTTCGGCGCAGTCTGATAATGTGAAAAGGAGCAAGTTTTCATGGTTTATTCAGTCACCAAGTATGGCGCTGTCGGCGATGGCGCAACCAATGATGCCGCTGCAATCCAGTCTGCCATTGATGCCTGCAACGCAGCAGGCGGCGGCCGCGTTGTACTGGAGGGCGGTCATACCTACTATTCCAGTTCTATCGAGCTGAAAAGCAACGTAGAGCTGCATCTGGAACAGGGCGCCCTTCTGAAAGCGCACTCCGATATCTCCACCTATTTCAACCCCAACGGCGATGATGCTTCCGTGGCAGCAGTTTCCGGCGCAAAGGCCGTGGATCGTCCGGTGGCAAAACCGGCTTACACCTTTATTCACGCCAAGGATGCAGACAACTTCTCCATCACGGGTCAGGGCGCAGTGGACGGCAATGTTTATGCCTTTATGAAGCGGGCAAGCCGTTACTACTTCAACGGTGATTTCTACCCCCGTCCCACCATGGTGTATGTGGAGCACTGCAACCACATCTCGTTCCATGACGTGACACTGCAGAACTCTCCGTTCTGGACGCTGCACCCTGCCGGATGCAACGATGTGCTGATCTCCAACATCCGGGTGCTGAACCCGCTGGACTGCACCAACTCCGACGGTATCGATCCGGATCACTCCACCAATGTGCGGATCATCGGCTGCCATGTCCAGTGTGCAGATGACTGCATCTGCCTCAAGACCACAGCGGGCAACAACGAGTACGGCCCCACCAAGAACGTCATCATCTCCAACTGCACGCTGACCTCTACCAGTGCCGCAATCAAGATCGGCACAGAGGGCGTGGCAGATTTCGAGAATATTCTGGTGGATAACTGCATCATCACTGGAAGCAACCGGGGTCTGTCCATCCAGATTCGCGACGGCGGCTGTGTGCGGAACGTGAGCTTCTCCAACATCATGATCGAGACCCGCCGCTTTGCCGAGTGCTGGTGGGGCTGCGCGGAGCCTATCGTGATGACGACCCACGACCGGAACGCCAACACCCACAGCGGCAGCATCGAGAATGTTCGCTTCTTCAACGTCACCTGCAAGGGTGAGAACGGTGTGTTCCTCTCCGGCAACGAGGAGAATCACATCAAGAACGTTCTGTTTGAAAATGTCAACGTCTGTCTGGAAGCTACCAGCAAGTGGGAGCGCGGAATGTACGATCTGCGTCCCATTCCGCCTGAAAAGGAAGGCATGCTGCATCAGAAGAGTGCAGCCATGTTCCTGCGCTGGGTAGATGGCGTCACCGTCCGGAACTCCACGCTGGGCTTTGCGGGCGAGGACCGTTCGGACTTCGCACAGGCGCTTTTTACTCAGAACTGCACCAACGTGCAGACCATGGGTCTGACTGCTGAGGCTGCCGCCCCGGAGTACCAGAGCATCGAACTGGGCTGAGCCGCCTATCAATAATGAGCAAGCCGCCGCATCGGCGCTGGCCCCTTTTGCCGGGTCGGGCCGGGCGGCGGCTTTTTTTGAGGGATAAACCAATGAACAAGAAAAAGAACATCATCACGTTTGCCGCGTTCCTGATCCTGATGGTGGGTCTGGGCGCGAACGATGCCATGCGGGGTATCTTTTCCACGATCTTCTCTGCCCACTTCCAGCTGAGTACCGCCCAGTTGTCCCAGATCGTCACCGTAAGCTACATCGGCAACCTCGTGTTTCTGGCCGTCGGCGGCTTCGGGGTGGATATTCTGGGCCGCCGCAAGGCCATGCTGCTGTATACCTTTTTGTGGAGCGCAGCCATGCTGCTGTTTGCCACCACGGACTCCTATCTGCTGCTGCTTGTGGGAATGTTTTTTGCCATGGGCACATCCACACTGCTGAACACCAACATGAACCTGATCACGACCGGTATGTTTGCCGTTGCGCCCGGCTTTTTTGTGAACTTCCTGTTCTTCATTCAGGGCATTGGCACCAGCGGCAGCCAGAGCATCATTGGCAACTGGGCTACGGATATTTCCAGCTGGCACACCGTGGCATGGGGACTGCTGGCCATTGGCGCAGTGGCCATGGTGCTGTTCGTGCTGTTCCCCATGCCGGAAGTGCAGGAGCACAAAACGGAGGGGAAGGTATCGCCCAAGGAGATCATGAGCTGTCCGGCATTTCTGTCGTTGGTGCTGATCATCGGCCTGTATTTCATTGCAGAACATGGCATTATGAACTGGCTGGTGAGCTATGCTACCAATGCACTGGAAGTGCCCATGGGACAGGCGGCAAACTTTACCGCTGTTTTCTTCGGCTGTGTGATGGTGGGGCGTCTGGTGCTGAGCAGTCTGGTGGATAAGCTGGGCATCTACCGCTGCCTGCGGCTCTTCGCCACAAGCGCTGCGGTTCTGTACACCGCAGGTGTTCTGCTGGGTGCACCGGGTCTGTGGCTCCTGGCAGTCAGCGGTCTGCTGTTCTCCATCCTGTATCCGACCCTTGTCATGCTGATCCCGCGATACTGGCCTAGTCACGCAGCTTCCTCTGCATCGGGTCTGGTGCTGAGTGTGGCTTCGCTGGCGGATATCCTCTTCAATGCCGTGTTTGGCAGCTTGGTGGATGCCATCGGCTACCGGACCTCCTTCCTCATCATGCCTGCCTGCATGGTGGGATGCACGGCACTGCTCTGGCTGTTCTTTGCAAAAGCTAAAAAGCTGGAACGGTGCGATTAACGGACAGATACGGTCACGCAAACCAATGCCCTCAAGTTTTAAGCGAGCATAAAAAATACCGCCCACGCAGCGCTGCGTGGGCGGTAAATTTTTTTTCTTACCCAAAGTATAACAGGAGAACCGTAGACAGTAAGGATGAAAAGTCGTGAAGCAAGATGAATTTTTTGAATTGTCATAAATAACACGACTTTTTGACTGATAACACAAAATTTTGCACCCTTATTCCGTGGGATTCTCTTTATAATAAGAACAGAAATCAAACGGAAAAAGGAGATGCGGATGATGCAAGCAACAAATCTGAAAACGAATCATCTGACTCAGCCTCTCGGTATAGATGCCGGGACGCTGTTTTTATCGTGGCAGTGCGCCGAAGGCGTGCGCCAGACCGCCTACGAAATTGAAGTAACTGCCGGAGCCGAAACGCTGTGGGCGAGCGGAAAGGCTTTGGGCAGTGTGATGCACACCGAAACGCCCAGCGCTGTACCGCCCAAGACGCAGGGACGGTGGCGCATCCGCCTGTGGGATGAAAATGACCAGCCCGGTGCATGGAGCACCGCTTCCTTCGAGACCGGGCTTGCACAGGCAGACTGGCAGGGCGTGTGGGTCTGCCCGGAGACAGAAGAGCCGGACATCGACTGCGCTGATGCCATCAACGCCTTTGCAAAGCCCAACTGGGAGCAGAAGCAGGCGGCGCTGGAAGCCTCCGGCAAAGGGCAGGCGCAGCCTTATCAGCCCCACCGCCCGGCAAGCTATCTGCGCAAAACGTTCACCGCCCCGGAGGGAGAAAGCAAGCGACTGTACATTACCGCTAAGGGACTGTATGCGGCATGGCTGAACGGCAAGCGGGTCGGCGATATGGTGCTTGCCCCCGGCAGCTTTACCGCAGACAAGCAATTGGGCGCACAGACCTACGATGTGACCGCACTTGTCCGTGACGGTGAAAATGAGCTACTCATCACATTGGGCGACGGCTGGTACCGCAGCACCTCCGGCGTGGATGGTGACCGTGACCTGTTCGGCAGCGAACTGGCTGTCCTGTTCCAGCTGGAAGTGAACGGCAAGGCGGTCTGCGTTTCGGATGACGACATGGAGGCCACCCAGTGCGGCCCGATTCGCCAAAATGATCTGCAGCAGGGCGAAGTGCACGATGCCCGGCTGGAAGAGGAGCTTTCCGGCTGGCATGGCGTAAAGACCGAGCCGAACTCCCTGCCCATCACCGGTATGAACACCGTGCCCATCCGGGAGCAGGAAGCCTTTGCGGGCAGGCTGCTGCGCACCCACAACGGCGAGACCGTGCTGGACTTTGGCCAGAACATGGCTGGCTATGTGGAGATGAAGCTGACCGCCCACGCCGGGCAGAAAATCAAGCTGCTGTGCGGCGAAGCACTGGACGAGAACGGCAACTTTACGCAGGAGAACTTTCAGGACCGGAACCGCCACAAGGAGGGCGGCACGGCGCAGCTGCTGGAACTCGTTTGCAAAGAGGGCGAGAACCACTACAAGCCCAGCTTTACCATCATGGGCTTCCGGTACGCAAAGGTGGAAACGGACATCGACCTGACCGGCGCAGAGTTTACTGCCCACGCCGTCTATTCGGAGATGCCGGTCACCGGCAGCTTTGCGTGCGGCAATGCCGATGTGGATCAGCTGGTGAAAAACAGTGTGTGGAGCCAGAAGGGCAACTTCTGCGATATCCCCACCGACTGCCCCACCCGCGAGCGCGCTGGCTGGACTGGCGATATGGGGGTGTTCATCGAGACCGGCCTGACCCTGATGGACTGCTACCCGGTGGTGGAAAAATGGCTGGCCGAGTGCCGCCTGAACCAGTACCCGGATGGACGCATGGCAAACATTGCGCCGCCCACCAGCCGCCCCGGCTACATGACCCCCATGCTCTGTATGTCGGCGGGCTGGGGCGATGCTGCCATTCTGGTGCCCTACGCCCTTTATAAGCGCACCGGCGACCGCAAGATCCTTGCGGACAACTACGAGATGATGCAAAAGTGGTATGGTTTCCTGCTGGGCCGTGCCCAGCAGACCACCGAAGAACAGCAGACCGGGGCATACGCCAAGTACACGGTGCTGAACGGTCTGGACTACGGCGAGTGGTGTGAGCCGGGCATTACTCCCATGCAGGCGATGATGAACCCGCGCAAAAGCGTGGGTACGGCGTATCTGGCTTATTCCGGGCGACTTCTGGCGGAAATTGCGCAGGCGCTGGGCAAGGCAGAGGACGCAGCGCAGTACCGCGACACGGCAGAAAAGGCGGTAAAGGCATACCGCGCTGCCTTTACGGATAACGGAAAAATTACTTCGGACCGGCAGTGCGAATATGTCCGCGCCATTGCCTTTGCGCTGCTGGGCGAGGAGGAGAGCCAAGCCGCTGCGGATACCCTGAACCGGATGGTGGCGGAAAACGGCTACCATCTGAACACCGGCTTCCTTTCCACGCCCTTCCTCTGTGAGGTGCTGGCAAAGTATGGCCATGCCGACACCGCCTATAAGCTGCTGTTACAGGACACCGCTCCCAGCTGGCTCTATGAGGTCAAGCAGGGCGCTACTACCGTCTGGGAGACATGGACGGGCATTGACGCAAACGGCCACCCCAGCGAATCCCTGAACCATTACTCCTACGGTGCCATCTGCGGCTGGCTGTTCGGTGGCGTGTGCGGCATCCATCTGGCAGGGGAGACCCTGACCATCGCCCCCACCCCGAACCCGGCTCTGGGATGGGCAAAAGCGGTGTACGATTCCCCGGTGGGGCGCATTGAAAGCGGCTGGCAGTATGCAGGCGATGCCGTGACCTACACCATCACCGTGCCCTGCAATCTGACCGCAGAAGTCACCCTCCCGGATGGCAGAAGCCTGACCTTGCAGCCGGGCACCCACATTCTGTAACGCAAAAAGATCCCCCGCAAGACACAACGCCCCGTACCGGAAGGAGTAACCGGTGCGGGGCGTTGCTTTTATGGGGATAATGAAGAAGAAAATAATGAGAGAATGGCAGGTCAGAATTTTTGTGCAAGGTATTTTGCACTGAGCTGGAAGCTCTTGACAGGGGAATTGTCCACCCAGTTGCGGTGGCTTTCCAGAATAACGGCATCCACATCCATGGCAAGGGCCTGCGCCATCAGGCTGTCCAGGTCCATGTTGCCGGTGCCCAGCTCCATGCTGTCGGTTTTCAGGATGGGCGTGATGGCGCTGCCGGTGATGCGGGTGCCCCGGTCGTTGATGTGCCACAGCTTCATGCGGGGACCAAGCCGCTGCATCCATGCCAGCGCGTTTGCACCGCCCTCGGTGAACCAGTAGCTGTCAAACTCAAAGTTGACAAAAGCGGGGTCGGTCTCTTCTAAGAGGATATCGTAGGCGCGCTTTTCCGCATTCACATGCCGCAGCTCGCAGTTGTGGTTGTGGTAGAGCAGATGGATGCCCTCGGCTGCCAAGGCTTCGCCGGCTTTGTTCAGCCGCTGCGCCAGTTCGTGCATGGCGGCTTCATCGCCGTAATCAAACCGGTACATCCCGGTGATGACCACATGCTGTGTGCCGAAGCTCTTGGCTTTCTCGGCCACTGCGTGGGCATCCCGTTCCAGAGAGCCTAGGTCGGTGTGCAGGCTGACCACCTGAAGGCCTGTCTCCTGCACCAGCTTGTGCCAGTCCAGATTGCTGCCCTTGCCCACCGGCATACCGGCGGCCTTGGTCAGCAGCTTTACCACAAAACCAATGGGGTGGATCATAAATCCACACAGTTCAATACCGTCGTACCCGGCGGCTTTCATGGCAGCAAGCGTTTCTCTTGCCTGCTGCTCGTTGCTCAGTACAGTGCCCAGCATAAATTGCTGCACGGCTTTGATGGGCATGGTTTACCCCTCCAGTTTGAAAATCTTACCCGGCGTGATGCCGTTTTCGTTAAAGCTGTCCACGCAGACATAGTATTCCTGCCCGGCGGTCAGGGTGGAAAGGGTCACTTCGTCTGCATCGTACACCAGCCAGCTCAGATAGAGTTTGTCGGGCGCAGCGCCGTAGCGGACATTGCAGCCCTGTGCATTTTCGTTATGCTTCCAAGTGATCTTTGCATCCAGTGCATCTACGCGAGCCCCGGCGGCTTCGGCCTGTGCGGGCTTTGCGCCCTCGCCGTTGCCGAACACCCGCAGACCGCTGATGCGCAGCGGCTGTCCATAGGGCAGTTCGCCGCCGGTCACCCGGACGTACCGTGCGCGGATGCCGCCGGCATATTCGTAGTAGCCGTTGGAGCATTCCCGGGCAACCGTTTCGCGAACCGTCCAGTCTGCGCCGTTCACACTGGTCTCCACCGTGTAATGGGAGATCTGCGGGCGGGTCTCGATGTGGCGGGTCTTGCGGTCGTCACCGTAGCTGTCCGCCGGGAAATCCACCACCAGCTTTTCGTCCACCATGTTTACCTGAATGGCGCGGACATCACTCTCTTTGCCAAGATCCACACACAGCCATTCACCCGGCTCTGCACCGGCGGCGCTCCACCAGCTGCGGCAGTCCTCATTGACTGCCCATTCCGGGCTGCTGTTTTCTGCGGTGCTGGAAGCCGTGACCGGCTTTTTGTAACTCAGCAGCATCCATTCCGGCTGCTGGCTGGCGGCATCGAATTTGCCAGCCGGGATGCGGTGGGGGTAATCGGCAAAGTTCTGGTTGCAGTAAAGCACGCCGTCCTTGTCGAACCCGGCAGGAAACAGCCCCACCCGGCGCTCAAAGTCATAGTTGACGGAAATGCGCATGGTGGAGGCGTGCCACCAGTTGCCGTAGGTGTCAGCAATGGTGCTGCCGTGGCCTGCACCGGTGATGAATCCACCGGGCTTTGCGGAAAACGGATTGGATGCCTGCCGCACAAAGGGGCCCAGCGGAGAACGGGAGGTGTATACACCGTCGGCGTACGTGTTGTACTGGGTGCCGGGGCAGGCGTACTGCAGATAGTAGGTGTCGCCGTGCTTTGTCATGAACGCACCCTCAATGTAGGGTTTGCCGATGGCGTTGAACATGGCAGTCAGGCTTTCGGCACTCAGGCCGGGGATGCTTGCCATCTGCGGCGGCAGATTCAGCTTGCCGGTCTTGGGATCATAGAACTGCTTCATGGACTGGTACAGCACGCTGGCTTCCCGGTCCACGATGCCGTTGTTGCCGGGGCGTTCGTAGCCAAGGGTAGTTTCATTGTCGAAGATCAGCTCCTGCTTTTCACCGATGGGGGTCATGGTGTCCGGGTCCAGCTCCACGCCGTAGATGGGGGCAATATTGGAACAGCCCCAGTAGAAGTACACCCGGCCATCGTCATCGCAGAACAGATCCGGGTCCCAGAAAGCAAAGGGCGCAGAAACCTCGGTAAACGGCTCGATCAGGGGGTCAGCGGTGCGCAGAATGGGGCAGTTACGCCCCTTGCGGCTGGCGCAGAAGTAGAGGTGATCGCCCACCTGCCGCACATCCGGTGCATAGTCGTAGATCAGCAGGCCGGGGTCTGCATGGAAGTCCCAGCTCAGCAGATCCTCCGAATACCAGAAGCCTGCCGACATGGAAACGAACAGATAATATCTGCCTTTGAAGTACACCAGCGTCGGGTCTGCGCCCTCCCGGAAACCCGCTGTGCGGGGGCCTTCCTTCATGTGCTGGTAGCGGTAGCCCAGATCAAGGGGGTTGCAATAGGTTTGTTTCATCAAAGCTTACTCCTTGGCAATGCCCTGCAATACACGGTTCAGCTGCTTGATGTCCTCTTCCGAAGTGCCCGCCTGCATCAGCATGGATTGAATGGTCATCCGCTGCATGGCACGCTCCATCATGGCCACCAGAGCCGGGTTGTCCTTCACGGCGGCGGCCACATCTCCGCGGGCAGCGGCGGCTTTATCAGAAATCTGCTTCAGGATAGGACCAGCTTTCGGGTCTGCCATGGCGGCAGCCATGTTGTCCTTCACCGACCAGCAGCTTTCGTCCAGCTCGCCGTCAAACCAGTTGGTCACGTTCTTGCGGTTGTCCATGGCGTAATCCGGGTTGGGGGCGTCCACCTTGTTCACCAGGATCACGCTGCTGTGCTCACCGGAGCGTGCCTCAATGCTGTGCTTGCCGGTAATGGGCAGCTGGAAGGTGAACACCTTGTCGCCCTGCTTGGTCTCCACCAGCTGACCGTCCTTGTACAGCGAGACCTCCGGCAGATTGGAGTAGACCTTGATCTCGGTCACATCCTCGGCGCGGTCCACATAGCGGCTGCCACACAGGTGCACGAACGGCTCCTTGCTCCAATAGGCCTTGTAGAGATAGAAGGGGTCTTTTTTGATCTTGCGGTCAAAGGTGACAAGTCCCTTCTGGTTCTCGCCATGCTTGCCGCCCTCATCGCGTCCATCGGCGGCAAAGTCGAACATGTTCCACACATGGGTCGCCCACAGCCAAGGACGGTCGGCAATCATCTTAGCAATGTGCTCGTGGTAAACGCACTGGTAGCTCTCGGTGTAGTCGCCCTTTTCCGGGTGGCTGCTCTGGTACTGGGGGTTGGCGTCTGCGCCATACTCCGAAAAGCCGATGCAGCGGTCCGGAAAATCGGCATGGTATTTGTCAAAGAACTCGTCGTTCTGCTCAAGGTCCCCCAGATACCAGCCGAAGTAGAGGTTGTAGCTGTTCACGTCCGGGATCTCCAGAATGGGGCTGGTGGTCTCCAGCATAAACACGTTTGCCATGGTGGTCTTGCGGGTGGGGTCCAGCTTGTGCGCCAGCTCGTTCAGCAGACGGTGGTTTTCCAGCAGATCCTCGTTGACAGCAGAAGCAGCGGTGATCTCGTTAGAAAGGCCCCACACGGCAATGCAGGGGTGGTTGTAGTTCTGGACGATCAGTTCCTCCATTTGGGTCAGGGTGTTGGCACGGCCGTTTTTCATGTGCATGGTGATGTAGGGAATCTCTGCCCAGATGACAAGGCCCTTTTCATCACACAGGTCGTAGAAATACTGTGCGTGCTGATAGTGAGCCAGACGGATGGTGTTGGCCCCGATCTCCAGAATGATGGAAATATCCTCCTCCATCATTTCGTTTGTCAGGGCATTGCCCGCACCCTTGCGGTCCTGATGGCGGGAAACGCCGCGCAGGGGATAGCTGCGGCCGTTCAGGATAAAGCCCTTCTGGGGGTCAAACTCAAATTTCCGGCAGCCGAACCGGGCGGAAGTTTCCTCGCCATTGCCCAGCTTGGCAGAGACGATGTAAAGGAAGGGGTCGTCCACGCCATCCCACAGATGGGCATCGTGCAGGGTGAAAACAGCCTTTGCAGTGCCGTTTTCCACCGGGGCGGTGATGCTCTGGCCTTCCAGCGCAAAGGCTACGCTCTGTGCGCCGACCACGGCAGCTTCCACGGTGACCTCGACGGTCTTGGTGGCAAGGTCGGTGACGATAGGGGTCACCTTCAGCGCCGGTGCGCCATTAGCGGGCAGGGCAAAGTGCTCTGCGGGAACGATGTGCAGGGTCACATCCCGGTAAATGCCGCCGTAGAAGGTGAAGTCTGCCTTCTGGGGGTACACGGTGTCGTTGTCGCGGTTGTCCACGGAAATTGCCAGCAGATTTTCCTCTTTGAGGTGGTCGGTCAGGTCCACCCGGAAGGTGGAGTAGCCGCCCTTGTGCTCGGCCAGTTTTTCCCCGTTCAGGTAAACGGCGGCGGTCATGGCTGCGCCGTCCAGCTGCAAAACAGCCTTGCCGCCTGCCGGGATGGCGGGCTTTGCCAGAGCCAGCGTATACCAGCAGGTGCCGCGGTAGTAATCGTTGCCGCCGTCCTGACCGTCCACCGCGTTCCATGTGTGGGGCAGGGCAACGGTCTCGCCCATAACGGCGGCGGGGATGCCGGGGTTCTCTTTGGTAAAATGCCAGTTGCTATGATTCAGCAGGATGGTCTTGCTCATGGTAAAAACTCCTTTGTGAAAGATAGATAGAATCAGCAAAAACCGAAAGAGCGTATGAGCCTTTTCGGTCTTTGCAGGGTGTTACTGCATATGTTCTGCAATTACTTCACGGCGAAGAGCGTCTTTTTTATCTGCGATGCGCTTCTGGACGTTGACCATTTCCTCCTTGGTCAGGGGGCAGCCCACCATGGCGAGCAGGGTGACGACCCAGCCCAGCATCGGCAGACCGTACTTGATGGCAAGGGTCATCCAGAAGATGCCGGAGGTGTAGGCATCCGTGGGCTGAGGCATGGTGGTGGTGTAGCCCAGAAGGGCGACCGCACCGGTGGCGATGACAGCAGCCACCGAGGTGATGAGCTTATCGATCAGGCTGTAAGTGCCGGAGACAACCGCCGGAATGTAACGGCCGCTGCGGTCCAGCTCGTAGTCGATGGTATCAGCCATGTAAGAGTTGTTGGAGGTGGTGATGCACATATTGGAACCGTTCTGCAGCAGGGTCAGCAGGACATAAACGATCATATTCCAGCTGCCGATCACACCGATCTGACGAGTATCGGTAAAGATGAAGAACAGGATCAGCACAGCGGTGATGGTCATGCTGACGCAGGTCCAGGTCACGATGCCCTTCTTGCTGCCCTTTTTACCCACATATTTTGCACCGAAGGCCGCAAAGAAGATGGAAGGCACCATGCTGATCATGCTAAGGGTGGTAGCAAGACCCATGTTGCCGATGAGGATGCCGTTCAGCATCGTGTTGATGATGGCCTGACTGCCCACCTGCTGCGCCAGCTTATCGGAAGCGTTGGAGGCGATGTAGCACTGCAGGGGCTTGTTGTGCTTGAGCACCTCAAGTACGTCCGCCATTTTCAGCGACTCATGCTTTTTGTTGGTGCCCTCGAAGTTTTCGGGCTTATCGTAGGCGGAGATGCCGGCGCAGACGATCAGGGTGCCGATGCCGGCAATGATCAGCACGATGGTGCAGACGGTGCTGAGGAAGTCCTGATTAAAGGTGCCGCCGCACTTGGGCAGGATGACGGTGTAGATCAGCATGCTCATGCCCATGGGCACGGCGTAGTTCAGGGCAGTGGACCAGACCCCGATGGTGGGACGCTGCCGGGGATCGTTGGTCATGATGGCCGGCAGGGTCTGGGCGGTCATGTTGGTGATGGTGTAGCCGATGATATAGATAATGTAGGTCAGAACGAACGCCGGCAGGCCGAAGCCCTTGCTGGAGAACAGGTTGAACATGCACAGCAGGCCGACTGCCTCAATCAGGTAGCCGCTGATCAGCAGAACGCGCAGCTTGCCGAAACGGGTGTTGACGCGGTCGTAGACGAATGCCAGCAGCGGGTCGGTGAAGCCGTCTAGAATGCGGGCCAGCATCAGGATGAGGCCAACGGTTGCAGTGGTGATGCCGTAGCCAATGCTGGCAGAATAACTTGCCATACCGATCAGGGAATAGACGCTCATGCCCACGAAGGCGTTGCAGGCGTAGCAGATGATCTGCCATGTTTTGGCGCGGCGGTACTGGACACCGTCTACCTCACTGGCGCTGGGTTTCTTTTGGAACATAATGATTTTCCTCCTTTTTTGTATGAACCGGTTTCCGCTTTTCTTGACACCAGAATAACAGAATGCAACAGGTACTGCAGGACAAAAAACTGGAATTGAGGATAAAAATTCACGCAGTTCTGACCGCTCAACGAAAAATTCACCAATAACATGAAAAATTATCCTTTTTGAACCGCGCAGACCTGTTACAATAGGCACAAGAGAAAACTCGGCTTCTGAATAAAAAGGAGAATCATCATGCAGAAATTTGAAAAAGGCTTTTTCATCGGTGCTGCAACAGCAGCCCATCAGGTAGAGGGTAACAATACCAACAGCGACTACTGGGCACAGGAGCAGCTGCCCCATTCCAGCTTTACGGAGCCCAGCGGCATTGCCTGCGACCATTATCATCGGTACGAAGAAGATATTAAGCTGCTGGCCGATGCCGGGCTGAACGCCTACCGCTTTTCCATCGAGTGGGCACGGGTGGAGCCGGAGGAAGGAACGTTCGACCCGGAAGCCATTGAACACTACCGCAAGGTGATCGCTTGCTGCAAGGCACACGGCGTAGAGCCGGTGGTGACTCTGCTGCACTTTACCAGCCCCAAGTGGCTCATCTGTAAGGGCGGCTGGGAGGCAGAGTCCACCGTGGAGGACTTTAAGCACTATGCAGCCTATGTCATGGAGCAGCTGGGCAGCGAGCTGCATTATGTCTGCACCATCAACGAGGCCAACATGGGCTTGCAGCTGGCCGCTATTTCCAAGCGGTTCCGCCTGATGGCAGAACAGGCCGCCAAAAATGCCGCAGCGGCCGGAAAGTCTGCTGAGGGCACGGTGCAGGTGGGCATGAACTTCCAGAAGATGATGGAAAACATGAAGTATGCTGCCGTGGAGAATGCACAGGTGTTCGGCACACCCCAGCCGCAGATCTTTGTCAGCGAGCGCACCCCGGAGGGCGATCTGCTGGTGCTGCGCGCCCATGCAGCCGCACGGGATGCCATCAAGGCCATCTGCCCGGAAGTCAAGGTGGGCCTGACCCTCTCGCTCCACGACTTGCAGGCACAGCCCGACGGCGAAGCCTTTGCCGAGGCCGCATGGCAGGAGGAGTTCACCCATTATCTGCCCTACATCAAAGAGGATGATTTCTTAGGTGTGCAGAACTACACCCGCACCCTTTACGGCCCGCAGGGGCAGCTGCCGGCACCGGAGGGCGCAGAGCTGACCCAGATGGATTACGAGGTTTACCCGCAGGCACTGGAACGCGTCCTCCGCAAGGTGGCAGAGAAATTCAAGGGTGATCTCATCGTCACCGAAAACGGCATTGCCACCGCCGATGACACCCGCCGTGTGGCGTTTATCCGGCAGGCACTGGACGGCGTGCAGCACTGCATTGCCGACGGCATCCCGGTGAAGGGCTACTTCCATTGGAGCCTGATGGATAACTTTGAGTGGCAGAAGGGCTATGCCATGCAGTTCGGCCTGATCGCCGTGAACCGTGAAACCATGGAACGGACCGCAAAGCCCAGCCTTGCGGTGCTGGGGGAGTATTGCGGAGCTTGAGAGGGGGTTCCGGGCATTGGTAGAAGAAACGGCGGAAGTATGATATACTATTTCTATCAATGAGTCAATGAGCCGGAGGGGTTACACATGGATGTTCTCCAGAATATGATGCTGTTTTCCGAGCTTGTCCAGTGCGGCGGCAATGTTTATACATGGTGCTATGATGCAAAGGGAAAGCTACTACGGAGCAACTGCCCGGACGAGGCCTTTCTTGCCAGCGCATTTGAGCTGTTCGGCTGCAAACAGCGGATGCTGGAGCATGGGAACCGGGACGATGTCCCCGTTACCTTGGGGACGGCTCTGGGTCTTTTGTGGGGCGCAGCCTTTGAAAAGGAAGAGGGGAAGCTGAAGCGTGTCTGGGTCATCGGGCCGGTGTTCCATCGGGATGTGACAATGCGCGGGATCGAGGACGGGCTGAAATATTACAGCAAGCTGGAGATCAGTGTGGCATGGACGATCCAACTTTACAAAGCCCTTGAAAAAGTTCCTGCCCTGCAAAACACCATTATATACCGCTATCTGCTGATGATGCACTACTGCCTGACCGGGCAGCGGTTGGAACTGAGCTGTGTCAACAGTAGCACAGCACAGGAGGAGCGGCTGGAAAGCTCTGCCATCCCCCACGACCGGTATAAAGTCTGGATGGCAGAGCAGGGAATGCTGCAGATGGTCCGCACCGGAGATATGAATTACAAGCAGGCGCTTTCCAACTGTATGAGCATAAGTGCAGGTGTACCGGTGCAGAGCAGCGATGTTCTGCGCCAGAGCAAGACCTCCATCATCGTGTTCACCTCTCTGGTCTGCCGTGCCGCCATTGAGGGCGGGCTTTCCCCGGAGGAGGCATATTCGCTTGGGGACAGCTACATTCAGGCGGCAGAATCGGCAAAATCGCTGGATGAACTGAACCCGCTTGCAATGATGATGTACGATGATTTCATCCGACGTGTCCACAAACACCGGACGAACCCGAACCTCAGTATGCAGATTCAGAAATGTGTGGATTACATCGTGATGAATCTGGACAAAAAGATCGTAGCGGAAGATCTTGCCGTGCTGGTGGGCTACACGGAATATTACCTCACCCACAAATTCAAGGAAGAAACCGGTCTGAGTGTCACGAACTATGTAAAGTTTGCAAAGGTCGAACGTGCAAAAGTTCTGCTGAAAAGCACACCGCTCAGCGTCCGGGAAATTTCCGAGCAGCTTGGCTTTGCCACCCGCAATTATTTCAGCGCGGTCTTTCAGCAGGTCACCGGAAAAACGCCCATGGAGTTCCGGGAAACATAAAGAAGAACAGGCATCCTGCGTTACCGTTTGGCGGTATCGGACAGGATGCCTGTTCTGCTATGATGAAGAAAAATGGGGAAGAATGGCTCAGTTGAGGAACTTTTCGTTCAGGGTCACACCAAAGTCGCGGGCGATGGCGCGCAGGTCGTCGTCGGTGATGGTCTGACGGATGATGCCGCCGCCCATGGAGAGCACCTTGACGTAAATTTCGGCACTCTTTTCGATGGTGTGGGCCAGACCAAAGGTGATGTCAAAGTCCGGGCCGGAGGCAAACAGACCGTGCTGTGCCCAAATGGCTGCCTGATATTTCTTCATCAGTTCGCTGGTGGCCATGGCGATGTCTGCACCGCCGGGCACCATCCACGGGCAGACGCCCACGCCCTCCGGGAACACCACCGGGCACTCGGTGGCACTCTGCCACAACGCACGGGTGAAATCCCGGTCGGTCAGGGGCAGGATGTAGGTCAGGGCAATGACGTTGGTGGCGTGGCAGTGGTAGATAACGCGGTTTGCGCCATTGGTGGCAGCCTTGCGGACGCTGTGGTTCATAAAGTGGCTGGGGAACTCACTGGTGGGCTTTGCGCCGCCCTCCAAGCCCCAGACGATGCGCCAGCTGTCGCCCTTGTCGTTAATCTCCACAATACCGATGCTGTGAACAGGGTCCGGCTCTACGTTGCGGAAGAATTTGCCGGAGCCGGTGGTAATGAAATACTCGCCCGCCAGATTATCCGCCTGCACGCCCATGTTCACCCATTCGCGGGGCTGCTCGTCAAAGAAGGGGCGGCACTGCGCCACTTCTTCTTCCTTCATGCGGTAGGTCAGGTTGCCGCCGTTGCGCTCGTGCCAGCCCTGCAGCCAGCCATCGTTGCACATCCGCATAAAGCCTTTTACGATCTCAATATCCAGAATACCCATCTTCAAAAACCTCTCTCATTCAAATGCGCTTGCTCAGCACGTTCTGCTCGTACTTCTTTACTTCCTCAAACCATGCGCCGTCCACCGGCACACTGTTCCGGCGGCAGTATTCGTCCCAGACCTCGCCAAAGGGCAGGGTCTTCAGCTCCTCTTGCCGCACCATCAGCTCGGTGAACTGGTTGGTGTCCTGCAACTCCTTCAGTACCGTATGCGGGGTGCACAGGGCAGACAGCAGCGCCTTTTCCACGTTGCGGAAGCCAACCGTCCATGCGGAGATGCGGTTGATGGAAGCGTCAAAGTAATCCAGTGCAATGTTCACCCGGCCGTCCAGACCGCCGCAGCGCACGATCTCCTTGCAGATCTCCTTCGTTTCATCGTCAAACAGCACCACATGGTCGGAGTCCCAGCGGATGGGGCGGGTGACGTGGAGGGCAATCTCCGGGAAGAAGGCCAGCAGGGCGGGGATCTTATCGCTGACCACCTCGGTGGGATGGTAGTGGCCGTTATCCATCAGCGGAATGCACTTTTCCCGGTTGAAGGCGGCGTAGCTCAGGGCAAACTCGGCACTGCCCACGGTATAAGCCTCCACGCCGATGCCGAACACCTTGCTCTCGATGCAGGGCTTCACCAGCTTGAAGTCGTAAGGCTCGCTCAAAATCTCGTCAATGCTGGCCTTGTAGCGGTCCCGGGGACCTTTGCGATCCGCCGGTACGTCCTTAAAGCCGTCGCCCGTCCAGATGTTCATGGTGCAGGGCTGCCCCAGTTCCTCGGCCAGATACTGGCTGATGCGGATGCAGGCCTTGCCGTGTTCCACCCAGAATTTCCGGGTCTCCTCGTTGGGGCTGGCAAGGGTCAGCGGGTCGCACTTGGGGTGGGAGAAAAAGGTGGGGTTAAAGTCTGCGCCCAGCCCTCTTGCCTTGCAGAAATCCACCCATTTTTTGAAGTGCTTGGGCTCCAGTTTGTCCCGGTCCACCCACGGGTTTTCCTCGTCAAAAATGGCGTAGGAGGCATGGAGGTTGATCTTTTTGGTGCCGGGGCAGAGGGACAGCACCTTGTCCATGTCTGCCATCAGCTCCTCCGGGGTGCGGGCACGGCCGGGGTAGTTGCCGGTGGTCTGGATGCCGCCGGTCAGGGGCTTGGTGGGGTCGGTGTCAAAGCCCCGGACATCATCTCCCTGCCAGCAGTGCAGGGAGATAGGCACGGTCTTTAACCGGGCAATGGCAGCTTCGGTGTCCACGCCAATGGCGGCGTAGCGGGCTTTTGCTTCTGCGTAACTCATAGGGTTCCTCCTTCTTAAATCTGCATCTGAATTTTCAAATTGCCGATGGCGGTGGCCTCGATGGGCAGCGCCACCACCTGTTTTCCGGTGTAGTGGGCAGTCAGCTCGTTCAGGGTAGCGTTCTTTGCGCCACCGCCTGCGATGTAGAGCTTGTCCCAGTGCTGCCCGGTGAGAGATTCCAGCTCCCGGAAAGCTTCCCCATAGCAGTACGCCAG
>ERZ827088.2133-NODE-2133-length-21654-cov-46.231538_pt1 | contig 21654 bp, 12 predicted proteins | sample MGYA00519922_ERZ827088 | MGnify/ENA primary metagenome ERZ827088 (study PRJEB31778, sample SAMEA3449254) | human gut metagenome | biome: human gut; feature: human-associated habitat; material: faeces | place: United Kingdom | collected 2010/2012 ...
TGGCTCTGGCACAAACCGGAACCGGAAAAACAGCCGCATTTGGTCTGCCGCTGATACAAAAGATTGACGTAACCCGTCGTATTCCACAAGCATTGATACTCTGTCCTACCCGCGAACTCTGCCTGCAGATAGCCGGTGACCTGACAGACTACTCGAAGTATATCACCGATTTGAAAATATTGCCGGTATACGGTGGTTCCTCCATCGACAGCCAGATACGTAGCCTGAAACAAGGGGTACACATCATCGTGGCCACACCGGGACGCCTCATCGACCTGATGGAACGTAAGGTGGCCAACCTGTCTACGGTCCGCGATGTCGTGATGGACGAAGCCGATGAAATGCTGAACATGGGTTTCACAGACAGCATCAACGCCATCCTGGAAAAAGTACCGCAAGACCGGAACACCCTGATGTTCTCGGCTACCATGAGTCCCGAGATTTCCCGCATCGCCAAGACTTACCTGCACGATGCCAAGGAAATCACCATCGGTACCAAGAACGAAGGCAGCAAGAACGTCAACCACATCGCATACATCATCCATGCCAAAGACAAATACCTGGCACTGAAACGCGTGGTAGACTTTTATCCGCAGATTTACGGTATCATCTTCTGCCGTACCCGTAAAGAAACACAGGAGATAGCCGACAAGCTGATACAGGACGGCTACAATGCCGACTCCCTGCACGGCGAACTGAGCCAGGCACAGCGTGACCTGGTGATGCAGAAATTCCGCCAGCGTCACCTGCAGCTGCTGGTAGCTACCGATGTGGCTGCCCGTGGTCTGGATGTAAACGACCTGACCCACGTCATCAACTACGGATTGCCGGACGATACTGAAAGCTATACACACCGCAGCGGACGTACCGGACGTGCCGGAAAGACCGGTATCTCCATCGCGATCATCAACCTGCGCGAAAAGGGAAAGATGCGCGAAATCGAACGCATCATCAAGAAACAGTTTACGGTAGGCCAGTTACCGAGCGGCAAGGAAATCTGTGAACAGCAGCTCATCAAGGTAATTGACGAAATCGAAAAGGTAAAGGTGAACGAAGAGGAAATCGAAGCTTTCCTGCCGGGCATCTACCGCAAGTTCGAATGGCTGAGCAAGGAAGACCTGATTAAGCGTGTAGTATCGATGGAGTTCAACCGCTTCCTGGAATATTACAAGAACGCTCCTGAAATTGAACAGCCAAAGAACAGCGACAAGAAAGGCGAACCGAAAGAACGCAAGGAACGGGGAACTGACAAGGAGAAATCCAGCCGGAAAGCAGAGAAAGGCTATACCCGCCTCTTCCTGAACCTCGGAAAGACAGACGGCTTCTACGCCAACCAGATTATCGAGCTTATCAACCGCAACCTGAAGAAGGAGCGTATCCAGATAGGCCGTATCGACCTGATGCAGAACTTCTCGTTCTTCGAAATCATCGAGGCCCAGGCTCCGATGGTCATCAAGGCCCTGAACAAGGTAGTCCTGAACGGCGGACGCAAGGTCATCGTCGAAGTAGCCGGCGAGAACAACGGTAAGAGCGACAAGGACGGCAAAAAACGCAGCCGCAAGGAAAGAGAAGGAGAAGAGAAAGGAAGCAAGCGTAGCGGTAAGAAAGAAAGCTGCGAAACGGCTCCTAAAGCCGAAAAGAAGGCCAAACCAAGCCGTGAAGAACGGGGCTATACCGCAGCCCGCGGTCCGAAGCACAAGGATGACTGGAAACAGTTCTTCCAGCACGACAACGACCGCCCGCTCAAAGGCGAGATACCAGACTTCGCCGAAGAAGGCTGGGCCAAACGAAAGAAATAACCTGCGTATAAACAATCAAAACTGAAAAGCGGGAGGATTCGTCAGAGTCTTCCCGCTTTTCAGTTTTTAGTTTTTAACTTTTAATTTTTAACTTTTAATTAATAATCAGCTTCAGCTTCTTCGCTTCCGTCCGGGCCTGCAGCCACTGCAACATCTTGGCCCTGTCCATCACCGACATCGGCCGGTTACAGCCAATAACCGCGTATGTCACCGTATCAATCCGGTTACTGTCAATGTTCAGCTCCATCCCCTTCGATACAGAGAACGACTGGACTTCCGGGAAGATAACCTTCATCTCCTTCCCCATCCGCTCATTCACCACGTAAGAGCCACTGAACAGCGACAAGGCCCGTTGCAGCGAGTCGATTTCCTCGGTCTGCTCGTTCAACTTCTGCTGACTGTTCTTGTAGAAATCCTCCATGACCATTGTCTTGATGCTGCTCAGGTCCTCTACCCCGTTGTTCACACCCTGGAACACCGTCAGTTTCGTATTGCCCAGCTTATAGTCGGGCAGTTTTGTCTGAGCCGCCACAATCAGGTTCTCGGGCACTTCCTTTCCAATCAGCACCACCTTGATGGTCTTGTCGGAATAATTGATTTCCCGGTTCAGCACCTGCGTATCAGGGAACTGCAGTTCGTGCGAAATGAAGTTATTCGCCGAGGTCTGGTAAAAGGTTTCACGCACGATGTTGTACGTCAGATAGACAGCCGGGCACATGGTACCGATGGTAATCCAGATGATGTAACGCTTCACCATCTTCTCCCGTTCCTTGTCGACAAACTGTTTCCGCTTGAAGTGCATGAAACGGACCCCCAGGAAGGTAGCCAGGCTGATAAATACGGAATTGATGAAATACAGGTAGAAGGCCCCCAGGAAATACAGCAGATTCCCCGTTGCCAGTCCGAAACCGGCCGTACACAAAGGCGGCATCAAGGCCGTAGCGATAGCCACACCCGGAATCACATTCCCTTTCTCCTTGGTAGCAAGGGCTACGATACCTGCCAGACCACCGAACAAGGCGATAAACACATCGTAGATGGTAGGCGAGGTACGGGCCAGCAGCTCCGACTGCACCTCATCCAGCGGCGTGAAGAGGAAATACAGGGTGGCCGTCACCACACTGAAGAGAGTAGCCACCAGGAAACTCTTCAACGAGCGCTTCATCAGTTCGAAGTCGTTCTGCCCGATGGCGAGTCCCACACCCATAATCGGCCCCATCAGCGGAGAAATCAGCATGGCACCGATAATGACCGCCGTAGAGTTGACATTCAGTCCCAGTGAGGCGATGAACGTCGCAAAGATAAGAATCCACAGGTTGGTACCCTTGAATTCAACCCCGTTTCGGATGGAGTCTACCGTGACCTGTTCGTCCTCCTTACTCCGGTTCAGGTCCATATATTCATCGAAGAATTTGCGCAGCAAGAACTTCTTATGATTTCTTGTTTCCATGATGCATTAATGTTTTCATTCCGTTATCTGACCAACCGATTCAGAATCGGTATACTTTTCAAAGGTAAGTCTTTTTTCAGAATATACCCAATAAATACCAGAATTAACACGGTATTCAGCAACAAATGAAGCACGGTGTTATGCACAGGTATCCAGACACTGAGGGCATACAATACACCGGCCAACAGCAGATACACCGCCATGTCCTTGAGCGGATAATCCACCGGATATTTCTTCTGACCGATGAAATAAGACAGCAAGGTTATCACTCCATAACCGGCTACCGAAGCCCAGGCCGAAGCCACATAACCGTACATCGGCACCAGCCAGACGTTCAAGGCCAGAATCACCGCACAGCCGATGAGGGAGAAATAAGCTCCCCACTGGGTCTCATCCGTCAGCTTGTACCAGAAGGACAGGTTGAAGTAGATGCCCTTGAAGATTTCGGCCAGCATCACGATGGCTACCACACTCAGTCCCTCCCAATAGTCGCGGGCCACCATATAGCGCAGAATGTCCATATAGCCCATCACCACCAGAAAGGCCAGCAGCGAGAAGATAAAGAAATACTTCATCGCCTTGGCATACATGTCCCGGTTATCCCCTTCGCGGTTCTTGCCGAACACGAAAGGTTCGTAGGCATACCGGAAAGCCTGGGTAAACATGGCCATCACCAGCGCCACCTTACTCGTCGCACTGTAGATACCCAACTGCACCAGTCCCTCCTGCCGGTCCTCGAAAAGGAAGGGATAAATCATCTTGTCCACGGTCTGGTTCAGGATACCTACCAATCCGAATATCAGAATCGGGAAAGAATAGGCAATCATTTCTTTCAGCAGTTTCCGGTCGATACGGTACGAGAATCCACGCAATTCAGGGATGAAGAACAGCATCTGTACTGCCGACATAATCAGGTTGGCCACAAAAATATAGCCTACCAGATAATCCGGGTCGTAGAACCAGTCGATCAGTCCCGGCTGTACCTTATACAGCCACGGGCAAAGCAACAGGAAGAACAGGTTCAGCAAAATGTTCCCCACAATGTTGAAGAGCTTGATGCCCGCAAATTTGATGGGTCGCTTCTGGAATCGCAGGTAGGCGAAAGGAATGCATTGGAAGGAGTCGAGCGCCACCACCAGAATCATCATGGCCACGTAGTCGGCGTGGTCGGGATATTCCAGAAACGAGGCGATGGGATGCAGGAACGTCAGGCACAGTGCCACAAACGCCAGCGAGAGTCCTCCTACGAACATCAGCACGTTGGCATACACCTTTTTCGGGTCATCGCCCGCCTTATTGGCAAAGCGGAAAAAACCCGTTTCCATCCCGAAGGTAAGGAATACCAGAATGAGCGCCGTATAGGCATATACGTTCGAAACGACACCATACCCTCCGGAAGCCGCAGGCAGCACCGCCGTATAAAGAGGGACCAACAGATAATTCAGGAAGCGTCCGATGATACTGCTCATACCATAGATGGCAGTATCCTTTGCCAAAGATTTTAATCCGGCCATGATGATAATTAATAATTAATAATGAATAATGAAAAACGGATGCAGATTCACCCGACAAACGCTTGCCGGGCGGGCAGACCCCGCCCCTACAGATTATCGGTTTACAGATCCGATGGCACTGTACACATCAACAAACTCAAGAACTAATCACCTAGTATCTACATTAACTAGTATCCGTCAACTAACCAACCAACTAATCAAACAATGTCTTTTCCGTACTGTAGCGTGAGCGTCCCAGGTGTTTATAGGCCAGGTCCGTCACTTCGCGTCCTCTTGGCGTACGTTTCAGGAAACCCTCCTTAATCAGGAACGGCTCATACACCTCCTCCAGCGTACCCGGGTCTTCCCCCAAAGCTGTAGCAATGGTCGTCAGTCCCACTGGTCCGCCACGGAACTTATCGATGATGGTACAGAGAATCTTATTATCAATCTCATCCAGGCCATAGCGGTCAATGTTCAGCGCTTCCAATCCGAAACGGGCAATTTCCACATCGATACGTCCGGAACCTTTCACCTGTGCGAAATCTCGTACTCGCCGGAGCAAGGCATTCGCAATACGGGGAGTACCCCGGCTTCGTGAAGCGATTTCTCCTGCAGCCTCTACATCACACGGCACTCCCAGGATACCGGCCGACCGAAGCAGAATACGTGTCAGAACCGCATCGTCATAATATTCCAGATGCAGGTTAATACCGAAACGGGCACGGAGCGGAGCCGTCAGCAGACCGCTGCGGGTAGTCGCCCCCACCAGCGTAAACGGATTCAGTTCCAGCTGGATGCTGCGGGCCGAAGGTCCCTTGTCTATCATGATATCAATGCGATAGTCTTCCATGGCCGAATACAGATACTCCTCCACCACCGGGCTTAACCGATGGATTTCATCGATGAAGAGCACATCGTTCGGCTCCAGGCTGGTCAGTACGCCTGCCAGGTCGCCCGGTTTGTCAAGTACCGGTCCCGAAGTCACCTTGAAACCTACCCCCAGTTCGTTGGCAATGATATTGCTCAATGTAGTCTTTCCCAATCCGGGAGGTCCGTGCAGCAGCACGTGGTCCAGCGCTTCCGCCCGCAGACGGGCCGCCTTGACAAAGATACGCAGGTTATCTACCACCTTGTCCTGTCCGCTGAAATCCTCGAACTGCAACGGACGCAAGGCGTTTTCAAAATCGCGTTCCTTGCCGCTGGGCCGATAATCACGTATATCAAACTGTTCTTCCATATCTTTTCTGAATACGAAAACAAAAGTACAAAAGATTCCGTGAAAAACCTTATTTTTGTTCCAAACTCAAAAACAGAACTTATGCAAACAACCGAGAAACGCGTTCTGGTAGGGATGAGCGGCGGCATCGACAGCTCTGCCGTATGCCTCATGCTACAGGAACAAGGATATGAAGTGGTAGGCGTCACCTTACGCACCTGGGATGTTCCCTCACACTTTTCCACTCCCGGACAAGAGGAGCCGGACGAAATGCTGGAAGCCCGGTCACTTGCCCGCCGGTTAGGCATCGAACACCATGTAGCCGACGTACGCGAAGAATTCCGGCAGGTCATCGTCCGTTATTTCATCGAGGAATACATGCGGGGGCGGACTCCGAACCCCTGTGTACTGTGTAATCCCCTCTTCAAGGAACGGGTACTCTGCGAGTGGGCGGACCGTACCGGATGTGCCTGTATTGCCACCGGACATTACTGCCGGCTGGTAGACAAGGACGGTCACCGTTATATCGTGACAGGCGACGACTCCACCAAGGACCAGTCGTATTTTCTTTGGAAACTGCCACAGAGCATTCTCCGGCGAATGATGTTCCCCCTGGGAGGCATGACCAAAGCCGATGTACGTACTTATCTGGCCGAAAAAGGATTTGAAGCAAAAGCCCGTGGCGGAGAAAGTATGGAAATCTGTTTCATCGACAAAGATTACCGGGAATTCCTGAAAGAACACTGTCCCGACATCGACGAACGTATTGGTCCGGGTTGGTTTGTAGACAGCAAAGGACTGAAATTGGGACAGCACAAAGGCTTCGCCTATTACACCATCGGCCAACGCAAGGGGTTGGAAATAGCCTTGGGAAAACCCGCCTACGTACTGAAAATCAATCCGGCCAAGAATACCGTCATGCTCGGTGATGCTGAACAGCTGAAAGCTGAATATATGCTGCTGGAAGATGTCAGTATAATAAACAGGGAGGAACTGCTTGCTTGTCCGGAACTCTCAGTCCGTATCCGTTACCGCAGCCGTCCTATTCCTTGCCGGGTCTTTCCCCTGGAAAACGGTCACCTGCTGGTACGCTTCCTGGCAGAGGCTTCAGCCATCACGCCGGGACAATCGGCCGTATTTTATGACGGCAACCGGGTATTGGGAGGTGGATTCATTGCTTTCCAGCAAGGTATCAGGAAATTAGCGCAAGAATATGCAGAAAATATCTAAAAGCTGAAGAACGTGGCGGAATTTAAAGGATTTTAGCCATATTTCAAAGTAAAAGATGTGAATTTTATAAAAATAAAAAGAGAATAATGAGAAGAATCTAAAAAAATTTGTCTATCTTTACATTCACAAACCTGCCATAAAACAGAAAATTGTATAACACAAAAATAAAAAAGATTATGAAACTAAGAAGAGATCTTACCGCAATCGCGCTTGGACTAAGCACCGTTGCAGCGTTTGCCCAGACAGGCAACACAGAAACACGCCAGATTAAGGAAGAAGGCAAAACTGTATTTAACCCGCATTGGTTCATGCAGGTACAGGGTGGAGTTGGTTATACCGTAGGAGAAGCCGATTTCGGAGACCTGATTTCTCCGGCAGCTGCCTTGAACTTCGGCTACCAGTTTACTCCCGTTTGGGGACTCCGCTTTGGCGTAAGCGGCTGGCAGGCCAAAGGTGGTTGGGCAAGTCCGGCTACTACCTATAAATATAACTACCTGCAGGGTAACGTCGATGTAACCCTCGATTTAGGCAATCTTTTCTGCGGTTACAAAGCCAACCGCCTGTTCAACCCGTATTTCTTTGTAGGAGTTGGTCTGAACGGCGCATTCAACAACGATGAAGCTGTAGCTTTAAACAATCAAGGCTACGAAATGGCTTATCTGTGGGACAAGAACAAGATCAGTCCTGCCGGACGTGCCGGATTGGGTGTGGCTATCCGTTTGGCTGAAAAGGTATTCTTCAACATCGAAGCCAATGCCAACGTGATGAGCGACAAGTTCAACTCAAAGAAGGCAGGCAATGCTGACTGGCAGTTCAATGCATTGGCAGGTTTCACATTCAAGTTCGGCAAACCGTCCAGAACTACCGAACCGGTTTACTACGAACCGACTCCGACTCCTCCGCCAGCACCGGCACCAGTAAAAGAAGAACCGGCACCGGCTCCGGTTGTAGAAGAGGTAAAACCAATGACACAGAATGTATTCTTCAAAATCAATTCGGCTGAAATCCGTACTTCAGAAGAAAACAAGATTGCCAGCCTGGTATCTTACCTGAAAGAGCACAGCAATGCCAAAGTCAGTCTCTGTGGTTATGCCGACAAGCAGACCGGTAATGCCCGTATCAACGAACGCTTGTCTAAAGAACGTGCAGAAGCTGTAGCTGAAGCACTGAAGACACAGGGTATCGCTGAAAGCCGTATCACGGTAGACTACAAGGGTGATACCGCACAGCCGTTCGGTACCGCAGAAGAAAACCGCGTAACTATCTGTATCGCTGAATAAGCCTGAATAACGATCTGCCGGAAATTCCGGTGTCTCATAAATAACTGTATTCCGTGAGAAACAGACTTCATAAGTTTGTTTTCTCATGGAATACAGTTTTTTTTTTTGTCTAAATTCAACGCTATGGGAATCACACTTGGAAGAAAATCGCTCCGAAACGGGCGCTTATCACTGTATCTGGACTATTGTTTCAACGGGAAACGCCAAAGGCAATACCTGGGAATCATTCTGGACTCCCCTACCGACAAACACACCCGTGCCACCAACCGCGCCAAACTCCAACTGGCACAAGTATTACGCTCACAAAAAGAAATCGAATACCTGAAGGAACGGTATCCGTTCCGGATGACCGAAATGCCATTCAGACTGCCACAAACCGCCGGCAACGGCATCGACTTCTTCAGTTACGCCGAAGAATACCTGACACAGTATCACCAGAAGGATATCCGGCTGGTGCGAGGAGCATTTACCCAGTTACGGAAATTCCACACGGGAGTCTTGCTGCTGGACAATATCACTCCCCGCTTCTGCAACGCTTTTTTGGACTACCTGCAACGGAACCTGAACGGAAATTCGCCGGTAAACTACTTCAAGAAATTCAAGATGTGCCTGAGTGCCTGCGTAGAATCCGGGCTAATACTCCAGAATCCGGCCAGCGGCATCCGCCTGCACCAGTACAACGATGTAACGAAAGAGATTCTCTCTGAAAAGGAACTGACCCAACTGGCATTGACCCCCTGCCGCAGTCCGGAAGTGAAACGGGCCTTCCTGTTTTCATGCATGAGCGGTCTGCGCTGGTGCGATGTAAAACTGCTGTGCTACCGGAACATTGATTTCGCCCAGAAAAGGATTACACTTATCCAAAAAAAGGTGGCCGGCCATTCCAGCCGTTCGGTACTTCACCTGAATCTGAACGCCAGTGCCCTCTACCTGCTGAAGGTACAGTCCGGATTGAGCGAAGAACGGGTATTCCGCCTCCCGTCGCACTCCTACTGCCTGCGCATGCTGAACGAATGGACCCGCAAAGCCGGCATCCGCAAGCATATCTCTTTCCACTGCGCCCGCCATACCTTCATCACCAACCTGATGGCCAGCGGTGCCAACATCAAGACTGCCGCTTCGCTGGCCGGTCACTCCAGTACACGGCACACCGAGAAGTACATCCACATCATCGATACACAGAAACAACAGGCTGTAGACAACCTTCCTCCGCTGCCTTTCGATTAATTTCCCACATTTGCTATACGAAAAATCAATCTTTTTGCCTACATTTGCGCAGAGAAATTAATAACCTAATATACAAAAAATTATGGCAGAACTTAAAATTAGCCTAAGACGCATTGCCGAGGACGGATTCACCAAGAACGACGAAATCCTGGCCGATACCTCGAAAGTACTTCACCCGCAGATGGGATTCGAACTGATGTCTGATATCAAGAAAAACCTGCTTACCATCGTGGCACAGGTAGGCTTCACTACTCCCGAAAAGGAAATCGCCGCATTCCTGCGTTTCCGTTTCACCCTCGAAGTCATCAGCCTGAGCAGCCTGGAATATGTGAGCAACCCGGAAAAAGGGACACACGACTATAAATTCCCGCAAGGCTTCCTGGAAGCTGTACTAACCGATGTGTATGCTACGGCTCGTGTGCTGCTGGCTCAGAAACTGGTAGGAACCCGCCTGGAAGGAGCTTACCTCCCGTTCGGTGGTGCCAGCGAACTGATCAAGCTGACCAAGAAATACTGATGAATCACTTATTCATCCTTCAAGTTCCGCAGCTTGCCCAACGCTGTAGAGAAGAAGTTCTCAGTAAGCAGGTTGAACTTGCGGAACTTGAATCATTCATTCAAGACTTACCTTCCACTCTCCCATAGTACCTGTTCCTGAGGAGGAACTCACACCCATTTTTATACCATTTCGCTCATCCGAAGCATATACACGGACATAACCTGTAGAGCCCCATCAGCCGTACCATCCAATATTTCGAGTGACTTAGTCAGTTTACATACGATGGCATCATAAATACACATCCTTCCACATTTCGGAAAGTCCAATATCTCAGGTTGCACCATCCTGAGCCGACAGTTCTGTAGTCTTTCCGTCCCTCATCCGTCCCTTTTCCGATATTCAGACACGTTATCCTCTTATAATAAGGCACTAACCGTATTTTTTTCATTTCCGACGCGGCTACAGAACCGAGCAAAATCGCGTCCAGAAGGCCTTCTGACGGGGTATTTGTTTGTTTCTTTCTCGTTTTTTGTCCCTCGTACGTCCCTTATCCGTCCCTCCGATTGCGGCTACCTCCTGTTCATTATCCCAAATAAGGGAAACAGGATAAATCGGCTTGATAATTAGAGTCTTTAATTTATAAATTAAAATTTTTATTATGAGAAAAAAGTATTTAAGTGCACTTCTGTTTGGAGCGCTTCTGTTCGCTTCAACAGGAACTTTTACTTCTTGTAAAGATTATGATGATGACATCAAGAATTTGCAGGAACAATTGGACAAGAAAGCTTCACTTGAAGAACTTCAGAAACAGATTGATGCTATGCAGTCTGACGTAAATGCTGCTATGACTGCAGCTGAAGAAGCTAAAGCAAAAGCACAAGAAGCTTTAGACAAAGCTAATAGCGCTGGTGGTGGCGGTGTTTCAAGCGAACAGTTGGAAGATTTGAAGGATGAAATTCAGGCACAGATTGATAAGCTGGCTTCATTGGAAGATGTGAAAGCTGAAATCGATGCGTTGAAAGCTGAAATCGCTAATACTTATGCTACACAGGATGCATTGGATGCATTGACTTTAAAAGTAAATACCCTGTCTGAAAAAGTTACAGCTATTGTTGGTAATTTATTGAATGGCTTGGTATATCAGCCTTCTCTTTATATTAACGGTATTGAAGCTACTGAATATCCATGGATGTCTTATATTCCTTTGAAAGGGGTTACAAATCCTAATGTAACATTTATGGATGATGAAAATACTGTTTGTGTTATAACAACTCCATCTACTGAATGGAATTTTGCTAATCAGACAGTAGCAAAATCATACGACCCGATTGTATGGGTAGATTATCATGTAAATCCATCTAAGGCTAAAATTGCTAAAGGAGATTTGAGTATCATTTCAAACGATGCTGAGGTTGTGACAACACGCTCTTCTGTTGCTCTTCCGAAATTGGATGCCAATGAAGATATTAAACTTCAGAATGGTATTCTTTCAATTCCTTTGCGCGCTGATGGTAGTGCTATCTTGACTCAGCCTACTAATAATAATTCTACAGATGTAGCTGATTTGACCAAGGCTTCTATTTTTGCTTTACAGGCTAATGTGAAGACTGACCAAGGTGAGGACCGTGTTGTTACTTCAGATTATGCAGCTCTTTATGCTTCAGAAATTACTCCGAAAGCTATTGCTTATAGTGTTTCTGATTACAATGGTTTTGATATAGAAGCAAAGGATTGTGCATATTCTACTCCTAAAGATGAATTGTGGCCGACTGTTGAAGAGGCTATTAAAAATGTCCCGACTCTGCGTGTCGCTTATGATAGTGAAATTGATTTGAGTGATGTGCTGGCTATCCATTATAATCATGCTTCTCATACAAGTAAAAATGGAACTCATAAAGTATGGAATTGGGGTGAGGAAAAAGATTACGGATTGAAGTATGAATTTTCTTTGATTCAATACAAGGCAGGTAATAATAGTACTTCTGATAGTAAGTATGTTGATCAAAATCAGATTGCTAATGGTATTGTAGCTCCTCGTATGGTTACTGCAGATGGAAATACTTCAACTTCTACAGGTATTTCTTCTGTTGGAAGACATCCTTTGGTTCAGGTACGTGTAGTAGATCAAGACGGTGCTGTTGTTTTGCATGCATATATTAAAGTAGAAATTGTTCAAACTATTGAAAACATTGTTACAAATGTATTTAATAAGGGTGAACAGAAGTTCTGTTGTGATGGATCAACTCCTGAATTGACTTGGTCAGAAGTTTCTGAACTTCTTATTGAAAAGGTTGACTATTCAAAAGAAGAGTTCTTGGCTTTGTATGAAGTTGATGATGCACCAACAGCTGAACCTAATTATGCAGCGGGTGAGCTTTATCAGTATGAAAAAGTTGGCAATAAATTTGTTAAGGTTTCTACAGCTTCAGGTAAGTATGGTGAGGTAACCGAAAGACCAGATGCACAAGGAACAACTAACCCAGTTCTTGTTTGGGATTTGAGTATGGATGATCAGCAGAGAATTTATGATTTGACTGGCCATGAAAAGACTATCTATGTAAGATACATCCGTAAGACAACTAATCCTGCAGGTACAGAAACTATTGCTCCTGTTTATATGCCAATTAAAGTTAATGTTGCTAAACCACAGGGTACTGTAGTTAAGAAGATTGCTGAATATTGGTATAATAATAGTACTAATACTCGTTTGAATGTTCCTTATCCTGTAGATAGAGGTAATTCTTTGAATTATGAAGTCGATTTGAACCAGGTATGGGAAGGAAATAAACCTGTATTTGGTATGGGTACAACATTTGCTTCTTATACAGATGCAATCCTTGCAAATCAGACAGATATGACAGGAGTAGGTGGTTATAAATATTATTTCACTGCGGGTAATAATATGACATCTGCAACTTTGGAAGACTTGTTTGGAAATACTTATAAATTGTTTGCTGGTAGAGTAGGTTCTCCAGTACCAGTAAGTAAGGTTAGTGATATTTTTGGAGTTCGTTACGATGTAGATACGAACAATGCTTTACAACATGCATTGAAGTCTGATAATGGAGAATATACTAATAATGCATTGTATGCCGAAGTTGTAACTAAGGAAGAAAATACAACTCTTATTAGTGTTGGTCAGAAAATAATGATAGCACAGATTGATCAGGCTACAGGTAAGATAACTTATGAAAACAATGAAGTTTCAAAACGCCTTTTGAATGCTTACGATCACTCAGATGCAAAATTATTTGCTGAAATTGGTATTTGTGCATTCAGTCCTTGTGATGTTGCATTATCTTTGAATGGTGCTGAATACCCTGCATATTTCTTACGCCCAATTTCTATTAAGGATAACAATACAGGTGAGTTTGTGGATGCTCAAGCAAATGGTTCTGTAATTAACATTGCCGATGTATTTGACTTCGAAGACTGGCGTGATGAAAAATTCAAAGATGGAAACGACTATTCAAATGTTTGGTTATATGCATTCTATGGTTTGAAGAATGTTGAAGTAAAAACAGATTTGATTACTACAGACTTAAATGGTTATGATCTTAATACTAAGCTTTTGAGTGATGTAACAAATTTGATTAAGATTACTCAGCCTACACCTACCAGTGTAAATTTGACTGCATATAATTCTCAAGTTCAAGGTACTTTAGCTACTTGGAATGCTATAGTAGCAGCATTGGGTGAAATCAAATATGAAAACAATGGTAATAATGTTGGTTCATTCAATCTGCGTATTCCTGTTGACTTTACATACGATTGGGGTACTATTAGAGCTTATGTTGTATGCAAAGTTAAATCTACAATGGGTAATTAATAATTATCATTGATATTGAAAAGAAGAGGGCGGGCTATTCAGCAATGCCCTCTTTTTTTATTTAGTAAGTAAAAATCGTTATTGATATGAAACTACATTTAGGTTGTATTGGATTTCTGGCTCTGTTGTGTTGCTTTTGGGGAGGTTGTACTGAAAAGGCCAAACAAGATACCGTTATAGTGAATCCGGAGAAGGAATTTATAGAAGCTTTGACGCAGAAGGATACTGCAGACTTTATAGGTCTTACAAAACAGTGTATGGATACAATTCAAGGAGGGAATATAGATGCTGCATTGAATTTAATTTATTGTATTCAAAATGATACACTTATGCCACTTACTCCGGAGATGAAAGTGGGTTTGAAGAATCATTTTAAACGTTTCCCGGTTAAGGATTATGAACTGATTTCGTTTGAAATAAATGGTTATTATACAAACAGTGTGAAATATAATATTCGTTTTAAGGAAGAGACTGAAGTCCCCAATTCGATAAAGTTTACTTTTAATCCTATTTGGTTGGGTGATGCCTGGTATTTGACCTTGAAAAATAATTGATTACACTACTGTAAACAAGACTGTAAGCATTAACGTAAACATTCGAACAAATGCATCTTTTAAACCTTGAGGTTTGGTTGTAGCTTTGCGGTAGCGAATACAATCAAACCTCAATTATTATGAACAGATTGGAACTTGAAGAGTTAGAATTGCAGGTACAACAATGCGGCCTACCATTGGACTCGTACTGCAACAGATAGGTATAAGTTATTCAACCGTACTACTGGCGTAGAAAATGTTCCGTTGTCAGGAATAGTTGCCTTATCGTAGCAGTGCTCAATCTTGTATTCAAAGTTTTCGAGGTGGCTATGTTTAACCTGAAGAACACGAGCTGCAACTGGAAAAGCTGCAGCTCGTAAACTTATAATATGAAGATATATGTACTTCAGTTAATACTTACAGTTCAAAAAGTGATTTAACTCTTTTTTTAACAGTTTAAACAAATCTTATACCCGTATAAGTGTATTGTGATTTAATTGTTCCATCTGGAGAATAGATGATAATAGTTACATCATATACACCACCTACAGTTAAGTCAGGAGTGATATTAAATTGAATAATAAATGATTGTGTGATAGCTCCAGTTACCGGCAAATCACTCAAGCTAATTTCAAAATCTCCTGTAGTTTGTAATATCTGTCCACCTGTGTAAGTAGAGAACAAAGTAGGATCTTCGTTTCGTAACCAATTCTGGTATTGATGAGGATCACCTGATAAATCAAGACCACTATATACAGTATAAATAACCCCTTTAGATGAGTCCCAATTATAATGTTCAGAATCGTTCTTTACTGTTAATACAGACCAAGGAGCATTTCCTCCTGGCTGATTAGGTTCGTCTGTAAAATATACATAAAAGCGATTAGCTCCTTCACGGAATGTGAAATTTTCATCTGCGTAGTGTAACATAATACCTCCACATTCTCCACCTGCGGTAGTGTAGTTTTGAGCTTTTGTTTTCAAGTCATTCAAATCTGCTGGAGGCGTAGCCATTCCTTCTCCATAATGTTGTGTACGACTTACACCTGAATAGCAGTTTAAATAATCTGACAATGTTGCCGCATCAGTAATATTGATTGCTCCGTTTACATAACGATGATCAATACCTACACATCCGAACATAACATCCATTGTTTGAGAAAGTTCTGTCGACCATCTGATAATTTCATCAGCAACCTTATTAGCTTCTTCCCACATGCTACCAGAATTATCAACTAAGAAGACAACATCAGCCTTTGCTTTAGAAACCGGAGAATTTGAACGTGAACGCGTCACTACTTCTTCACCATTTATAACTTTAATGCCTTTTTGAACTCCGTTAATTTCTACCCATACATTCTGGTTTGCTTCTCCTGTTCCATATAACTCAATCCATTCGCCAGTATTTGTCTGGATACCAGCCAAATTAAAACGACCGATTTTTGAGTTATTGGGATCAACTGATAATGCAGAGATACTAGTAGGCATAATAAATGTTTCCTCGCCTTTCTGGATAGTCGGAGGAGTACCTGCTTGGGTATCTGAAGGAATACCTGTCGGTTCGCCTGTTGCCAATTCTATAGTTTCACCATTGATAATCAATGTCAGTATCCCAGTAGAAGGGTCATAAGTTACGTTATCAAACCAAGAATCACCATTTGTTCCAGCTGAGCCATCACTTCCATCTTGACCATCTTCACCGACAGCTTTCACAGGATTGCCATTCTCATCCAAAACTTCAGCAAATGTCAAGCCATTATCATAACTAATCATCCAATAGCCTGTTGTACTGACTTTCAGTTGTGGAGTAACGGCATCATTTCCTGTTACAGGAATTTTATTACCGTTTTCGTCTGTCAACCAATTTTGTTGACCATCTATTGTTTGAGTCCAATAATATTTACCGTCTGTGTCCTTATCAAATCCAATAACTGGCGCATCCTTTCCAGCTGTACCATTAGTTATAGTAGCAGTTTTACCGTCACTGAATTCAATGGTATAGCCATTCTCTGTTTCAGTAACACTCGTTATATAGACATTACCTTCCAACACATTGACAATTGATCCCATGGACGTGATGTCTGTGTTCATCTGAGTCAATTGACTTTCAATGTTTGTCAAACGATCGTCCAAATCATTCACTTTGTTCCAAAGTTCACCATCATCGTACTTACAAGATACGGCACCGATTATCATCAGCGACCATAAAAAGAGAGATTTTAGTTTCATAATGTTGATTATTAAGGTTAATAACTGTTTTTCTCAAAGATAATAAAAAAAATATTCCGTCGAATCCCACATTATGACAGATTGTAACTATTATACCCATATCTGCAACTAAGTTGGAGAAAATAGCGGCTATTCCATTAAAATTCGCAACAGGATAGATAAAGCAAATCAAAAATAGGCCTCCGCATATCGCCATCAAAAATAAAAATACGGAGAGGTGAACGGATATCCCCGTTTGATGTGAACTGCTGATGGGTCAAGAATCCCATGTAAGCTAGTAGGTTTTGTTCGATAAATACCGCGCAATATCCGCACAGCGAAGTGATACCCTTGCACATATCTGTCCTGCCCGGACACAGGAAGTAACGCATCGTGTCGTTCAGGTTAAACATGGCCGCCTCGAAGACTTTGGGTGAATAGCTCCATCAGTAACTCTTCTGAACCGTTACCGAAGTGGGCACGAAGACCGTTGGGAAACAGAACAGCCACACCATGCGGCATTTGTTCTTCAGGAGACGATTCCATGACTGACTGTTTAAGACTGATGGGAGCCAGCTCCTGTTTGGTACTGTTCCTGTCAACCGAACATTTTCTACGCCAGTAATGATAGGTTGAATAACTTACACCTATCTGTTGCAAGTACGACTTCAACGGCAGGATGCTTTATTGCACTTGCAACTCTAATTCTTCAAATCCTGATTTATTCATAATAATTGAGGTTTGATTGTATTCACTACCGCAAAACAACAACCAAACCTCAAGATTTAAAAGATGCATTTGTTCGAACGCTCACCTTTTTCTCGCATGATGAGAAATCAAGTATTTAGGTCTAATACTCAATTCTCCAAACTAATCCGAAAGAAGTCGTTATTATCAATAACGGGTAACTGACTATTAGTTAATTAAATTTAGAATTCACGTTATTCCAAGCTTTCTTTATTCTTTTGTTCTTTAGAAGTCTGCCAAGCACTTTTCATGGTCAGCCTCCAGATACCATCAACCTTTACAGGATTAAACATTATACCAATTGTATTCGGCCGATGATCATCAGGTCCATCTAATTTAAAGAACTGAATACGATACTTCATATCATTCAAATCTCTTTGAGAAAAATTAAAATAATCTAATTCATATTCGTACACAGGATGATGTTTAAACAACTTATATAGAATCATGCGCTGTTCTGCATTCATAGATACAACAGTAGCACTATCCTGCAAGTAATAAATCATGTCTAAAGCCTCATCAAATTTCCGCTCCTTTAAAAGGCTCATACAACTATCTCCTAAATGCAAGACTTCCAACGAATCTTGTTGTGTCAATTCATCTGTAAATGATTTTTCTTTAGCTTGATGCTTGCAGGCAGAAAAAAAACCAACAATACTGAATACTAAAAAAAAGAATATTACTTTTTTCATTGCTATAAATTATTTTTAAATTATAAAAAAGGGACACCTTCATATGAAGGTATCCCCTTAACATTATTTACTAAGTTCCCTTAAAGAACTTCTTATTCCTGGTTAACAGTCTTCTTAACAGCAAGTTTTACCCAAATAGTGTAAGTACCCCACTTGTAAGTGATTGTTACCGGAACCTTAATATCAAAGTCATGAACATTTGCCTCATTGTTGATATAAACCAACTTACCATAATGGTCTTTCAATTGAGCCAATGTCAAACCAGCACCTGGAACTGTAGAAGATTGTCCATCATGTCTAAAGATAATCTTATCAGTTACATCTTTCAACCGTTTGAAGGTGTCCTTATCAGCCTGATTCATGTTAGTCTGAATATCATCAGTATTGATTGTCAAGGCTTTAACTTCGTAATAGTTGAAATAGCTCAAGTTCTTAGCAAATTCATAATCTCTCCAGTCAGTCAACTGAACCAAATCAAGAATATACTGCCAGCTTCCTTCAGCACCTGCATCAACGGCATCGGTAAATTCTTTTCCTTCTTGTGGAATTACATTAACCGGACGCAAGAACTTAGCAATGAATTCATTGTCAGCAATTGGAATCAACTGTGAACAGCTATTGAATGCCGCAACACCGATAGTAGCCTCGAATGTTTCATTTTTCTTCAATTCCTTATGATCTGCCTTGTTCAAGATATCTTTTGCAATCGCCTTATCTTGATAAGAAACTTTACCTGTAGCCTGATCAATTACAGCAACCTTAACTCCATTAGCATACAATACATTATTGTTATATTCTTCTGTATTAGTACCAGACAAATAGTAGTCATAATCTCCTGCCACATAGTTTGTCTTATCAGCACGTACTGTTCCATTAGCAACACTTAATGTATATTCGGTACCACTTGCACCTGTAACTTTTCTACCGTTATTTACGGCTGAGAAATAATATACATAACCCAACTTAGCATCAACAAATTCTGTGAACTTAGAGTTAACGCCAAATGAAGGCGAGGTTGTATTAACAGATCCATCTGCTACACCGCTAAGCGGAGCAAGAAGGTTATTTGCTTGACCCTTGGTCTTGTTCATTGTAAAGACAGCATTGATATCTTTTACAAACTCGCAAGTATGATTGTCGCCTGGAACTTCAACATTGAAGTGAACTGCCTCTGTACCTTTATCCTTACTTTCAGCAGCATACCAATAATCTGCATTCTTATTATTCAAAATAGCATACGGATAATTCAATGTAATCTTGATAGGTACATAGATTGGTTCCTTGGTTGCGATACCCGGAGTATTATTTGCTTTACCTACATATCTTACATAAACTGTTTCAGCATACTGAATAGTTCTCTTATTCTTATCGACAGTAGCATAGCGACGCAAATTCTTATAATCACCCTCGTCCAACTTCCACATCAAGCAGGTAGTTGTAGGAGCAGTCGGATCCACTTCTTCATCTATAGCACCAACAATGAATGGTGAAGTAGCAGTCTCAGAACCTACAGTAGATACTAATTTATATGTCTTCGGATTACCGTTTTCGTCCAACTGATCAGGAATATATTGTTTAGCAATACCGCTACCATCAACATCCAGTTCATAATTGTTATCGAACACTTCTTTAGAAGAAACAGCTGCAGCTCCCAAGATATCAGTTTGAGTTTCGGCCCAACTCAATTTAACCTTATCCGCATTGCATCCACCGAAATAATAATCGCCCTTATCGAATACAATAGTAGTCTTAGCTGTAACGCTTTCAACAATCATTAAACGGATATAGCCCAACTCAACAACCTGATTTCCATTCTGAGTATCTACTACTGAAACACGAACCAACGGCATACGTCCTACAGTTTCGATTCCATCAATACCACTTGGAAGTCCTTCCTTGTCACCGGTACCATGTCCATAAACGCCACATGGGTCAAGAACTGTATTATCTCCTTTATAGGCTTCATTCGTTCCTTCGTAAGCAGTCAACTGACAGTTATTACTTTCAGAAGTTGCATTTACCCCCGCTTTATTTTCAACTAACTCATACTTGAACTTCAAGTTGTATTTAGTCAAATCATCAGCTGTAAGTGTCTGATATTCTCCCTTGTTTCCGAACGGAGTTTTAGAATTGCTATAGAAGTGAACACTTGTTAAAGTTGTCAAGTCAATCTTTCCATCCCATGCAACCTTGATAGTCGGATCGTTTTCAACAGCATCTTTCACATGAGTATACAGATGAATACCATTGGCATTAGGTTCCGAATGCAGGTTTGTAGGATTAAACTGATGATAATATGCGGTTGCAGCAGTGTTAGCATAAACAATATTTTCCAGTCTGAACTGAGAAGCATATAAGGCTGCATAGTCAGAAGTAATGATTGTATCTTTTGCACCATTCTTCAGATTAGCCTGTAATGCCATATGAGTAACGTAGTCAGGATCATCTGCCACCTCGGCATCTGCAGGTAATGCCAAGCCTCCCCATGTTGGCAAAGCTTCGGCTTGTGCTGCTACATACTGGCCTTTTACGTTGAAAGAAACGCTGATATCACCATTCTGAGCAGATTCCAAAGAAGCTTTCACTGTAGGATCAGATTGAGCTGTTCTACTAGTACTGAAATTAATAAACTGTTTATCATCAGAAATAAAGCTCAAACCGTCTTTAAAATCTTCAACATTTGCAGAAGATGGATTCATCTGATATTCTGCAACCATCTCCGGATTCAAATAGGTCCAAGTGTTAGCCTTATTTTCACGATAAGTATTAGGTTCAGTAATAATATAGTCAACACCTTTAAATTTTGCATTAGTAGTTCCTGTAGGTTTCAAGATAGCCTGATAAGGCATATATCTTACTTCCATTGCCTCAATGCCATCCAGATAAAATTCCGGTTTAAACACCAAAGATTTCAGCTCTGAATTCACATAAAATACAGCCTGATCCTCACCGATAGTAATGATGTAGCCTACAACCTTATCGCCATCCTTTATTTCTGTAATTGAAGCAGCAGGTTTCTTGACACCTTCAATCTTAACATCGCCGTAGTACAGATAACCATCATTACCCCATGCCAACAGCTCCGGATTGAATGCATCTGGAATAGAAATCTCACATTCAGAAATAACTTTTCCATCCTCTTTCAAGTAAACCTTACCTCCTTGTACTTCCAAAGAATAAGTTGGGAATTCTTCCGGCATCGGCAATTGGAAAGTCTCACCATTTCCACCTGTTACAGTAAGCTTGCCTGTATTTTCATCGTATACAACAGATGTTACATATTTACCGGCAGCATCCTGCAATGCCTTAACGTCCGTAACAACCTTGTCAACCTGTTCCTGCAAGTTCTTGATGTCATCATCATAATCTTTACAAGAAGTAAAAGTTCCTGCCGAAGCGAACAGAAGCGCTCCGAACAGAAGTGCACTTAAATACTTTTTTCTCATAA
>ERZ827088.2142-NODE-2142-length-21604-cov-4.211425_pt1 | contig 21604 bp, 17 predicted proteins | sample MGYA00519922_ERZ827088 | MGnify/ENA primary metagenome ERZ827088 (study PRJEB31778, sample SAMEA3449254) | human gut metagenome | biome: human gut; feature: human-associated habitat; material: faeces | place: United Kingdom | collected 2010/2012 ...
GCCCACCATGACCTCCATTGGCATGCTGGCAAAGTCCAATGGCTGCTGCGGAGAATACAGCATCAGCTGTATTTTTGTCACAACCATTGCCTGTATCATCACCCTTCCGGTAGTATGCATGGCAGTCAGCGCACTGGCTGCCTGAGTGGCGAAAAGGAGTGTGTATTATGGCAACCTGGAGAAAACCCCATACCCTCAAGCCGGATTTCAGCAAGCAGAACCTGCCTGACTTCCCGGCGACCAAATTCTTTGATCAGCTCTCCTTTGTGGGCAATGAGCTGGTGAGCTGCTTCATTTTAGAGACGGCCAAGGGCTATGTACTGATCGACTGCATGAATCCCGATCTGGCGTCCCGGAACTGCATTGAAAAGGCCTTTGAGGATCTGGGCTTTGATATTCATGATCTGTATGCCATTGTGATCAGCCACGGACATGGCGACCACTATGGCTGCTGTGACTACTTCAAGGAGAAGTACGGCGCCAAGCTGTACATGTCCAGGATCGACTGGGAATTTGCCCGGAATATGCCTGAGCGGTTCCCCTGGCCGCCCATCACCTTTGAGGTGGATCACTTCCTGGAGGACGGTGAGGAGCTGGACTTCGGCGATGTGAACCCCTTCCTGAAGAAGATGGACAGCATCTTTGCACACCCCCAGGTGATCCAGGCGTGGAAAGGCCAGGAGCGCGTAAAGGCCGTTATAGCTACCGAGGGCGAGGGCGTGGCTTAAGTGCGCTGAAAGCATAAAGAGCGGTTCTGCAGCGGCAGGACCGCTCTTGCACTTTTTGCCCGCCTTTGGTACAATGGCGGTAGAGGGGGGTGCGGATATGAATAGAAAAGTAGATTTTTGGGGAGGTGTGTGCATCGCTTTGCTGGCAGTATGCACCGCTTGCTTTTCTCTGATTTATGTAAAAAGCCATCATGCGGTCTGTTTTTCACTGGCGATTACATGCGGCACCTTTACTTATCACACGGCCATGCGCTTTGCCGTGGGCTGGGTCGTCGGCCGCCACCGGGTGCCGGTGAACCCGCAAGGGCGCTGGTTTTGCCCACATCCCTGGGAGCCGGGGCTGTATGCGCACCTGGGGGTCAAGCGGTGGAAGCACCGGGTGCCCTCCTATAAGCCCTACGATATGCACGGCGATCTGCAAGCGGTGGTGGTGCAGATGTGCCGCAACGAGCTGGCACACGAAGTGATGGCGACACTGAGCTTTGTGCCCCTGTTGTTTTGTCTGTTTTGCGACGATCCGGTGGCAAACCTGCCGGTGTTTCTCATCACCTCTGTATTGGCGGCTGCGGCGGATTTGATACCGGTCATCCTCCAGCGTTACAATCGCCCGCGGCTGCAACGGCTGCTGCGGCGCCGCCAGCAAAAGGCGGGGAGCAAATAGAAAACATGACGGCAGACACTTTTTGTTGTCTGTCGTATTTTTCGTTTTGGCAACTGGTCATACCACGAACCAAGTATCCAAAAACAAAAACATTTTATCTAAAAAATAACCGCCCAATGTGGGCAAAACGGCAAAAAAACACCGGGGTATTGTGAATGGATTGACAATCTTTGGCGTTCATATTATATTATACATAATATATGCGAAATACGGAGAGGTGTTTATGGAAGCGTATAAAGTCATTGAGATCAAAAAAAGCGTGTTTGAGAGTAACGACCGGGAGGCGGAGAAACTTCGGGCCGAGCTGAAAGCAGAAAAGACCTTTTTGGTAAATCTGATGTCCTCCCCGGGCAGCGGCAAGACCACCACCCTGCGGGGCATTATCGGCCGCTTGCAGCAGGAGATGCGCATCGGTGTAATGGAGGCGGACATTGACTCGGATGTGGACGCCAAAACCATTGCGGAGACCGGGGTGCGTGCCATTCAGCTGCATACCGGCGGTATGTGCCATCTGGACGCGGGCATGACCCGCCAGGGGGTGGAGAACCTGGATACGGCGGATCTGGATCTGGTGTTCTTGGAGAATGTGGGCAATTTGGTGTGCCCTGCCGAGTTTGACACCGGCGCTGCCAAAAATATGATGATCCTGTCTGTGCCGGAGGGGGACGACAAGCCTCTAAAGTACCCGCTGATGTTTACCGTGTCCGATGTGGTGCTCATCAACAAGATGGACACAAAGAGCGTGTTTGACTTTGACGATCAGGCGGTACAGGAGCGGATCTTAAAGTTGAATCCGCAGGCCAAGATCTTTTTTATCTCTGCCAAGACCGGCGAGGGTATGGATGCAGTGTGCGATTGGCTGCGGCAGCAAGTCCGGGACTGGAACGCATAAGTACGGAGGGAGAAGACGATGGCTGAAGAGAGAGAATTGATCCTCAAACTAGGTCAAAAGATCACGGACCGGATCGGTCACAAAGTGACGGTAGAGGATCCGGAGTATTACGGCTTGGCCTGTGTGGTCACGGACGAGATGGCAGAGATCGCACTGAAGATGAAGGTACGCAAGCCGATGACCCTGGACCAGGTGGCAAAAGCCACCGGCAAGAGCAAGAAATATCTGGAGCCGCTGCTGCAAGAGATGAGCAGCATTGGCCTGTTGGAATATAACTGGGAGAACCCCAGCCGCACCAAGCAGTATGTGCTGCCTATGTTCGTACCCGGCAGCGCCGAGTTCTTTAATATGAAAAAGGATCAGATCGACGCCCACCCGGAGTTGGCCAAGTTCTTTGAGCGTATGACCTTCTTACCGCTGGAAAAGATCACCGCCATGGTGCCCCCCGGCGGTGCCGGTATCGGTATGCATGTGATCCCGGTGGAAAAGGCCATTGAGACGGAAAATCAATCTGTCGATGTGGAGCATATTTCCCACTGGTTGAAGAAATATGAGGGTAAGTATGCCGCCGGTCCCTGCTCCTGCCGTATGAGCCGCGCCAAGCTGGGCGAGGGCTGCGGCGATGATGCCGAGGACTGGTGCATCGGCGTAGGCGATATGGCGGACTATTTGGTAGAGACCAACAAAGGCCATTATGTGACCTACGATCAGGTGCTGGAAATCTTGCAGCGTGCCGAGGACAACGGCTTTGTGCACCAGATCACCAACATTGACGGTGAGAACAAGATCTTTGCCATCTGCAACTGCAATGTGAATATTTGCAATGCCTTGCGGACTTCTCAGTTGTTTAATACGCCCAATATGTCCCGCTCCGCGTACATTGCCAAGGTGGACAAGGCGCAGTGTGTGGCCTGCGGTCGTTGTGTGGAGTATTGCCCCGCCGGTGCGGTGAAGCTGGGTCAAAAGCTGTGCACCAAGGACGGCGGTACGGTGACCTATCCCCGACAGGAGTTGCCGGATAAAATCAAGTGGGGTCCGGAAAAGTGGAGCCCGGATTACCGGGACAAGAACCGGATCAACTGCTACGACGCCGGAACGGCGCCCTGTAAGACCGCTTGCCCGGCCCATATTGCCGTGCAAGGGTACTTAAAGCTGGCAGCCCAGGGTCGCTACAAGGACGCCCTGGCGCTGATCAAAAAAGAAAATCCGTTCCCTGCCGTTTGCGGCCATGTGTGCAACCGCCGGTGTGAGGATGCCTGCACCCGCGGCACCATTGACCGTGCGGTGGCAATTGATGAAGTGAAGAAGTTTATCGCCCATCAGGATCTGATTGCAGAGCACCGCTATGTGGCGCCCAAGGTGATCCCCTCTAACAAGGGCGGCTTTGATGAGAAGATCGCCATTATCGGCGGCGGCCCGGCCGGCCTGTCCTGCGCCTATTATTTGGCAGAGAAGGGCTATACCCCCACTGTGTTTGAGAAGAACGAGAAGCCCGGCGGTATGTTGGTGTACGGTATTCCGTCTTACAAGTTAGAAAAAGATGTGGTGGCTGCGGAGATTGATGTGATCCGTGAAATGGGTGTAGACATTCGCTGCGGCGTTGAAGTGGGCAAGGATATTACCTTGGACGAATTGCGCGCCAAGGGCTACAAGGCCTTTTATATCGCTATTGGTTGCCAGGGCGGCCGCAAGGCGGGTATTCCCGGTGAGGACGCCCAGGGCATCATGACCGCTGTGGACTTTCTGCGCACCGTTGGCGGCAACCCGGATTACCCGGTAGAGGGTGAAGTGGTTGTAGTTGGCGGCGGCAATGTGGCGATTGATGTGGCCCGTTCCTCCGTGCGCTGCGGTGCAAACAGCGTGTCTATGTTCTGCCTGGAGAGCCGGGACGCTATGCCTGCCTCGGTTGAAGAGGTGGAAGAAGCCCGGGTGGAGGGCGTAGATGTGAACTGCGGCTGGGGTCCCAAGGAGATCTTGACGGAGAACGGCAAGGTCACCGGTATTGTGTTTAAGAAGTGCCTGTCCGTGCTGGACGAGAACGGCCGCTTTGCCCCGGTTTACGACGAGAACCAGACCAAGACCGTGGCGTGCAGCCATGTGTACCTGAGCATTGGCCAGGCGATTGAATGGGGTCACCTGCTGGACGGCTCCAAGGTGGAGCTGGGTCGCGGCAACGGCGCTGTGGCAGACAGCCTGACCTATCAGACGGCACAGGAAGATATTTTTGTGGGCGGCGATGTATACACCGGCCCCAAGTTTGCCATTGACGCCATTGCAGCGGGCAAGGAGGGCGCCGTGTCCATTCACCGATTCGTGCAGCCCAACACCAGCCTGACCATCGGCCGTAACCGCCGGGACTTTATTGCGCTGGATAAGGAGAATATCTCCGTGGCCCAGTACGATACCGGCGACCGCCAGGTGCCCGGCGTGGACAAGAGCATTGATCAAAAGCATTCCTTTAGAGATGCACATCTGACCTATACAGAGGCCCAGGTGAAGGCGGAGACTGCTCGCTGCTTAGGCTGCGGCGCCTCTGTGGTGGATCCCAATAAGTGCATCGGCTGCGGCGTGTGTACCACCAAGTGCGCCTTTGACGCCATTCACCTGCACCGGGAGCTGCCGGCAGCCAGCAAGATGGTGCGCTCGGAGGATAAGATGAAGAGCATTTTGCCTTATATGCTGAAGCGCGAGATCAAAATTCGCTTTAACAAGGAGTAAGTATGCACGAGTTGGGCATCGTATTCCATATTATTGATACTGTGGAGCAGGTGGGGCGCGAGAACGGGGTAACGCAGGTGCGCTGCGTTACGCTGGATGTGGGCCAGGTGTCCGGAATTGAGGACCCCTATTTGATGGACTGCTGGCGCTGGGCGGCGGATCGATCGGAGATGCTGCGAGGCGCCCGGTTGCAGATTGAGCCGGTGCATGCCGTCACCCTGTGCGACGCCTGCGGCAAGACCTATGATACTGTGCCCCAGGGGCGCACCTGCCCCTATTGTGGCAGCGGGGACACCCACTTGCTGCAAGGCAATGCATGCAGTATTCGAGAAATTGAGGCGCGATAGAGAATGCACGAGTTGAGTATTGTGTATGAGCTGTACCGCACGGTGACCCAGCTGGCCGCAGAGGCCGGGCTGCACCGGGTGGAAGCGGTGCGCCTGCAAGTCGGGGAGCTGTCCGGTGTGGAGGGTCCGTACCTGCGGGAGTGCTGGAATGCTGTGGTGCGAGATACGCCGCTTCGTTCTACCCGGTTGGAGCTGGAGCACCTGCCGGCTATTGCCATGTGTGCGCATTGTGCCCGCTTGTATGCTCATTTGGCCTGTGCCCGCACTTGCCCCCGTTGCGGTAGCCACGATCATCTCATTTTGTCCGGCCGCCAATTTCTCATCGACCGGATCGAGGGGTATTAAAAATCAGCCGACGACCGTGCGTCTGTTCGCCCAGTCGTCGGCTTTTATTTGACGGTTGGTGGTGTGTAGGTCGATCACGCATGGACAGCAGGGGACAAGATACCCTGACCGGTGTGCCGGAGCAAACTTATAAATAGACAAATAAAAAAACAGATACACGCCGGTGTATCTGTTCTTTTATGCTTATTTGGGTGGTTATTCTTCGTTTTCGCGGATTTCTTTCAATTGGGGTTGCAAAACGGCCAGCTTTTTCTTGGACAGGTTGTAGCCGAATCCCAGCAAAATCGCCAATAGAGTCAGAGTAATGGCCGGTACAAGGGTGGAAATGTCATAGAGCTTGTTGAGCACATCCTCCGGCAGCGCCGTGTTGTTGGCAGAAGCGGTGCTGTCGTAGTGGATCACCGCCAAAAGGGCATTGAGTCCGACGCCGGCCAGGGTTTGCCCCAGCTTTCTGGCAAAGGAGACAACCGCATAGGCGGTACCTTCCTCCCGACGATGGGTGCGAATCTCGTGGTAGTCAATCACGTCCATCACCAGCGCCCACACCTCCAGTACCAGGAAGGTCTGGCCCAGGCCGGAGAAGAAGGTGAACACCAAAAATACATAGGGATTGTCGGTTTTGATAAAGAACAGAATAAAGCTGACCAGTGCCGCAAAGCCCATACCAAAGGCGCAAAGCTCTTTTTTGCCGAACTTGTCGATCAGCTTGTTCATAATAGGAATTAAGATGGCCATGGGCAAGTAGGTGCAGATGGTCACCAGTGCGTACAGTTGCGCGCTGTGGTAGTAGTCTGCAAACAGGTACTGATAGGTGGCTTGATAATAGAACTGAAACGCGATCAGCAGCATGGACACCAGGCAAAGCATCACAAAAGGTCTGTTCTTTGTCAGGTCGCCAATCGCCTTAAAGGCGTTGTAGTCGCCTTTTTTCTTTTGAATCGGTGCGATCCTCTCCTTGGTCAGCTTGTAGTGACCGAAGAAAATCACAATGGAAAGAATGGCCAGGATCAAAACGCCGATGGTCAGTTTGTTACCGTCCAGCGTTTGAATTTTGGTGCCGTCGGCGGCGACGGTGGTGTTGTATACCAGCATAGGAAAGAGAATGGTGCTCGGCAAGCCGCCGATGCCGGCGCCGATGGAACGCCACATGGACAGGGAGGAGCGTTCTTTCTCGTCATCGGTGACCACGGAGGCCAGCGATCCGTAAGGAATGTTGACGCAGGTGTACATCATACCGTACAGAATGTAGGTGATGTAGGCAAACAGCAGGTATTTGGCCGCACTCAAATTGGGAATGACCGTAAACATCAGCACCGCAGACACCGCCAGCGGAATGGAAAACCAAAATACATACGGGCGGAATTTGCCTTGCTTGGTGGGTTTTCTGGAGTCAATGAACGCGCCCCAAATGGGGTCGTTGATGGCGTCCCAAAGCCGTGCCACCAAAATCAGAACCACGATCTTGGCAGGCTGAATGTGCAGCACATCGGTGTAAAACTTGTTTTGAAATGCACCGATCAGTGAGAAGGTCAAAAGGCCGCCCATGTCGCCCATGGCGTAGCCGATCTTGTCCTTAAACTTTATGCCGTGTGTTAAACTCTTTTCGCTCATAAAAATCCCCCTTCATTTGTGAAAAGATATTGAATGAAAACCAATTTCAAATCCGTGGGCAGCGCACAAAAATATAGCGCGATTTCCCCTGCCGGCAGGGTACGCAAACGGGAAGTGCGAATCAGCGTGTTGTTTGCGAAGTGAATGGATCGTATATATGTTCCTTTCCTTATGAATGAACACGGTTCATTATGTTACTATCATACAATGCACGCCCCCGGTTGTCAACAAAAACAGGGGATCCTGTATTGACATCCTCGGTGGGTTCAGGTAAAATAAAAGCACAGACGGTTGTTGCCGATCAAAAAGAGAAATCTGTTCCCATTCCGAACACAGTCATCCAGCCCTTGTATAAGTCTATGCAGGGGCGATTTTGGTTTTTAGGCAAGGAGGAGTTATGCGAGAAAACATAAAGTATATGCTGAAAAACTGGATCGCCTGGGACAAAAAAAGTCTGCTGTACTTTTTTATTCGTGTGCCGGCACTGGTGTTCCAGCCCATTGTTACCGCCTATACACCCAAGGCGATGATCGACTGCATCGAAAAGGGCGTTACCACCCGGCAACTGATTTTGGTGGTGGCGCTGCTGAGCCTGCTGCTGACCATTACCATTTGGCTGGATCCGTTTATGAAGGAGCTGATCTTGGGCGGTGCCCGGATCGTGCGCATGCGCTATGCGGTGGCTGCGTTTGAAAAAAATCTCAGTACCGACTATGCCAATATAGAAAATCTGGAAATGCGCGAGAAGCAAAAGCGCGCAGAGGTTTTTTACAACGGACGGTATGCAGGCGGTTCAAACTTTATAAGCACGCTGAATCTGTTTTTCGTTGCGGTGGTGGGTGTTGTTGCGTCCGGCGTACTCATCTACAAGATCAATATTTGGATGATTTTGCTGATTATTGCCACCTGCGGCGCCCAGTTTTGTTTGCAAAGAGCGCTGACGAAGAAACAGCGGCAAAACTTGGATCAACGCACGGAGCCTGCGGCGAAGTTCGATTATTTTTATAAGCTGTGCAAGGATGGTACGGCGGCAAAGGATATTCAGCTTTACAATATGGGCGATTATTTTATTCGGGCGCTTGCCGCCTCCCTTTGCAGGATTGAAAAAATCTATGCCCGGTACACCCACACCTGCGTATCGTTTAATGGCATTACCGCTTTGCTCAGCGCCGTGCGCCAGGCCATTGCCTATATTTACCTTGCGTATTTGACCGGCAAGGGTGCGCTCAGTGTGTCCGATTTTATCTTCTATTTCGGCATCATTACCGGCTTTTCCAACTGGGTGCTCCATTTGGGCTTTGCGGTCAATCAGATTGAGATGTGCTGCAAGGAGTGCCAGGCATACAGAGAGTATATTGCGTTTGCGGATCATGCAGAGGAGGGGGAGCGGCTGACCTCCAAATCCGTGGATCGGTTGGTGTTTGAGCATGTGTCCTTTCAGTACCCCTCTGCTGACGCACCTACGCTGAAGCATATTGACCTTACATTCAAAAATGGCGAAAAGATTGCCATTGTGGGGGAGAACGGCGCAGGCAAAACCACATTTATCAAGCTGCTGTGCGGTCTGTATGCGCCCACCGGCGGTCGCATTCTGTTAAACGGCAAAGATACTGCCACCATTGCAAAGAGCAGCTATTTCGATTTGTTTTCGGCCATTTTTCAGGACTATTATTTCTTGCCCATGACCATTCAGCAAAACATAACGGCAAGTCTTGACTATAATCGGGAAAAATTTGATCTGGCGTTGCAGAAAGCCGAAATGTATGACAAGGTGTATGCCTTGCCAAAGGGCGCAGATACGCTGATGGACAGGAATGTGTATAAGGATGCCGTGGATTTTTCCGGCGGTGAAAAGCAAAAACTGCTGCTTGCCAAGGCTATGTACAAGGACGCGCCGATTTTGATTTTGGACGAGCCCACGGCGGCGCTGGATCCGATTGCCGAAAATCAGCTGTACTTAAAATACAGTGAGCTGACCGATGGCAAACTCTCTTTCTTTATTTCCCACCGGCTGTCTTCCACCCGTTTTTGCGACCGGATTTTGTTTATGTCCGGCGGCCAAATCACCGAGATGGGCACCCATGAGGAGCTGATGGCCAAAAAGGGCGCATATTACAAAATGTTTCAGGTGCAAAGCTACTATTACAGAGAACAGGGGGTGGCTATGCATGCATAACTTTAAGATGATAGGTAAGATGTATCGGGAGATTGCCGGCCTGGACAAAGGTATTCTGCCTGTGGATTTCTTCTGTGCGATTTTAACCGGCGCCAAGCCTTTTGTGAACATTTGGTTCACTGCCAAGATCATCGGTATGATGACCGCCGGTGCGGACTTTAAGGGGCTTTTGGCCTATATTCTTGCGGCTGTGGCGCTTAATTTTGTGCTGGATTACGCAGGTGGGTTTTTATCTGACCTATACGATGTTAAATCCGACCTGCTGTTTAGCAGAGAAAATTTCAAAATGGCGGAAAAGCTGTTTCATATGGATTATGAAAAGCTGGAGGACAACACATTCAGAAAGACGATCCATAAGCACGAGGAGGCGGGCGCCAGCCGGTGGGCGCGGTTTTCGTACTTTATGTGGACCAGCCAGGTGTTTGTTAAGGGCGTGTTTACGGTGGCGGTGTCTGTGGTGATGATCCTGCCGCTTTTGAAAATCGGTTTTACCAAAACCGGCAATTCATTTTTTGAAAGACCTGTCTTTCTGATCCTGCTGATTGTCACTCTGATTGTTATGGCGGCGGTTATGGCGTTGATTGCCGTGCGGATGAACAAGTCGTACCTGGCTGCAAACGAGGCGTATGCCACGCTGGATCGTCTGTTCTATTCGCTCATTGACCTGTTTGCCGATTATAAAACCGGTAAGGAGATACGCCTATACAAAGAGCAGCACTTGATCGGCAAGATCGCAACGGAAAAGATTCTTACTGACGGCGAAAAAACGCTGAAGCAAATTTCCATGCGCACCGCAAAAACCAGCTCCATCGTTGCGGTGATGGGTGCCTTTGTTGCGTTTGGCGTGTATGTTTTTATCGGGGTCAAGGGCAATTTGGGGCTGTTTGACATTGGTGCGCTGGTGATGTACTGCGGCGCTTTTATGCAGATCGTAAACGGTGTTATGCTCATTGCTAACACGCTGGGCAAGCTGGCGGAGATCTTGCCGCTGGCTCGGATTTATTTTGAGATTATAGAGTGCACAGACAGCAAGCAATACGGTACCCGGACCCTGGACGGTGACCGATTTGAGATCGAGTTCAAAAATGTGTCGTTCAAATATCCGGGTGCGGAAAGCTATGCGCTGCAGAATGTTAATCTGAAAATAAACAATGGCGAGCATCTGGCCGTGGTGGGCAGGAACGGCAGCGGCAAAACCACCTTTATCAAGCTGATGTGCCGCCTGTATGATGTGACCGACGGCGAAATTCTCATCAACGGCGAAAACATTCAAGCATACACTAAGGAGAGTATTACCGCTCTGTATTCCGTAGTGTTCCAGGATTTCAAAATCTTCTCTGTTTCCCTCAAGGACAATGTTTGCGCAAGCACGGCATTGGATACGGATAGGCTTTATACCTGCCTTGAAAATGCAAACATTAAGGAGCGAGTGGAGCGCCTGCCGAATAAGGAAAACACTTATCTTTATAAGGATTTGAACAAGGGCGGCGTAGAGATCTCCGGCGGCGAGGCACAAAAGCTGGCCCTTGCCAGAGCGCTCTATAAGGACGCACCGGTGGTGGTGCTGGACGAACCGACGGCGGCGCTGGACCCGATTGCGGAGAACGAGATTTACAGCCGCTTCAATTCCTTTGTGCAAAGCAAAACGGCCATTTACATTTCGCATCGGCTGTCCAGCTGCGTCTTTTGCGATACCATCGCCGTGTTTGATCACGCAAGGCTGGTGGAAAGCGGCACGCACACAGCGCTTTTGGCTGCCGACGGCCAATATGCAGCGCTTTGGAACGCGCAGGCAAAGTATTATGTGTAGCCTGCAGCAGCACAACAATGCCGCTCCCGGCGAAAACGAAATAATGAAGGAAAAAGCAAAAAAACAGACATCCGTGTGGATGTCTGTTTTTTTCTTGCAAAATGCGGCAGCGGTTTTATTGACATCCGTCCAAAAATGTGATTTGATATATACAGAGCGCTTTTGTATTGTAAAGACAGCCGGGGCGCGCACAAAACAGCTTCAGATTGCAAAATGACATTTTGCGACAATGTTATGCTTTTGACGGCAGGAGGAGATTTTTATGAATAGAAAGAACATTGGTATAGCTTTCGGCGCGCTTTGTGGGCTGGCAGCTTTAACTGCAACGGCAGCGGAAATATTCTATGATATCTCAATCAACACGAAATCGCCTATCCATATGAGCAAACTCAACAACTTGGTTCAAAAAGCCACGAATACTGACGGCAATGAAGAGGAAGCAAGTGCAAAATACAGCGGTATGACAGGCACGCCGGAAATCAAAGAATGGTATGCGACACACGGCGAGGATGTGTATATTCTGTCTGATTCGCTGCGCCTGCACGGAAAACGGTTCAAAAATACCGGCACAAAATATGTTCTCGTATGCCACGGCTACACAAGCAAGGCCAAGCATATGGCCGGATTTGTTCATAAATTTTACACCCTTGGTTATAATGTTTTGGCAGTAGATGCAAGAGCCCACGGCGACAGCGAGGGAACAAAAATCGGTATGGGCTGGCCGGAGCGTATGGATATTATAAAGTGGATAAACCGGATCCTTTCATGGGAGCCGAACGCCCGGATCGTTCTGCACGGTGTATCCATGGGGGCGGCAACGGTTTTGATGGCGTCAGGTGAAGATTTACCCGGAAATGTGAAGGCTGTTATTGCAGATTGCGGCTACACGTCGGAATGGGATGAGTTCCAACGGGAGGCGGATACCCTGCACATTCCGTGGTTCCCCGTGCTCAACGCCACATCGGTGTTGTCCAAAGTGCGTGACGGGTATGATTTTAAGCAGGCCAGCGCCCTTGCGCAGGTGAAAAAGAGCCGCATACCAACGCTGTTTATTCACGGCTCGTCGGATGAGCTTGTGCCGTACAGTATGCTGGGCGAATTGTATGCGGCTGCAGCCTGCGAAAAAGAGGAACTTACCGTAGAAGGCGCAGGCCATGCGCTCTCGTCTTCTGTTGCGCCCACGCTGTATTGGCGTACAGTTGAGGATTTTATCGCAAAGTATTTAGATAGGTAAGCAAAATTTATTTGCCATTTATGCGGAAATGTGTAAATATCAACGCCCGGGAGAAGCGGTTGGTGATGGAGGGTGCGCCGGCGTTTGGCGCTATGATCTTCGCCGATTTAGCAGGTGAAGGATCGCACAGGCAAAGCCTTAAAGGGCGGTGTGGACTACAATGTGTCTTATCCCAAGGGCATGAAAAATGTGGGCAAATACACGGTTAAGGTTACCTTTAAGGAGAATTACAGCGGCGGCAAGAGTGTGAAACTGTATTCCGGTTGGAGCAAGGCCAAGAGCGTGACCACTAAGAAATAATGAAACAAGCAGGCGGTTGTTACCGCCTGCTTTCCTTTTTTTATTTCGCAATCAGCGTTATATTTTTTAAGATAATGCTGACTCAATGAATGCAACGATTCTATTATATTTAGAATTTTCTATTTTATAATAAACAGGATTTCCTTTATGACAGATATCAAAATAAAAATAATCTTTTTTTAGTGTAATATCCAAAGAGTTTTTATCGAGATTTAATGCCTGACCATCTGCAAAAATGAGTCTCAATTTATATTCTCCATTATCAGACATAAGTGATTTTTTACTTTCTCCCTTATCATAATCACTTAAATAACTGCTAATATCATCAAGTTTATTTTCATTACATTCTTTAATGATGTTTACTATCGAAGTCATTACTTCCTTGTCTGTTATAGTGCCTTTCAGCAAAGGGCGAATGTCCCGATCCGTAATATTTTCTTCTTCCGGCAATTCAATCGTATAATCATAGAATTCGTCTTGCCAAATCTCAATACCGATAATTTCATTATCGCCTTTTGCTGTGTATAAATTTAATAAATCTTCGATCGTATAGTCGGTAGTTAAACCATTCAAGTAGAATATATAATATTCATTATTGGTCTGAACTATAATTAAATGATCACTTTTGGCATATTTATAAACCAACGCTTTATAAAATTTATTGTTTTCAGCTTCTTCAACAGTCATTGGTACATAATTTGACAAGTCATTCGTAAGATTAAAATAATCAAGCGTACATACTAAATCGCCTATTTCAGATTGCTTTAATTCAATAGTATTATTCTTATCCGCTTTCGCATCTCTAAAATAATACTGCGAATAAATCTTGTTATCAATAATAATTTTTTGCGGATATTTAGTGTCTTCAATTTTAATTTTTATCGTCCGATTATCAGTTGAAAAGCCCTTGTTATTTGTTGATGAATGATGTGTAGCTTCAATAGCATCAGAAGAATTATGATTTAAATATTTAACTGTTGATATTGAGGTTACAAGTATCATAAAACAAGCAGCAAATGATAAAGAAGCAACTTTCTTTTTTCTTTGAATTTGATTCTGTTTTGAAATTTCTGATTTAACACCCGCTAATGTTTTTTTATACAAATCATCCGGTAATTTTAATTGATTATTATATTCGGTATAATTCATAATATACTACTCCTTTTCAAGATAGGTTTTCATTTTGCTTTTCGCTCGTAACAAATGAGACTTTACGGTATTCTCATTGCTTTTCATGATTTTTGCTATATTTTTTATTGGAATTTGTTCATAATAAAACAGATAAATTACAAGTCTTTGATTTGCGGTTAATCTTATCATAGCTTCTTCTAAATCTAAATGATTCGTTGTTGCTTTTTCGAATTTATTATCCACGATTTTAATTGTATCGTCTAATTCTAAATTTTGACGTGCTTTTGAACGAAGAACATTTTTACTCAAATTTGCTGTTACTGTAAGAATCCAAGCTTTTTCATGATCCTCATCGTTGAATGTTTTATTAGAAATAAAATATTTAATAAATACCTCCTGAACAATGTCCTCAGCATCATCTTTATTCAAAAGAAAATTGTATGCTGTTCTAAAAACGATACCGGCATACTTTTGATATAAATCATCAAAACGCTGATTGTCGAATTCAATTATGGACATATAATGCATCACCTCCTATAAATGAAACACATATTGACTAAAAAAAGTTGCAAAATTTTTTATATGTATACTGCAATTTTTTAGTATGGGTATGTGTTTACATTGTAAACGCAATTCATTACAAAATAGTTATATGAAATTTGAAGTAATGCAAATGAAAACTATTAAAATTATATTAACTTGACCTAATATGAATTGCAAGTAAAAAGCGATCTGATTATTACAGATCGCTTTGGCTTTTTGATGGATAAACAATATAAAAGGCAGAAAATAAGAAAGGCACCGTGAAAAATCACGGTGCCAAAAGAATTGATATTCTTTTTAGTGTAAGACTATGAATTAATCATCACACCAACCATAACAAAACCATTCTAAATCAGCGACATTGTCAATATAGCCTTTGTTGTGCTTTTTAGACTTTGCCATATTTGCCTGATTTGCTTTGTAGGCTTTGTTGTTTGGATTGTGTTGGTTAGCATAATCATCCAACTGCTTTTGTGTATGCGTTTTCGATGATACACCTTTTTTCTTATTTGCCATAGTCTGCTCCTTTCTCCGTAGAACGAAGTGAAAACACACCACATAATAATGCATTAGAATAACCGCTCACCGAGGAGCTTTTTTAAGTCCTTTGGGGTAATTAATACGAACAATAAATAATAAACACCATTCAATGCAACTATTACTATCTACGGTTGTCGGAGTAATTATCAAAAAAGTATGTTCGCTGATTTTTTGATAATTAACATATGGCTTAATGAAAGCGAAAGTAAACATACGTGGATGCAGATATTTGACGAACTGAAAACAAGAGGCGTAGAAGATGTGCTGTTTATCAGTATGGATGGTGTATCAGGACTTGAGGAAGGTGCAAAAGCAATTTTCAAGGATGTAGAGCAGCTTTTCGCTTACGGCAGTGCAGTAAGAAAAGTTATGTACACCACCAATGCTGTTGAAAGCATCAATTCAAGCTTCAGAAAGGTTACCAAAAAAGGTGCATTTCCAAATGAAAATGCATTGCTAAAATTGCTCTATCTCAGAATTACGGAGCTTTACAAAAAAATGGAACGGCAGCAAGGTTCAGAACTGGGCTATGGTCAGAAATCAGCTTGCAACCAACAACATAACGACCTTCCCATCTGCCGTCTTTTCGTTTATAAATACTGCTTCCATATTTGGACATTTGATTTACTCCTTTCACTTTAAAATAAGAATAAATTTCACATAATTGTTTTGAGATAAATTAACTGTATTTGAATAGAAAAAACTAAACATTTATATTAGTTGACCTATAGATAAAAATGTGATATTATACTATTGTAAATAAGTATGTGTAGATGTAATAGTTCTACGAAAAACCAATTAAAGTTATGTTAACTTGACCTAATATGAATTGCAAGTAAAAAAGCGATCTGTTTATTACAGAACGCTTTAGTTTTTTTGATGGCTACCTTTGCATTTTTGATGGATAAACAATATAAAAGCCCTTGTGTGCTCTGCCTGCAAATATACATTTTAAATAATACAGTTCAAATTTTTCGGTTTCAGAATTTATATCAAAACTATATTCCATAAATTGCTCCTAATCAATTTCGATTTTAAAACAAATAGGGTAGTTATCGCTAAATCGGCTGTTTGCTTTAACTGTTAATTTAGTATCGCTTCTTTCAAATTCGAGCTTTTCGCCGGTTGAAAGAAGTGTAATATTTTCAATTATAAAATCAGGTCCGTTTTTCTTTTTAAGTGTTTTTATTACAGCGTCCTTACCGTTAGGGCGCATTTGAAATGCGTAGATATACCCGTTTTTATATGTAAATCGAAAATCTTTATTTGTAAATTTCTTTTCACTTGAATCTTGGAAAAATCCCGCTTTGTTATTGACTTTTCCTTCGCCAAAGGTTTTCCAAAATGTTGTGTTGTAAATTCCTTCACCGTTTAGTTTAAGCCAAGCGCCTAATTGTTTCAGTACAGCAGTTTCTTCATCTGTAATTGTACCGTCGGCTTTTGGGCCTACATTCAAAAGTAACATTCCATTTTTGCTTACAATATCTATTAAATCAGTAATAATGTGCCTTGCTGATTTGAATTCGTTGTTTTTTGTATATCCCCACGAGCGTTTGCCTATCGCAGTATCGGTTTGCCAAGGAATAGGGGATATATCTGTTAAAGCGCCGCGCTCAACATCAAATGTAGCAACAGTAGGTGCAAACGCTTCGTGCTTGTAGTTAACAGTAACTTCTTTGCCCCATTCGTCTGCACGATTGTAGTAATATGCACACAGCTTTTTTAAATACGGTTTAAATGAGTGATTGTGAATCCACCAGTCAAAATAAAGAATTTTCGGCTGATATTTATCAATCAATTCACAGGTACGCACGAGCCAGTCCTCAAGCCATTCTTCACTTGCACCGATTGAATACGTATCGGCTGTCGTTTTGTGTATTGTATGGCTGTCCCATTCAGGGCAATAAACAGCGGGTCCGTAAAAATCTCTGTACTTTTCATCATTTACATCACTGTCAAATGTTCTGCCCATATTCATAAAGAAATAATGCTCGGCTCTGTGTGTTGATGCACAGAAGGTCAAGCCTTTATTCTCACACGCTTTCTTTATCTCGCCTGTAATATCTCGGCACGGCCCCATTTTTGTGGCATTCCAGCGGTTAAATTGCGTATCATACATTGCAAATCCATCGTGATGTTCACAAACGGGCATTACAAATTTTGCACCGCATTCTTTAAAAAGAGCCAGCCATTTATCTGCATTGAATTTTTCACCTTTAAACATAGGTATAAAATCTTTGTAACCGAATTTATTTTGAGGCCCGTAATTTTTTCTGTGATATAAATATTCTTTGCATTTTTTATCGTACATTGAACGCGAATACCACTCGTTGCCATAAGCCGGTACACTGTATATTCCCCAGTGAATAAAAATTCCGAGCTTGCCTTTATAATACCAGTCCGGTGTTTTGTGATTGGATAAAGACTCCCAACTATCTTTATATTTCCCGTTTGTGATTACATCATCTATCTGCTGTAAGTATTCCTTAGTTGTCATAATTTTTCCTCACGCAAAGCATTCTATAATCTCTGCACCATTTCTGACAAATGCAATAAATTCATCAATTTCTGCTGTAACAGTATGATAACCCTTATAATATTACAATTTTAATTATATCGTAGAAAAAGCATAATGTCAACAAATAAAGAGCAATTGTCCCCCAAAGCGAACTATTACAAACATAAATTCGATAACAACATCAAAAAGGATCTACCTTTGCATTTTTGATGGATAAACAATATAAAAGGGCAAACTTAAAGAGAGGGCTAAATGGGAGCTTTGGCAGTTGCCAAAACTCAAAAATAAATGTATAATAAAGTTTAATAAATAACAAAGCCTGAATCTTGCGGTGCAATAGGTGCTGGATTGTTTGCCGTTGACAGCGACAGATAAATCTTATTTTGGAGAAGCAAATGAACAAGAACTTTCAGAAAAAAACGGCTTACGACTATGTACAGCAAACGAAAAAAGAGAATTTTAGTTTTTTGAACGAGACGTACGCACAACAGGGGCAAACGGTGCTGTTCGGCGACTCAATTACGGAAATATTCAATAGCTATGAGCTGTTTTATGCCTTTTCGCAAACCACGGGGCAGGCAGTTTACAACCGTGGAATCAGCGGTGACACAAGCGACAGATTGTTGGAAAGGCTCGAATGTAACGCCTTGAACATAAGCCCGAAAAATCTTGTGATTTTAATCGGAACGAATGACATCGGCATAGGAGTTCCGACCGAGTACACCTTGAAAAATATAAAAGAAATTTTGCAAAGAACGCAAAAACTTTGCCCGAATACCAACATTGTGTTGCAGGCAATTTATCCCGTTAATTCGCATTTGTCAATCATTGCAAGGCAGATGGTCGGTAAACGCAGTAACAAAAAGATTTTGGCAATCAACAAGGAACTGCACAAAATCGCTCTTGACAGTAAGGTGCAATGGCTCGACCTTACAAATGTGCTGTCCGACGAAAAGGGCAGACTTGCAAAAGAATATTGCTATGACGGTCTGCACCTGAACGCCCAAGGTTTTGAGATTGTATCCGAAAATATTATTCCTCTGTTGAAATAAGCATAAAACGAAACAAGGACTTGAAGTGTCGTTGAACTGCCCCAGATTGTGCAGACAGTACAAAAAGGAGCCTAAGGTAGAATAATTTAATTTTAAGCAACAAACTGATTTTGTTTTTCGAGCGGAGACGGTTATGTTTTTGTTTGAATACGGTAATTGTTGTAGAAGTTGATGTATCCGGATTTTATTTCGGCTGTTTTTTTACAGCGCCTTTTTTCATTCTTGCTTTTTTTCTTAAACTTGATATAATGAAAAAAGTTAGAAAAGAGGGGGATTTTTTTGAAAACTTCTACAGAAATTCAATCCATTGTTGATGTGGTTGGCGAAGAAAAAACCATTGAAATGATTGCAAAAGCCGGCTTTGATGCGTGGGATTTTTCCATGTTTAATATGAAAAAACGCATGAATCCTTTTGAGGGGCTTTTTAAAAAGAAATATGCGCTTGTAACGAATGATTATCTCAAATTTGCAAGGCGCTTAAGGCAGATTGGCGAAGAGAACGGCGTGGTTTGCAATCAATCCCATGCACCGTTTCCGTCACTCCATAAAAATGTTCGCCCTTATTTACAGCGTGCCATTGAATGTACCGCAGAAGCGGGTGGCAAGATTTGCGTCATTCACCCAGATAACCTTAAGTCTCCCAAAGATAATGCCGAGTTTTTCTTAGAACTTTTGCCCTTTGCCAAAGACTACGGCGTAAAGATTGCAACAGAAAATATGTGGAATTGGAATGTTCAAAAGAATGAAGCAAAGTTTGCCGCTTGTTCTAACCCTGAAAGCTTTAATGCACATTTGGATGCCATAAATGACCCATATTTTGTAGCCTGTCTCGACCTTGGACACGCCGAAATGCGCGGCTTAGATACAAGTGCCGTAGAGATGATTGAAAAACTCGGCAGCCGTTTACAAGCCCTACATATACACGATAACGATTTACACCACGATTCTCACCAAATTCCGTTTTCGATGCAAATAGATTTTGAACCAATTGTGAAAGCACTCAAAGCCATCCACTATGACGGCTATTTTACCTTAGAGGCCGATCAATTTATGAAAGCATACAATCGCAATAATGCCTTTGAGGGCGTAAAGCTTTTGGCAGAGTCCGCAAGGAAACTTGCCGATATGTATGAAAAAGCCTAAACAATTATAGTAAAAACCGCTGTCTTATAGACGGCGGTTTTTTGTTGGGAATTTTTCTCAAACAGCTTATATTTTACCGAAAAGAGGGATACACTAAACATAGCGACAGACTGTACATAACAACTAAAAAAGGAAGATGGATTACTAAGTGGTATTAAAAAGGTTTAAATATGAAAAAAGAATCTTACTGATGACTACCTTTGCATTTTTGATGGATAAACAATATAAAAGGGCAAACTTAAAAGAGAGGGCTTAAAGTTTTATTACTTTAAGCCCTCTCTTTTCTTGAAATGTCTCTCAAATTTTTTGCTCATTTCAATTCGTGTTACGATTTTGATTTGAGCGATGTCTCTCAAAAGTCTCAGTCATAAATGCCCTAAATCGCACTAAAATGACTTTGGAATTTTGAAATTAGCCGTCTCTTAAAATCTCTCAAAAACTCTCTGACTTAAAATCAAGGATTTTTTCAAGCACTTTTTCGGTGCTTTTTACGGCTGTTATAGACTTTTTAAGCCTATATGTTGAATACATAGGGAAGTGTTGAAACTCTACTGTATCATTAAGGTTACACTGGAGAGTCAGAGGCTCGCAATCTTTTTTCAAAACCGCCTATTTAAGCCATTTTTTAAGACTTTGCGTCTCTCAAAAATCTCTAAGAATTTTATTTTTGCTTAAAACCGCAAATTCGTATGAGGAATTGCGAACCTTACACTGAGGTGTATAAAGAAACTCTAAATCCGCATTATTATTTACATCAGGGTACTATGCAATTTGATGACGAAGAATATAAAAGCTTATTCAATAGAATTTAAGCTGAATGCAGGTCTCATATATTCTATTGAAACACAGTACCCATAAATCTCAACTCGGAAGAACTGAAACATTCATAAACATAAATTTTCATAATTTATTTCTCCTTGTTTGAAGCTCTTTTTTTAGTTGAAATATTCAAATCTTGAAGTTTTCTGCCAAACTCATCATCTTTTGCTACTTTTAGTAAATCTCTGTCCATATTATTAAGTGCGTGAAGAACGGCAGCGTAATTTCCTATTGCAACAGACGGACTGCCTTTTTCTATATTCCAAAGAGTTGATCTGCTAATATTCGCTCTTTCGGCAACCAACTCAGCCGATATATCTCTTCTCAAGCGAGCCATTTTAATTTGTTCGCCCATCGTTTCTAATATTTCCATAGTTTGAGGTAATAATTCAATGGATTTCTTTCCCATAATATCACTCCTTATGTTTAATATTATAAACGCAAAATATGATAATGTCAATATTATTGAACATAGTTCCTGATTTTATGATATGATTATGCTCTTTTATGCAAATTGTGAATAATAGCATTTTGTGTGCCGATTGTTAACTGTTTTCTAAGTTAATCAGACAACAAGACGAACTGATGATGTTTCTGCAAATTTGACACATTTGTAGCCGCTGTGTGGGACACTCTGACATATCAGTAACCGCAAAAATCTACACGCATATGATGGATGAAGTATTTGAGCAGAGCAGAAAGCGATTAGTTGAATATGCGAATTCCAAAAACAAAATTAACAAGTCCGTAAAAAATGGGCAATGAAAAAAAGAGCCCTCTTGATGTAGAATATACATCAGGAGGGATAGTCTTTCATAAGTATTATTTAAATTTTCACATTGACATATCAAATGATGAATAATCTTCAGCGACATCGTTTTCAACATCTTCGGCAATGTCGTCATTGGCTTGCCAAGTTTTTTCCATAGCAAGATTATGGATATATTCTATTCTTTGGTTGATTGAAGATATGATTTTTTTCTTTCTTGCATCGTCAATTAAATTTTCATCGGCGTCATTCAATATTCCGAGTGTT
>ERZ827088.2150-NODE-2150-length-21545-cov-4.746347_pt1 | contig 21545 bp, 17 predicted proteins | sample MGYA00519922_ERZ827088 | MGnify/ENA primary metagenome ERZ827088 (study PRJEB31778, sample SAMEA3449254) | human gut metagenome | biome: human gut; feature: human-associated habitat; material: faeces | place: United Kingdom | collected 2010/2012 ...
GAAACTCTTTTCTGAATCCCGTATTTCCATTTACACAAAATATTTTATAGTGCCGATTTGCTTTCAAATTAGTATCTTTGAGCTATAAGAAACAACTTGCTCTCAGCGGCGTATCTCTTGAATAGGTTGTGATTTGCTTTCAAATTAGTATCTTTGAGCTATAAGAAACAACTCAAGAAGCGCAGATTAACATGATGAACGCGTTGTGATTTGCTTTCAAATTAGTATCTTTGAGCTATAAGAAACAACAGCTGGCCGACCGTGCCCCGCTGGACGCCTGTTGTGATTTGCTTTCAAATTAGTATCTTTGAGCTATAAGAAACAACTCCGTAACATTTACAAGGAACTTCTCTTGTGTTGTGATTTGCTTTCAAATTAGTATCTTTGAGCTATAAGAAACAACAACAACCTCTTCTCTCCATTTTCAAGACAGTTGTGATTTGCTTTCAAATTAGTATCTTTGAGCTATAAGAAACAACATCTGCAAGGGCTTGAAGTGTGACCTTATGTTGTGATTTGCTTTCAAATTAGTATCTTTGAGCTATAAGAAACAACCGTGGAAACTTGATTATCAACGGAGGGCCGTTGTGATTTGCTTTCAAATTAGTATCTTTGAGCTATAAGAAACAACGGTGTTATTATTCTCACCTTTCTCTCGAAGGTTGTGATTTGCTTTCAAATTAGTATCTTTGAGCTATAAGAAACAACGACAAAGGCAGAGGGTTGGTTTCGATACCAGTTGTGATTTGCTTTCAAATTAGTATCTTTGAGCTATAAGAAACAACCGTCGCGTCCAATGTCGCGCTATGGCACGCGTTGTGATTTGCTTTCAAATTAGTATCTTTGAGCTATAAGAAACAACGCGCAAGCACGGCACGATGTGTGAACCTGTGTTGTGATTTGCTTTCAAATTAGTATCTTTGAGCTATAAGAAACAACAGTATCCGAAGGATGCGGTGGCGTTTGTCAGTTGTGATTTGCTTTCAAATTAGTATCTTTGAGCTATAAGAAACAACATAATCTATATTATTCTCTTAATATCAATAGATTAGAAATAAGCTCAGAAATAAAAAAATGGTTGTTTCCATAAATAAATCCCGCTCTTCAGAACGGGATTTATTATTTCAAAAGAGTTCTAATTGCTGCCCAGGAGTTTTTACCCCTTGAGGCTTTTTCCCATAGAATAATTCTATTTGAGCAAATTGCTTATCCGTGATGCACATTATACCGACTTGGCCAAATTCCGGTAAAAAGGATTTCACCCTTTTTATATGCACAGCCGCATTTTCACTAGTCGCACAATGGCGTACATAAATAGAAAACTGGAACATCGTAAAGCCATCACGCTGCAAATTTTTACGAAATTCAGCATAAGCTTTCTTATCCTTCTTTGTTTCCGTAGGTAAATCAAAGAGAATCAAAATCCACATAACCCGATATTCACTGAAACGATCCATCAATACTCAGGATAAAGGATTCGACGAAGTTCACCAGAAAAGCACTTATACAAAGAAGCTGTGGACTGCCCTACTGCTACCATAAGAGGACTGCGCCTGCCTCCTAAACGCACTTCAAGTGTCGGTATAGAAAGCAATGAGAATTTTACTTCTTTAGTCAATGCAACCTCATTTCCATATTGCTTAAAAAGCCCATAGACCAATTCATCTACGTATGGGCGATAAGGCTCCATAATATCATCAGCTAAGCAATAGGCATTGTAACGATTATGATGATGAATGCCCAATGTCGGCAACAACCCGCTAATGACCAAACTACGGGCTACTACAGCCCGCAATATAGCATAACCATAGTTCAATAAATTGTTGGGAGGAATCCCTTCACGATCCCGGACAAAGCCCGGGACCTCAGCAAACAGATTTTTCCAATAATAGGCGGCAGCACGTGCTTCCAGATTATCCGGATCACCACTACGTACATCGCCGGCCCATGCTATCATACATTTGGTCTCCCCATTCGTGCATGCAGACAACACGGCCGCCTGATTGCGAATCTTTGCTTGGACTGTCTGTTGCCATAGTTGTTTTCTTAAAGGTAATGATGCGTCCAACTGTTTACGAAAACGCTCATTTTGTGTCGTATTACCATAGAGTGGAAGCATCAATCCGACAGGCATGCTTTTACTGTCACATGCAATAAGTGCACAATTATTTCCTAACAAAGCCTCTATCACTCCAGATGTTATTGTTATCTGCTTGTTATCCAACACCACGACTCCTAAATCTTCAATAGGCTTCGTCACTTCTGACTGCAGCTTCATCCTCTCCGGAAGTGAAGCACTATTCTCCACTTCCGGCAACTTTATCACAAGTTGCGCATTGCGTAAAGACAAATACGCAGGATTTCCAAAATAAAGCGTTTTCTTTATCATAATAATTGCATTAGATTTCCTAATCTATCTACTTTTATAGGAATACATATTTCTTTTATAGATCGTTTATCATCAGAAAACTCAACTTTATTTAATTTAGTATATTCTACTTTATCCACAATCATACTAGCTATCATGTGGGGTATTAAATATAATCTATTCCCTGTACAACTAACCATTTTATAAATCCTCATCCGATCCAATGGATAAATGATATAGCCACTTTCTATTTCTTCTCGTGTCGGAACATATACCAAATCATTAGGAGAAAGCACAAACTTTAATGGATTACCATCTTTGTCCTCTGGAACTGAAGACAAGCCACGTTTCTGACGCTCAATCACAACATTCAATGGGATTGTCTCATAAATCCTCTTTATTGTCTTTTCACCTGTCTCTTTATCCACCTTCTCCATTTCGTAAATTGCAAAAAAGAGATTAGTGCCTTTGGCAGCCTCTACAAATTTAGACTTTTTGTTCCCTGTCTGGCCAACAGCAAATCTATCAGCCTTTTCATAGACCCGTACTTTGTAAATCGGCTGATGGTATTTTCCATCATTCAGTGTCTGCATGTTTTCATTCAGACGTTCGATACCCTCAGGAGAGAAAGCTAAATTCGCATCATTACCATTGGCTTCCAGATGGCGCAATAAAATCTTTCGAATGCCGGTATCTGTCACTTTTTCCCGAATCTTCTTTTCATCAAAGCTTGTATCCAGCGATTGACGAGATGCAAAATATCGTTTGGTTGTCTCTTTCGTGAAATAATAAACCTGTATCTTCTTCAAGTCTATGTCGTGCCAGATGTCTTTGTTGGCTTCAAAGTAAGCTATTATCTGTTTTTCATTCAGATTCTGCGAAAGCAATTCCTGCAATTTTTTCTTTAAGTCCCTTTCCACTACAGCTTTTGGATTTTTCAAAGCCTCCTTCAAAGAAACAGTTTTTATATCACGCAGGTTTACTTCCCCATAAAACGTTTCCGTATGCATTGATTTACGAATCGCCCAGTTGTCGCCTTTTTCTTGCGGTACGAATTTCTTCTTTCCATCCACATAGCGCTGATAATAATTGGTTGTCTTATTAATCACACGCAAATTCTGCTTAAAGCTGATTATAACGTTTTGCAAAGCGACAGACACATCTTGAGTAAACGTAAACCATGGCTTTTTAATAAACCAACGATAATTTCCCTTATCGTCAATCCTTTGCTTGTCGCACAACAGACGCTGCAAATCCAAGCGAGTCACTTTTGCATTTTTACTGGCCGATTCGTTATTCAAATAGTTCACGATATTACGGCTTGCACATGCTATGACGATGGCATCCATCGCATGATGACGATGATCTATCCGCTTCCTGTTAAAGCCCTTCTGCAAGCCCAGCGGTACAGTAGGCACCATTTTACCATTGGCATTCAATGCCGTAAAATCCGTGGTGCCTGTAAGTTCATTCAAACGAAGGAAACGTGGCAAAATCAGTTTATTCCAGACATCATTCACACCCCAGTCTTTTTTCAATCGGTCAGTAACTCCTCCCGTACAGACAATCAAATTCTTGGAGACATCTTCTTGCTCATTCTCTTTTCGAACAATATTAGAAAGCAAAGACTTGACTAATTTACTAATGTAACGGCTATCGTTCAACTGCCGAGCTATAAATTGTTCAGGAATGTCATCCATGAGCAACTTTTTCAACTTCACAGGATTTCTGGCATAATTGTCCTTCACAAACGTTTCATAGTCACTGACTGAAAAAATCTTCACGCACTTGCCTCCTGCCAACAGGACTTTCTCTCCGTAATGCTTGCTTATGAATTCATGTCCCAACATATTGCTCTTCAATTTATTCACCTCTGCCTCGCATATCACCTTATTACTAAGTGAATCATCAAAATAACGTGCTTGCGGGATTATGTGCTCGATTTCATAGGCCGGTGTAAACAGTTTGCTTAATGATATGACTTCGCCCGTGTAAGGTGAACGGTATTTTTGCTCCAACCATAACTTATACCGCAACACTTCCGAAGTCGTCGGACGCTTCTTTAAATCACTCTCGCCAAGCTTACTGATAATCTCACGGATGTCGTCGGGCACATTCTCCACACTGTTTAACACAGATTCTTCGTATATCCGCAACAAATCTTGCTGGCCGGGAGAATACGGACGTACATTCTCCATTTCAAACTCGGGATTCATGAACTCCAGGAGCATGGACTTTATGCGGAGATTCGTTGTTTCATTCTCTTGCATCTGCCGGGTCATCTTGGCACGCTTATCTTTAGGATTCTTCATCTCCCGTCCCAACTCCAAATGTATCTCATCAATATGCCCCACCTGCTTCCATATATCACGCACGGTGCGCAATGTCTCCAGTATGACCTGTTCCACAATCGGATTATGCAGCGAATGCTGTTTAAATCCTGCCAGATAGGCGTCTATGTCTGAAGGAGTTTCCCACTTTCTTATATCTTTGGCTTCCGAATGGCGATTATAGACCACATAACAAGCCAACCAAAGAGGAAGCCCTCTGAAAGAAGACATGTCTGTCAGATGTATAGCTTTCTCTCTCACACGCGACCGAATCCTGTCGTCACACTCATTCGATAGAATCTTTGCCATGCGTTCACGCGTCTGGGCATCAATGGCATCTGCGCTCCAATACTTTCCCCTACGCATCAAAGGCAACAGTTTCTTGATGGCTTTAGCAGAATAGGAACCATAGTCTTTCTCAAAAGGAGGCGTGGTCTGGAATTTCTCGACAAACTCCGGGTCCAAACCCTGTTTTGCCGCAAATGTAGACAAAGCTTTCCGCAGTTCTCCCTTGTCTGCTATGGAATACAGAATATGCCACAAGGCTTCCTCCTTTTCCTTCGTCAGGAAATCTTCAGACACTTTCGCCTGGTCCAAACGCGCCAGCATCACGGCACGCGTTTCATTACATGGATAGACTTTATCTTCGACATAATTCCAGCGATAGTTTTTCGCATCCTTCTTTAATCCAAAAGCCGGATATTTGAAGAATGCATCCTGCTTGATGTCCTTCCGATTATTGAGCCAATCGAACAAGCAGACATAGTCATCTTCATTTCTCAAAAACTCAACGGTGACATCCACATCAAAACAAGACTTCCCATCCACTACTTTTTCTTTCTGGTATATCCGCAAATTGGACAGAAACTGCCATAGACGAAACTCTTGAAACAAGGGATGCGACTTAGCTATGCACTTCAGGTGATAGGACTTCACTTCACCGGTATGCTTGTCTACGCAGGTGTAGCCTTCATAGGGACAGTCTGCAATCAACGACTTCTTGCTCTTCAACGGACGCTGGTAAAACAAAATATCCTCCGACAACAAATAGGACAAGTCACGCGAACTTATCAAATTGCGGTGAGCGTCATTTTGCGGATACAACTCATTTATGCATGCTTCATAAAGCGACCGGTCTTGAAATTCCGGATGAAATCTACTCTGTGTTTCCAGAATCCGTGCAAGCTCATCCTTATAATACTTGCGTTCCACGGTGCGGACCAACTTGCCACGTATCTTCTGCCTGGGCATCTGCAGCAGGGTGTCGTAGATGTAAGCCCCGACAGTCTTGCCCGAATCATCCAGGTCATTCTCAGTCTTTACCTTTATCAATTTCCATTGCTCCTCCCATTCCTGTTCCGTCGGTATCTTAAAGCGGACACTCGGCTCTCCATTTTCATCAAGCTTGTCCTTGCCATCTTTGTCAAGGTCTACAACCGCAAAAATGTCTTTTTTCTGCCCCACCCAGTCGGGCTTTTCCGCTTTGAAAATCTTGCCTTTTATTCCGTCAGCCAACACCACTGTAATCACCTTCAAGCCTTTATAGACCCGTCCGGTGTCTATGACATCTGTGACTTTCTGGCTGTCAAAAAATTGCCGGGTCTTGGATGATTTCTTATCCTCTTCCTCTCCACGCTATTGATAATACCCACGCTTTTGGTTGAAGTTCAGAAGTATCCAGGCCAATTCCTCTTTCCGGATTTTCTTCGTCAAGGCTTTCTTTCGCAGATAATATAGAGTCCAGTCGTAGGGAACTTTTCTACCATTCGCAAGCAGGTCCGGCTGATTCTGGCGAAAATCAGCCAACATCTCATGAAACGACTCTTGAAACAGAAAACAAGGACGGCCCTGCTCGTCCGTGGTCCACGGCAGCTTAGGTTCACTATGGGCTATGAATTTGCCATAACGGTCCAATCGAGCCAGGTAGTGTTCGGGCAAAAAGCCCAAGATGGCCAATACCCGGTGTAAACGTTCACGACGCAACTGGCTGCGTTCGTAGAGTGTGCGCACAGTCCGGCGGCTTGTCCGCTCAGCCGTCTGCGACTTTGTATTTCCTTTGTCAAAATCACCCAAGACAGCAGCATCCATCGGGATAATCCGGCTATTAGCACCCAATATTTTGCTCAACGTCTCTATCCCATCCTCATTTCTTAATGCACGAATCACAGCCCAACCGATGCTATTGGTACCCAGATCTAAGCCTAAAATGTGTTTTTCCTCCATATTTATTCAAATTTTTCCCAAATCTATCATTTTTCTTTCAATTATTTGCATTTTAATCTTTTCTATTTATATTTGCCCCACTAATTTGAAGCAAATCACAATAAGGATTATTCCGTTGTGAAAACATTAGGTTCCCTCGTCCTTTAACGGGGGATTTTTTTTTGCCATGACTCCCGGTCTAAAGACACGCAAAAAAACTCTGCGTAAAGGCAACCGGACTGTATGTAAAAAAGGCCTGAATCCGGTGAAAGGATTCAGGCCTCCATTCCTACTCCCAGACTACAGTCTGCATCTGGAAGCTACATGCTTAATGCAAATTAGACAGCCATGATTGTCACTACAAGTCTCTGTCGTTCTGCTTTATTCGCCGATGGGCAACAATTCAAGCGCACACGGCAACATCTCATGCGTCCCTTCAAATATCACCAGATGCGTATTGGATGCTTCGCGCTCCAAATGTATCTGACGGTCACCTAATTTTCTTTCAGGGTCCGCTTTCGGTTCGCAACGAAGGCTGAGCAGGCGGACTATCTCATCCTCCGACACCATGTCGGCATGCACGAAAGCCTGCCGATTGGCAGCTTCCGACTGCGACAGCCCGTATTTCCAGTCACCGACCACCCGATTGTACATATTGATGGCATGCGTCACAGGCACAGAACCTGTGTATCCATCGTGCACACCTTCATATATATAAAGGTGGGACGTGCGACGCTGCTTGCGGGGAATGACACCATAGAGAGGAGAACGGCGCCGGGCTTCCGCTGCATTAAAAGTCGTTCCGGACGACGACGTGGCCTTCCAGATGTGGTCGGCGTATTTGTTGCCCCGCGTCTTCGATTCCCAATACCACGCTTCCAAGTCAGCTATGGGAGCCCATGCGGAAAATGACTTCACGGCGCAAGTGACATTCATATAGGCCAAAAGAGCTGCCATCCCACCGCCGGACACACCGATGACATGCACTTCCTGCGGATTGGCTTCGGTCGCTTTCACCGCATACTCGATGGCTTCCTGGAGATTTTTCACCACCAGTTCGCTGCCCATCGCTTCCGGCCGGGTGTTGGCACCCTGAAAGTCCGGATGGATGTAGTTATAGTCCTTCGCCTTGGCTTCTGCCGCCAACGGGTCAGCCTGCCTGTAATCACCGCTCCACGTGTGAAGGCTCACGATAAGCGGACGTTTTGCCTCGCTTGCCTTGTAGATATAAGCCTTCTGCGGGTCTCCGCCCGTCTTTGAGGGGATGTCCACCACTTTAAAGTCTGCATCCCACCGGGCTGCATTCGCATCATCCCAACGAGAAACGGAAACAGATGAATCTTTTTGAGTTTGTGCCTCCACGGGCATAAGCCAGCCGCTCCCCAAGAGGAAGGCCAGCGCGAATAAGGATAAGAACGTGCGTTTCATATATTAATCTTGTATCAATTCTATATTGGACTCTTTTCCGACAAAAAAGTTTATCCTTCCACTACTTTTTTCCAACAATTTGTTGATTTTGATTCCAAAATATTGTGATTCTGATTTTTTTCGCTAAATTTCCTCACGTTTTTCAAAGGAAACCTTGGGCCAAACGGCATTCCGCCCCAACAACTGACTGACATATCTAACCATAAAAACATAAGAGCCTATGAAAAAGTATTTTGCAGAAATGATTGGAACCATGGTCTTAGTGCTCATGGGATGTGGAAGTGCCGTCTTCTCCGGAGGCATCGCTCAGACAGTCGGAGCCGGAACGGGTACACTGGGCGTGGCATTGGCTTTCGGCCTGGCCGTCGTGGCCATGGCCTACACCATCGGTAATATATCAGGATGTCACATCAATCCTGCCATCACACTCGGCATGTGGCTGTCACGACGCATCGGCAGCCGCGACGCCATGTTCTACATGCTGTTTCAAGTAGTGGGAGCCATCCTCGGCTCGCTCATCCTCGCCATACTGGTGGCTACGGGAGGACATGACGGTCCGACAATGACCGGTTCAAACACGTTCGACTCGGGCGAGACATGGCAGGCATTTATCGCCGAGACAGCATTCACGTTTATCTTCGTCCTCGTCGTCCTGGGAGCGACCGATGAGAAAAAAGGAGCTGGCAACCTTGCCGGACTGGCCATCGGCCTCACACTCGTGCTCATCCACATCGTCTGCATCCCGATCACCGGCACTTCCGTCAATCCGGCACGAAGCATTGGCCCGGCCTTATTTGACGGAGGACAAGCCGTCGCACAATTATGGCTGTTCATCGTAGCCCCCATGCTGGGAGCCGGCATCAGTGCCGGAGTCTGGCGCGTGCTGAAAAGCAACTGAACAGCGGCCAAGCGACAACCGGCCGCGTTGCAACGGCCTCATTCATAAGCCCGGCCGACACCGCATAAAAACAGAGCCATCGCAGGAAAGCGTCATCGCCTCCTGACGATGGCTCTGTCACATATTCTGAAACGTGGTTTTCACAACCGACCCACTATGCCAGCCCCAAGCGATTCCTACAATTATCCTGACATTTCATACACGTTACAACAACCTCGCCTTTCTTTGACCTATATCAAGAAAAAGGCCATATTTATGCTTTAAAACATGTTTTCCCTTGACAAGAAGAAAATACCCCCTATATTTGCAGCGTAATTCAGTTGATGAGTTACAAGGGATAACAAGTAAATAGGATAATTAGTAAAGGTAAAAAGATTTAATTTTTTAAGATTATGACAGCACAAGTTTCTATTTTGTTAGCTATCGTAGCAGTATTCACAGTTTTGAGTGTTATTGCCGTCGTTCAGACTAACGTGAAAAAGTAAACGAGATTGTGAGATTCTCGGGGAACTTTCTCCCCGGGAATAAGTAAAAAACAAGAAGCCCTTAAAATGACAGGGCAAGCTTGTTTCTTTTGAAATCAATGTTATTGGCATATAATGAATAGGCAGGAAGCGATTTTGTTTCCTGCCTATTCTTGTTTTTTCACCCTGCAAGACAAACGACTCATTTTCAGACGGTCCGTCCGGGCATAGAGGGCGTCCGACCTAGGTATAGACTCGGTGGTCGGGCGGCCTCCTTTCCGTCCCCGGGCCGAGTCTATACCTAGGTCGGACGCCCTTAACTCCGCTCAAAGAGCATACGAAAGCCGAAACACGACAGGACTTGGAAGGACTTGGACAACTTTCTTGTAGAAATTCAAAACAGCTTCTTATTGCCACCTCACGGATTTTGCCTACTTTTGCGGACATATAAAATGCAAAATTCCAAAGGACAATAAAAACCAATATATATCTATTATGATTCTATTTTTCAGAACATCCACTAACTCTGTGATTGCAACTGAAGCCAACCGCGAACTGAATGCTGACGACATCCGGAAACTGTGCTGGCTCTACGGTGACGCAACTCTTGAAAAAGAAGAGAACCTGACGGGATATTTCATCGGACCCCGCAAGGAAATGATTACTCCTTGGAGTACCAATGCCGTCGAAATCACCCAAAACATGGGCCTGACGGGCATTGCGCGAATCGAGGAATATTTCCCGGTCAAGGACGAACATGCCGACTACGACCCCATGTTGCAACGCCTGTATCACGGGCTGACGCAAAATGTCTTTACGACCAACATCAAGCCGCAGCCCATCGTGTATATCGACAACCTCGAAGAATACAACGAGAAAGAAGGACTGGCACTCTCACGCGAAGAGATGGACTACCTGCTGAAAGTAGAAAAAGACCTGGGACGCAAGCTGACCGACTCGGAAGTGTTCGGCTTCGCCCAAATCAACTCCGAACACTGCCGCCACAAAATCTTCGGCGGCACATTCATCATCGACGGCAAAGAGATGGAGTCATCACTCTTCCAGATGATTAAGAAAACCACTGCCGAAAACCCCAATAAGATAATCTCTGCCTACAAGGACAATGTGGCCTTCGCTGAAGGACCTGTCGTGGAACAATTCGCACCGGCTGACCACTCGACGTCCGACTACTTCGTCATCAAGGACATCAAGACAGTCATCTCCCTCAAGGCTGAGACTCACAACTTCCCCACGACCGTGGAACCATTCAACGGCGCTTCGACGGGAACAGGCGGCGAAATCCGCGACCGTATGGGCGGCGGCAAAGGTTCATGGCCGATAGCCGGCACGGCTGTCTACATGACCTCCTATCCACGCACCGAACCCGGACGTGCCTGGGAAAAAGAATTGCCCGAACGCAAATGGCTCTACCAGACACCGGAGCAAATCCTCATCAAAGCCTCAAACGGCGCTTCCGACTTCGGAAACAAATTCGGCCAACCGCTTATCTGCGGCTCGGTCCTGACATTTGAACACAAAGAAAAAGATGTGTTCTATGGCTATGACAAGGTCATCATGCTCGCTGGCGGCGTGGGCTACGGCACACAGCGCGACTGCCTGAAAGGCACTCCCGAAGCAGGTGACAAAATCGTGGTCATGGGCGGTGACAACTACCGCATCGGCCTCGGTGGCGGTTCGGTGTCGTCCGTGGACACAGGCCGCTACTCCTCCGGCATCGAGCTGAACGCCGTGCAACGCGCCAATGCGGAAATGCAGAAACGCGCCTACAACGTCGTGCGTGCCTTGTGCGAAGAGGATACGAACCCCATCGTCTCCATACACGACCACGGTTCGGCCGGTCACGTGAACTGCCTGTCTGAGCTGGTGGAAGACTGCGGCGGACTCATCGACATGTCCAAGCTACCTATCGGTGACCACACACTCTCGGCCAAAGAAATCATCGCCAACGAAAGCCAGGAACGCATGGGCCTGCTCATCGACGAAAAAGCCATCGAACACGTGAAAAAGATAGCCGACCGCGAACGCGCCCCGATGTACGAAGTGGGCGAGACGACGGGCGACCACCGCTTCGCTTTCCAACAGGCTGACGGCGTGCGTCCCTTCGACCTGGCAGTCGACCAGATGTTCGGTTCTTCACCGAAAACCTACATGGTGGACAACACCGTGGAACATCACTACGAGAATGTGACCTACGAACAAAGCAAACTCAATGAATACCTGCGCAACGTGCTCCAGATGGAAGCCGTGGCCTGCAAAGACTGGTTGACCAACAAGGTGGACCGTTCCGTGACAGGCAAAGTTGCCCGCCAGCAATGTCAGGGAGAAATCCAGTTGCCACTGAGCGACTGTGGTGTCGTGGCCCTCGACTACCGCGGCGAAAAAGGCATCGCCACCTCGCTCGGGCACGCTCCGCAAGCAGCCTTGGCCGACCCGGCAGCCGGCTCCGTCCTGGCCGTAGCCGAAGCCCTGACCAACATCGTGTGGGCACCGATGGCCGACGGCATGGACAGCATCTCGCTCTCAGCCAACTGGATGTGGCCTTGCCGCTCACAAGAAGGCGAGGATGCACGCCTTTACACAGCCGTAAAGGCCCTGTCAGACTTCTGCTGCGACTTACACATCAACGTCCCGACCGGAAAAGACTCCCTCTCCATGACACAGAAGTATCCCAATGGAGAAAAAGTCATCAGCCCGGGCACAGTCATCGTGTCAGCCGGCGGCGAAGTGTCCGACATCAAGAAAGTGGTCTCCCCCGTCCTGGTCAACAATCCGAAGACTACGCTCTACCACGTCGATTTCAGCTTTGACAAATTGAGCTTAGGTGGCTCGGCTTTCGCACAGTCGCTCTACAAAGTAGGTGACGACGTGCCGACGGTGACAAATCCCGAATACTTCCGTGATGCCTTCATGGCCATCCAAGAACTCGTGAACAAAGGCTTGATACTGGCCGGACACGACATCTCTGCAGGCGGTCTCATCACGACACTCCTCGAAATGTGCTTTGCCAATGTGGAAGGCGGACTCAAGATAAACCTGAACAAGATTAAAGAGAAAGACCTCGTGAAAATCCTCTTTGCCGAAAATCCGGGTGTAGTCATCCAGGTGAGCGACAAGCACAAGGACGAAGTGAAGAAGATATTGGAAGAGGCTGGCGTGGGCTACGTCAAACTCGGTTCGCCCACAGACGAACGCCACATCCTCGTCGAACACAACGACGCCACGTACCAGTTTGGCATCGACTACCTGCGCGACGTGTGGTATTACTCCTCCTACCTGCTCGACTGCAAGCAGAGCATGAACGGCTGCGCCAAGAAGCGTTTCGAGAACTACAAGCAGCAACCGCTTGAAATGGTCTTCAACAAAGACTTCACCGGCAAGTTCTCACAGTATGGCGTAGACCCGGACCGCCGCACACCTTCGGGCATCCACGCCGCCATCATCCGTGAAAAGGGAACGAACGGCGAACGCGAAATGGCTTATGTACTCTATCTGGCCGGATTCGACGTGAAGGACGTGACGATGACCGACCTCGTAAGCGGACGCGAGACCTTGGAGGATGTCAACATGATTGTCTTCTGCGGCGGATTCTCCAACTCCGACGTACTCGGTTCAGCCAAGGGCTGGGCTGGAGCCTTCCTCTTCAACCCCAAAGCCAAAGAAGCGCTTGACAAGTTCTATGCCCGCAAGGACACCCTTTCGCTCGGCGTCTGCAACGGTTGCCAGCTGATGATGGAACTGAACCTTATCAATCCGGAATTTGAAAAGCGCGGACACATGCTCCACAACGACTCGCACAAGTTCGAGTCAGCCTTCGTCGGACTGACCATCCCGACAAACCGCAGCGTGATGTTCGGTTCGCTGAGCGGATGCAAGCTGGGCATCTTCGTGGCCCACGGAGAAGGCAAGTTCTCACTGCCCTACGACGAAGACAAGTACAACGTGGTGGCTAAATACAGCTATGACGAATATCCAGGCAATCCGAACGGCTCCGACTATTCCGTCGCTGCACTGGCCAGCGCCGACGGACGCCACATCGCCATCATGCCCCACTTGGAACGTGCATTCTTCCCCTGGCAAAATGCCTACTACCCGGCAGAACGCATGCATTCCGACCAAATCACTCCTTGGTTTGAAGCTTTCGTGAACGCCCGTCGTTGGGTGGAATCCCACAAAGGTGTTAATGGTTTATAATTAGGTTTATGACAAGGATGTGCCGCTACTGGCACATCCTTGTTTCTATCTATATCCCCATATAACCGGATGCACATGTAGGATTCGCAAACCAGCATCCGGCTCTGTCGCACCTTTTTTCTAATGAATCTCCCTATGAACATCTATTTGCAATTCTTCCTGCTCTTCTTCAAAATCGGCATGTTCACCATCGGCGGCGGGTATGCCATGATACCACTCATTGAAGAAGATCTCATCCGCCGGCGTCGGTGGATAAGCCGTGAAGACTTTGTCGACCTCATGGCTGTGGCGCAATCGGCTCCCGGCATCTTTGCGGTCAACATTGCCATCTTCATCGGCTACAAGCTACGGGGCACCAAGGGAAGTTACGCATGCGCACTGGGCACCATCCTGCCGTCCTTCCTCATCATGTTGCTCATCGCCCTCTTTTTCCATAACTTCAAGGAATACCCTCTGGTGGAAAACATCTTCAAAGGCATCCGCCCGGGCGTCGTGGCACTGATTGCCGCCCCGACATTCACCGTAGCCAAATCAAGCAAAATCAACCGTTACAACGTCTGGATTCCGGTCTTGGGAGCACTCCTGATATGGGCTTGGGGATTCTCGCCTATCTATGTCATCGTCATTGCGGGCATCGGAGGCTTCCTCTGGGGACGCTATGAAAAATATAAAAACAAGCAAGCATGATATTCCTTCAACTCTTCTATACGTTCTTCAAAATCGGCCTGTTCGGCTTCGGCGGCGGGTATGCCATGTTGTCCATGATACAAGGCGAAGTAGTGGCCCGCTACGGTTGGCTCACCAGCTCGGAGTTTACCGACATCGTGGCACTGAGCCAGATGACTCCCGGCCCCATCGGCATCAATTCGGCCACCTACGTCGGATATTCAGCCATCGTCCAAGCAGGTTATTCTCCAGCTCTCGGCGTACTGGGTAGTGCCATTGCCACATTTGCCGTCTGCTTTCCATCGTTTGTCTTGATGCTCATCATCAGCAAATACTTCCTTAAGTTTCAGAAACATCCCACAGTTGAGTCTGTATTCCGCGGCTTGCGTCCAGCCGTGGTGGGACTGCTTGCAGCCTCAGCTCTCCTGCTGATGACTCCGGAGAACTTCAGCACCCCCGACACGTCGATGTTGCAGTTCGTATTGAGCATCACCCTCTTTGTCGGCACATTCGTCGCGTCCTACAAGTTCAAGGTGCATCCCATCCTGCTCATCGTCATCTGCGGGGCTATCGGAGGTGTGGTCTATTCGCTCTGAAGTCAGGGCTTGAACAGGTCGGCAAAGGTGTCGGGCATCAGGCGCGTGGTCTCATCCATCAGGGAGAACGAACGGGCAAAACAGTCTACGCCCTCCTTCAACGAATCATACAAGTAGCCACACACGATGACTCCCACAAAACGTCCGCGCTTGTCAATCAACGGCAAGTGCATTTCCATGTGATGCGAATAGGGTAACATGACAACGTATACCTTGCCCGTCACTTCCGTGTCAAGCGTAAGCGGGCCGGACTCTTTATGAAAATTGGGCCGGTTGATGGCATAGTGACGGTTTTCCCGTTTCGGGTCTGCCGGGTCAACGATGTGCAGGGAGTATATCAGCAACTCAGGATGCCGTGCCAGGACCATCTGGTTGATTTTCTGGCAAAGCATATCACTGGGACGAAACCCCTCATCAAAGGGATGCATCAGTTCACCGTAGTCCGGCGTACACTGGGACAAGATGCGCACATAGTTTGCCGCAGCCTCAGCCACACGGTCAGCAGGCACATCGCGACGGAACTTCAACTCGACAACTCCCAGCCTCGAATGGTCAAAGGCATATAGAGGAAACAGCGTACGGAAACAGCCGGATTCTTCTGCAAAAACAAACTGCCCATTGGCAAACACTTCACTCACGTCGGCAGCAGACCTCTCCCCCCAACCGACTACGATCCATGCAACCCACAACGACCCATTCTCCTTCTTCAGGCATAGCAAGACGGATACCTCCGACACGCGAAATACATTCTTCATATGCCGCTTTCAGACCGGCACTGTCCACCACCGTATGAATGGCTGCTTCCACGAGGAAGACACCCCGGCGATAGTCCCCGTCCGGCTCACGGCCATAGGCGGGGATGTCCATGCTGAGCGTGCGAAGATAGTCGACACTTTTCTGTGCGAAGGTGACACGCTGCCAGCGGCAGTCGGATGCATAAGCAGCATTGACCTGAGCGGCCAACGTGCTGTCAGATGTCTGAGTGACGGACGGCCAGTGTAATTGCGCATGGGACGCCAGGGCAAACATCATCACAAGGAAGAGAATAAACGGTTTCTTTGTCATAATCCAAATGGTCTAAGAAGTTAATTGATTACCTCGAAGAAGCCGGGACGGCTGATGGACATGTAGTAGGATGCGCGCAGGTTCTGCTTGTCGGTCAACCGATACGTCAGGTGCAGCGCGGAGAGCACATCGGTATAGCGGCTGTTGCCCGTCCGCCCCTCGAAGCTCTCATCCATCACCGTCTCATAGCGTTGGCGGGTGTGCTCGATGCGAACGCCTCCCAATATCTCCAACCTGGCTATCTCCAGCTTGGCCTGTGCATACCACGCCAGGATGTCTTCGTGCGAGATGTAGGTGTTCGGGGTGGCGATGCTGCCCCGCCCTTCCGACGCGGGATGGAAGCTGAACACAGCATCATAGATGTCGGTGAACACCTGCGGCTCGTTGTCCATCAGGTCGGCCGGAAAGATGTCCATCGGGATGTAGCGGTTCTTGTCGTCACATAAACAAAGGAAAAGACGGCACACGATACATTTCCGACACGATTTGTTTACACATTTGCTACAATTTTGAAGCTGATAAAAATCTATAAACAAGCGTATTCACACAGATAAAACCCAAAATTTCCACAACATTCAGCTCCTATTTTTGCAAATTTTCCACAGCCCCGAAGCGACGGCGCATATTAAAACATGTTACATCAATATGCTCCGGAGGACATCCGTCCCAAACGGAAAACGTCCCCAACATAGCTGGAAAAAACTCCTGAAGCAGCCGGAAAAAAGTCGAAAATAGATAGAGAATATTAAATCCAAACCTAAGTTTCTATATTCTTAGCTTAAGTATATACATTCTTACGCTACGTATATATATACTTAGTCTAAGAATAAAATAAAAACAACCACCCCGAAACCTTTTCCCGACAACTCCGAAGATTCCTCCTCGCAATAATCGGGACTTTTCGCACCTAATTTCTAAACATATCCTTATCTTTGCACCTACCATCAAACTCTATACACGAATTTATGAAAATCAAGACACTACTTTCCCTCCTCCTATTTGTCTGCGCCACAGCCATACTCCCGGCGCAAGACCTTCCGAAACGTGAGTTCCGGGGCGCATGGATTCAGGCCGTCAACGGACAGTTCAAAGGAATGCCGGCAGAAAAGATAAAGCAGACACTCACCAGCCAACTCGATGTGTTGCAAAAGGCCGGCATCAACGCCATCATCTTCCAAGTGCGCGTGGAGGGCGACGCACTCTATGCTTCGAAATACGAACCGTGGAGCCGCTACCTGACAGGCGTGCAGGGACAGGCCCCCGCCCCGCAGTGGGACCCGTTGGCATTCATGGTGGACGAATGCCACAAGCGCGGCATGGAGCTTCATGCTTGGATAAATCCCTACCGGGCCAAGACAAAAGGCACGACAGTACTGGCTGGCAACCATCCGGCCAAGCTCTATCCGAACCGCTTCATCGAATATGACGGACAGCTCTACTTCGACCCGGGCTATCCCGAAAACCGCGCCTACATCTGCAAAATTGTAAAAGACATCGTGGAACGCTATGACGTCGACGCCATCCACATGGACGACTACTTCTATCCCTACCCGGCGAAAGGCAAGGAGATACGCGACGACGTGAGCTTCGCCCAATATGGCACCGGATATGCCAACCGCGCCGACTGGCGACGCAACAATGTCAACCAGCTCATCCAGGACCTGCACCGGACCATCCGCGAGACGAAGCCGTGGGTGAAGTTCGGCATCTCCCCCTTCGGCATCTACCGCAACCAGAAGAGCGACCCGAAGGGCAGCAAGACCAACGGATTGCAAAACTATGACGACCTCTATGCCGACATCATCCTGTGGGTGGACAACGGCTGGGTGGACTACACCATCCCGCAAATCTATTGGGAAATCGGACATCCGGCGGCTGACTACCAGGAGCTGGTGCAATGGTGGGCACAACACGCCGGCAACCGTCCGCTCTTCATCGGACAGGACGTGATGCGCACGGTGCAAAAGCCAGACTTGCAAAACCCCAACATACACCAACAAGCCCGCAAGATGCAGCTCCAACGCGCACAGCCGGCCATCGAAGGCAGTTGCCAATGGTATGCCGCAGCCGTAGTGGACAATGTGGGCAACTACCGGGAAGCGCTCAGCCGCCACTATCACCGCTATCCGGCCCTGCAACCACTCTTCCCGTTCATGGACAAAAAAGCTCCTAAAAAGGTGCGCAAGCTGAAACCGGTGTGGATGGAGGACGGATACATCCTCTGCTGGACAGCACCCAAAGCCAGACACGAGATGGACCGCGCCATCCAGTATGTCGTCTATCGTTTTGCCAAAGGAGAAAAACGCAATCTGGACGACCCCTCTAAAATCGTCACCATCACACGTGACACCTTCTATAAGCTGCCCTACGAGGACGGAAAGACTACTTATTACTATGTAGTGACGGCACTCGACCATCTGCAAAATGAGTCAAAGGCCGCGAAGAAGAAAGTGAAATTGTGACCGAAGAAACGCTCAACAAACTGCGCATCCTGACGGAATCGGCGAAATACGACGTATCGTGCTCGTCGAGCGGGACTGTACGGGCCAACCGCGGGCAAGGCGTGGGCAACACCGTGGGCGGAGTGGGCATCTGCCACAGCTTTGCTGACGACGGACGCTGCATATCCTTGCTCAAAGTGATGCTCACGAACTACTGCATGTATGACTGTGCCTACTGCATCAACCGCACGAGCAACGACATCCCCCGCGCCACGCTTTCTGTCAGCGAACTGGTCGAACTCACCATGGAATTCTACCGGCGTAACTACATCGAGGGGCTGTTCCTCAGTTCCGGCGTCGTGCGCAATCCCGACTACACGATGGAACGCCTGGTGCGCGTGGTAAAAGACTTGCGCACCATACACCGCTTCAATGGCTATATCCATCTGAAAAGCATCCCGGGAGCCAGCCGTGAACTGGTCAGCGAAGCCGGGCTGTATGCCGACCGTATGAGCGTAAACATCGAGATACCCAACGAAAACTCACTGAAACTTCTTGCCCCGGAAAAGAATTTCCAAAGCGTCTACGAGCCGATGAAGTTCATCCAACAAGGAGTCCTGGAAAACAAGGAAGAACGCCGACACCTCCGCCACGTCCCCCGTTTCGTGCCGGCAGGGCAAAGCACACAGATGATTGTCGGAGCCACGCCTGACCGCGACCGTGACATCCTGCGCCTGTCATCCGCCCTGTATGCCCGCCCGACCATGCGGCGCGTCTATTACTCGGGCTACATCCATGTCAACACCTATGACAAGCGACTTCCCATCCTGAAACAACCTCCCTTGGTGCGCGAAAACCGCCTCTACCAAGCTGACTGGCTACTTCGTTTCTACCAATTCAAGGTCGAAGAAATCGTGGACGACACCCACCCGGACCTTGACCTGGAGATAGACCCGAAACTGGCCTGGGCACTGCGCCATCCGGAACAGTTCCCTGTCGACATCAATAAAGCTGACTATGAAATGATACTCCGCGTGCCGGGCATCGGGGTGAAGTCGGCTACGCTCATCGTAAATTCCCGACGCTTCGGACGTGTCACCTCTTTCCACCTGAAGAAGATGGGCGTAGTGATGAAAAAAGCCAAATATTTCATCACGTGCGGCGAACTGCTCTCACCGTCAGTCAACGAGCTTCATCCGGAAAATGTCCGTCGCCTGCTCGTACCCAGACCAAAAAGAAACATTGATGAACGCCAGTTGACACTGGACTTTGGCAGTACTTGACCCTTCGCCTATGACCATTTTTGTTTTTGACCGCACGCTTGACGGACTCCTGACAGCCGTATTCGACGCTTATTCACGCCGCTCTTTTCCCGACATCCTGCAAGGAGAAGGCTGTCCGCTACCCTTATTCTATGACGAAGTGCATACCGTCATCACCGACGACAGCAAAGCCGGACGAGTGTGGAAAGCACTCCAGAAAAAGCTGTCATCTGAAGCGCTCACCAGCCTTGCCGTAAGCTATCTTTCAGAGTTGCCGGAACTTGATATCCACCTGTTTCGTTACGTCTGCAAAGCCATAGACAGTCCTGCAAGCATCGAATGCAATTTTGCAGATGAAGATGTGCTGTTCGTCGTAAACACCTTCCGCAAAGTCCGCTACGAGCGTCTGCGCATGATGCAGTTCATACGCTTCCAGAAGGCTGCCGACGGTACTTACTTTGGCATCATGGAACCCATCTACAATGTGCTACCCTTAGCCATCGAACATTTTCGTGACCGCTTCAGTGACCAACCATTTCTCATCTATGACAAACGAAGACATTATGGCTATTACTACGACGGTCAGGAATTGACCCATGTGACACTGGACGAATCCTTGCCTCACTTCGTCACCGGAAAGCTGGATGAAGCCCTGCTGGACAAGGATGAGAAACTATTCCAAGACCTTTGGCGCACTTATTTCAAAGCAATTTGTATCCGTGAAAGACTCAATCCTCGCAAACAAAAGAAAGATATGCCCGTAAGATATTGGAAATATTTGACAGAAAAACAGGGCTAAATACATACATGATTTCCGGCACTTTTTTGCGTCCTGCGGAAAAACAAAAACTCCCGATTTCGTTTGGAAATCAGGAGTTTACTGCTAATTGCTTTTCTTCAAAGTGGTGCCACCAGGAATCGAATATTTTAATTCAAAATCCTAAATTACAGCACTTTAATATCTTTGGAAAAATCCCCGAACCACTGAATCAGCCATATGCCAAATTCACCAATTTTCGATAGATTCTCGTTAATCATCCTTTGACTTTACAAAAGTAAGTGTTCGGTTCTATTCCTCCAAATATTTATATAATTATTTAGGGGTAGCTACAAGCTATTTTATAAAGTTTATCTTTTGATTATTAATGTTTTAAGAAATATCATTCAAATACCAAAACTTTGTTTCTTTCCAATGTATCTATAATGTCCTGTTCCTTATACAGAATTTTTCCTCCTATTTTGTAATATGGCAATTTGCCATTCATTCTATATTCAATGAGTGTTCTTTTTGTAATTTTGAGAGCCTTTGATAACTCTTGTTCTGTTACATAGCGGTTTCCGCCCAATATAGGTCTGTAGATTAAAGAATTTGCATCCAAAATTTTGGATATACCTTCCATGGCTTCAATAAATCTCTTGACCTCATTACTATCCTTATTCAATACCTGCTGTCCCATTTCCATTATTTGTATATGTTTTAAGGTTTCTCCTCATATAGTTTAGAATATCTTCTTTTTTATAATATATTTTTCTGTCTATACGACTGAAAGGGATTAGTCCTTTCTGCCTTAGAGACAATAGTTTTCTGTCTGATATATTCATAAGAATACATA
>ERZ827088.2152-NODE-2152-length-21535-cov-3.577747_pt1 | contig 21535 bp, 28 predicted proteins | sample MGYA00519922_ERZ827088 | MGnify/ENA primary metagenome ERZ827088 (study PRJEB31778, sample SAMEA3449254) | human gut metagenome | biome: human gut; feature: human-associated habitat; material: faeces | place: United Kingdom | collected 2010/2012 ...
CAGCTTGTGGCTGACGGCGCCCTTGGCGGCATGCCCGTCCCGGAACCGGCTCCCGCTCTTCCGGCGAAGACACGGGTGAGCATCCGGCGCGAAACTGGCGGCATCATCTGGCATGACGGTGCGTGGACAATTTCGCCGCCGATCCGGGCTTATGACGGGCGCTGGTACGTCGCCGTCACCACGGCCCGCAAGGGAATTGAGTTTGTTCCTGTAAGCAGTGTCATCAGGAGTAACCATAATGGCCACACAGAATAGACGCCCTCTGTATGCGAAAATCGCAATCGCCCGGAAGCAGCTCCCGCATCTTGACGAAGACGCCTACCGCGAACTGCTGAAGAGGGAATTCGGCAAGGAAAGCAGTAAAGAGCTGAACTGGTATCAGCTTGAAAGGCTGATCCAGCTTCTCGCCGGGCTCGGGGCACACTTTGAAAGCGGAGGAAGCAATCGCAAGGTGACCGCCAAGGCCCGCCCGGACTGGATTTCAGTGCCCGACGATGCACTGCACGCATCGCTGAAGCGCCAGATACTGGCGATCTGGAAGAAGCTCGGCTACAGCATGACAAGCCTCGAAACCCGCGTCCAGCGGCAGTTTGGTACGCACACCTTCGCGTGGGTGCATGACCACGAGAAGCTGACGGCCCTGCTGACCGATCTGCAGAAGCGGGAAAGGGCCTTCGACAAAAAGCGCGGGGCCACGGCGTGAATGCGGCGCTGGAGAGCCTCCGAGCTGACATCCTCGCGCGGCACACGTCCGTTTACCAGTTTTGCAGGCAACATGAGAATCTGAAGCGCTCCACGGTCTACGCCGTGCTTGCCGGGCGCTACGCGGGTGATGCGGAAGAGCAGCTTGCTCGTATCCGGGAAGCTCTGGACGGCCCCGGCCCCCATCCGGAAATCCCGATACCGGGGCGGATAGCGGAAGTGCTCCAGCGGACGAAATGTCGGCGCTGTCGTCCTGTGAGCCGACGAAAGTGTCAGAGATGTCATGAGAAAACGGAACTGGAAGAGCAGGCCGTGATGGAATTTTTAGAGAAGGAGGAGGCATGTCGAGGACTTTGATCACGGACATCGTGCAACTGACGCGGGACGGCTGGCGACCCTATGGTGGCCAGCCCGAAGGCTATGTGTACGAGCGCCTTGGCTGCCCGTACCTGCTGACGAAGCGCAACCGCCCGTACTGGTTTGTTAAAGGTGACATCTATCTGTGCGTCGGCTGCGCTCGGAGATGCAGCCTTACGCGCCCCGATGGTTTTCCGCTTCCGCTCCCCGTTCGCTACCCCAAACCTCCGCAGCCGTATATCTTGACTCCTTATGAGATGGTCGAAAGAAAACCTCTACTGACCGTGGAAGAAGCCGCATACTGCTTGAACGTCAGCAAGCGCACGGTATACGACTACATCGATCTTGGGAAGCTCAATGTCTTGAAGGAAGGCCCGAAACGCGTTTCTTCGCGGGATGTTAGACGCATGATGGAGAACTTCGTCTTTGAGCAGTGAAAAAAGCGTGCACAGATTGCGACGTTTCCGGACTGTAAGCCCCCGACATGACATTGTGGCCATGCCGGGGGCTTTGCTGTGCGCCAGCCCCGGTGAATCTCCTTCCCGCCGGGATTGGCCCGGCGGGGCTAACCGCCGAGGTCGCTATGACGTTTCTGAAAAATCTTTTCTCTTCCCGCCGCTGGTTTGCGCTCACCGTGCTGGCCACCATCTGCCTGTCCGTTTTGCTTGTCCTTTTCGCTCCGCAGCAGGCCCCCGTGGTCCACTACAAGTTGACGCTCGTTCTTCTCGCCGGTCTTGTTCTGTACCTGCTTGATTACGTGCTTTTCCCGTTCGCATCCCCTGATTCGTACCTTGCCGACGACTGGCGCAAGGCCCCCGATGCCGACAGGCCGGATGACGCGGACTACCCAGTCGTTGAGGGGTACCGGCAGGTCTTTTGTTTCGCCATGCTTCGTCGCGCCATCATCATCGGCTGCGGGATGCTCGCCGTAGGTCTGGGGCTGTAGCCATGAGCGTCAGGCAGTATCTGTCCGGCGCATGGAAACGGGCACAGCCCCGCGTTAAGACTTTGCTGGCAGCGATTTGGAGATGGTTGAAGGGCTGGCCGGACTTCATCCTGCTCGAATGCGCCAAGGGGTTACCCTACTTCCGCGTCGGATTCTGGTTTGTCCTTGGCGGCATCTGTGCGCTTTCGCTGGTCATTTTATGCTGTCACACGGGCCATGCCGCCGAAGTCCAGATTCCCCGCGCCGCCCTGCAGTACCGTTCCGAGCTGATCCGTTCTTCACGCATGGTCTGGGGGATGGATGCACCGGTGGCCGTCTTCGCCGCCCAGATTCACACGGAGAGTTGGTGGCGCAACAGCACGGTTTCTTCGGTCGGGGCGCAGGGGCTTGCCCAGTTTATGCCGAGCACGGCGAAGTGGCTGCCGTCCGTCGCTCCCGAAACCGGCACGCCCGCACCTTTCGATCCCCGCTGGTCGCTGCGGGCTTGCGTCACCTACGACAAGTATCTTTTTGACCGCATCGCATCACGCCGGAACGGACGACTCACAGAGTGGAACCGCATGGCGTTTATGTTGTCCGGGTATAACGGCGGGCTCGGCTGGACGAATCGTGACCGCACTAAAGCCGCGCAGTCCGGCCTGAATCCGGACATCTGGTTCGGACACGTCGAACAGGCTAATGCCGGTCGGCGAGCCAGCGCAAAGCGGGAAAATCAGCGATATGTCCAGTTTATCCTGCGCGAGCGCCAGCAGGCTTACGTCAAAGCCGGATGGGGCAGAGGGGTGACCGAGGATGAGTAAAGTTGGAGTTGTCACTGTTCTGGTGCTGAGTTTTTGCCTTGTCGCATGGGGGTACGTGCATGGGTGCAGGGACACGGAAGCCGACTATGCTGTCCAACTCGCAGAAGAAAAGGATGCACATGCCGAAACAAAGAAGGCGCTCGAAGCCGCCCTTGCGACGGGGGTTGGCTGGCAGGCCGCTTATGAAGAAATGGAAAGCTCGGCGGCGGCCTATCGAGATACAGCCGAAGCCTGCCTCGTCCGGGAAAAAGACTGGCGGAACGCCGAGGAGCGCCATGAGTCCGTATTGCGCGAGGCTTTACTGCATCCCCGCCCCGCCGAGGAGCGAGACCATGTTGTGGATGCTGCGACGCGCCGTAAGGCCGCTGCTGCTCTTAACGCTCCTTGGTAGCCTGCTGCTTGCCGCCGGGTGTGCGGAGCGGCTGCCGGAACTGCCGCCCGCCCCGCGCATCGTGCTGGCGAGGGATTGCCCGGCTCCGGAGCGGCCCGAGTTGCCGCCGGTTGATGGGGAACTGCCGTTTGATGCGCCGGAGAACGTTTCGGTGCTCATGCGGCGGGATACGATCTTGAAAAACTATGCCGAGGGGTTGGAGGCTGCCGTCGACTGCTACCGCAAGGCAAAAAAGGAGAACTCCGATGCCCGTGGAACAGATTCCGCAACTCGTTGAGGCACTGATTTCCATATCGGGAGTGCTTGAGCGGCTTGGCGTCCCCGGCGTGATCAGCCTGCTGATTGTCGTGACGGCTACGCCCGTGGCTGCGCTGTTGACCCTTAACTACGTCAACTCAAAGAACCTTGCCGCAATGCATGAACAGTCCCGCAGGGATACGCAGGCCATTGTGCAGCAGTTACGCAGTGATATGTCGAACGCTCTTGAGACATACCGCTCGGATACGCTCAATATCGTCCGAGAGTTGGGCCAAAACCAACTCGCCACGGCGCAGTTCTACAAGGACAATGTCGAACTTGTGAAGGACTACAAGGAATTGACGAAGGATTACAAGCGGGTGGCCAATGACTTGTCTGATCTGATCGTGGGGCACACGACCGTGCTGCAGCGTCTGGCCGGGCTTATCGAAACCAATATGCAGTGTCCGATGGTGCGTGAAACCGCACACGGAAAGAAGTGAGGCGATGATGAACGAGCGACTGATGTACAAGAATGATCGTGCAAACCTGCGTGAGCAGCGCCGCCAGTTGGAGACATCCGCCAGCGAGCTGCGCGAAGGAATCCGGGAAGAACTGTACGATATGAAGCCTATCGAGGAGGTCGACACGCAGAAGGCTCTCGACATGCTTCTGGTGATGATCCAGCAGATCGAGCAGATCAGAGGGATCGACGCCAAGATCGAAATCCTCAATCGAAAACTGGATAGTTAATATGGATGCCATAAAAGCTCGCATTCGGATGCAGGAAAAGCTGTTGCGCGAGACACGCGTGACCATTGAAGCTCTGCGTGGCCACATGAGCCAGTTGCTGTATAGTGACGAGTCCCCGGAATGCATCGACGGAGAGAAGCTGGTCGATGCCGCATCGTCCCTGAGTTCTCTTGTATGCATCTACCGGGACTGCCTTGCCGGGCTGCGCGATCCGGGGGATGACGATGGGCGCTGAGTACGATGCCGCCGCCCGCTGGCGGGCAATGGAGCTCTACTGCGCGGATAGGCTGACCTTCGCTCAGGTGGCCGAGGCCACGGGCGTCGCGGACTCCACGTTGCGGCGCTGGGCCGACGCATACCAATGGCGTGAACGCCGGGAAGAGCTGGCACGGGCAGAGGTCGACATCCGCATCGATACGATCCGGAGCCGCGCCGCTATTCTTCGGCATCTCATCGAAGCTCAGGATGGCAAGGCTGCATCGCAGATTGCCTTCGCCGTCTCAAGCCTTGGAAATCTGGCGCTCCAGCGCGAAAAGGCGTTGCTCGCCGGAGAGATCGCCAACCCCGCCAAGCCTGAAAAGCCCGTGAAGGTATCCAGCCGAGCCGAGGCCATCGCCGTGCTGAAGCAGGCCGTGGAAGACAAGCTCGGCCTGCTCCTCTCGGACAAGAAGTACGTCACGAGCGACAGCGTCACTGACATCGCAAAGTGTCTCGCTCTGGTGCAGGAGCTGGAGGCCACGCTGCCCAAGGAAGAGGCCGACTCGAAGAAACATGGTGGCGTGTCAGCGGATATCGCCGAAAGGCTCGACAAAGCGTTGGGGCTGGTCAAATGAGCGACTTGGGAGTGTTGTTGCCGTATCAGCAGAGGTGGGTACTTGACGAATCGACCGTCAGCGTGTGGGAGAAGTCCCGCCGTATCGGTGCATCCTACGCTGAGGCTCTCAAGGCCGTGCGTTTCGCCATGCGCAACCGTGACGCCGGAGGACAGAGCACGTATTACCTTTCTTACAATAAGGAAATGACGCAGCAGTTCGTAAAGGACTCAGCATATTGGGCAAAAGTCCTTAATGCCGCAGTCAGTGATACGGAAGAGGTCGTGCTGCGGAATCCCGATGGGGACATCACCGTTTACCGCATCCGTTTTGCTTCCGGTTTCGACATCTGGGGCCTGCCGTCCGAGCCGCGTTCCCTGCGCTCGAAACAGGGGAGGGTCATTATCGACGAAGCCGCCTTTGTCGATGATCTCGCCGAGTTGATCAAGGCCGCGATGGCGTTGCTCATGTGGGGTGGGTCCGTCTCCATCCTGTCCACGCACAACGGCGAAGACAATGCCTTCAACGAATTGGTCAAAGACATCCGGGCGGGAAAGCGCGACTATTCCCTGCACCGGACGACGCTTGACGATGCCCTCGCCGATGGGCTGTACCGCAAGATCTGCCAGTCGCAGGGCAAGCCGTGGACGCGGGAGGCGGAAGCCCACTGGCGCGAGCGGCTCATCACGGACTACGGCGAAGGGGCGGACGAAGAGCTGTTCTGCATCCCGAACCGCTCATCCGGCGCGTACCTGACTTCGGCGATGATCGAAGCGTGCATGGCGGACGGTGTCCCCGTGCTTACGTGGACGCCTCCCGCCGAGGATTTCGTGGACTGGGACATGCCGCTGGCCGAGATGATTACTCGGCAGTGGCTGCGCGAGCACGTCGACCCGCTGCTTGCCGAGCTGCCCGCCGGGCGCAGTCACTTTGTCGGCGGCGACTTCGGGCGCTCCGGTGACCTCTCCGTCTTCTGGCCGGTCACGGAGCGGCAGGATCTGACGCTGGCCACGCCGTTCGTTGCCGAACTGCGAAACTGCCCGTACCGCACGCAGCAGCATATCCTCTTCCATATAATAGATGGGCTGCCCCGGTTTTCCGGGCTGGCGCTCGACGCCCGGGGCAACGGCAGCGCGCTCGCGGAGTTCGCCCGGCAGGAGTACGGCCCCGCGCAGGTGGAAGAGGTCATGATCTCGGAGAGCTGGTATCGCGAGACCATGCCGAAGCTCAAAAGCCGCATCGAGGACAAGACGGTGATCCTGCCGAAGAGCGCGGACGTGCTGTCCGACCTGCGGAGCCTCCGCGTGGTCAAGGGCGTGGCCCGCGTGCCCGACGCCCGGGGCAGGGACGCCACAGGGAAGCGCCACGGTGACGCCGCCGTCGCGCTGGCGATGGCCATCCACGCCCGGGAGAAGCTCGGCAGCGTCGAGCCGTGGAGCTGCGAGACCGTGGACGTGCTCGCTGGCCAGCGGTTTTCGTTTGAGGGGTTCTAGAAAAAAGGACAGAGTATGAAGCGACCAGAGTGGGCAAAAGCCAAGGTGCGACTTTACTTTTCGCGCTGCTGGATAGGGGAAGAGGATGGCGTCCCCGTGATTCAGGGTGTCACCGGCTTTCATGACTTTTTGCTTCTCCATGTCGATGTTCCCATCCATCAGTGGTTCATCCAGCCTTTTTTCAAGGAAGAAGGGTTCCCCCTCCGGATACTCGAAGTGTACGAAGGGGAGTAGCTGTCCGCTGATACCATAAGAGGCCCCGTAGAGGGGCCCTTCCAGAGAAGGAATGGATATTTTGCCTTATGCATCTGGTTATGATACCCCTGTACGAGCGGTTCAGCCGCATGGAAACGCACCGCAGCCGTGCAGGGGGCCGGAATGTTCTCTCTCTCTCTCTCTCTCTCTCTCTAAATAGCCATATTTTTCAGGTGGGTGCGTGATGGACAGCACCCTCCATTACGGTGACTGTCTGGAAGTTCTCCGTACCTTTCCCGACGCCTGCGTCGATCTGATCTACCTTGATCCTCCCTTTAATTCCAACCGGGACTACAACGCGTTCTTCGCACCGCCGAAGGATGGCGGGGCGAGTGCCCAGATCACGGCCTTTGAGGATACGTGGCACTGGGGCGAGCAGGCGCAGCGGGAGTTCGTCGAGTTGTTGCGGAATCCGGAGGGCGGCTCCGTTTCCGATATTCTGGCGGCGTTGAGGCAATTTTTGGGCGACAACGACATGATGGCCTATCTGGTGATGATGGCCAGCCGTCTTGTGGAGCTGCGCCGGGTGTTGAAGGATACGGGAAGCCTGTATCTGCACTGTGACCCGACCGCGAGCCACTATCTGAAGATTGTGCTGGACGGGATATTCGGCCCTGTCAACTTTCGTAACGAACTTATATGGAAGCGCTCTCAGCCTAAAAGTCATGTAAAAATCAATTTTCCAACGACGCATGATGTTATTTTACGGTATGCAAAAACGGATTTGGCACTATTCAACAAGATATACACAGAGTATAATCAGGAATATATAAATAAATTTTATCGCCATAAAGATGCTGATGGCCGTTTGTACCAGCTAGCGGATCTGACGAATCCCAATAGAAACAGGCCCAACCTTACCTATGAATTCCTGGGTGTCACGCGAGTCTGGAGGTGGACAGAGAAGCGGATGCGGGCGGCATATGATGAGGGGCGGATCGCACAGACCGAGCCGGGAAGTGTTCCCCGTTACAAGCGGTATCTGGATGAAATGCAGGGGCAGCCCATTACTGATCTCTGGGACGATATTGAACACCTGCACGGAACCCAGTCGGAATATCTCGGCTACCCCACGCAAAAGCCCGTGGCTCTTCTGGAGCGCATCATCAGGGCCAGCAGCAACCCCGGGGACGTGGTGCTCGATCCGTTCTGCGGTTGCGGTACGGCGATCCATGCGGCCCAAAAGCTCGGACGCAAATGGATAGGCATCGACGTCACGCACCTTGCCATTTCCCTGATCACGCAGCGTATCCGCAAGGCATTCCCGGATTGCGCCTTTCAGGTGTCCGGCGCCCCTAAAGATGTGGACTCGGCCCGATATCTTGCAGAGAGTTCCGGCCTTGAGGGGCGGTACCAGTTCCAATATTGGGCCTTGTCGCTCATTGACGCCTTGCCCGCGCAGGACAAAAAGAAGGGGGCGGACGGCGGGCTTGACGGCTTCATCTGGGCCTATGACGGTCCGAACGCGAAGAAGCCCTTCAAGATCGCCGTGTCTGTGAAGAGTGGAAAAATCCCGGCGAACCATATCCGCGAACTGGCAGGGTTGCTCAACACCAGTAAGGACAATACGCAAATGGCCTTCCTGCTCACGCTGGAGGAACCCAGCCGGAAGATGCGGACGGACGCCCTCGCCGCCGGGCACTACGAGTACCCCAACGGCAAGCGGTTCCAGCGCATCCAGATTCTGACCATCCGGGAACTGCTGGCCGGGGCCAAACCCGACTACTTGGACTACGGGGAGGGCAGAGCCATGAACAAACAAGCTAAACGCGAGGTCAAGCCGGGGCCGAAGCAGGCCAGCCTGATCTGACCCTTCTCATTTTGAGTGAAAAAACGGTGTCTCCGGACGCCGTTTTTTTTGTTTGCACAGCGTGCGAGGATTCCGGCACGGCCTCCGATTTTCGTCCATCATGGCGGGGATCGGAGGTTTTTTTATGGCAGACGGACTTTATCTCGCTGACGGCACGTTCCGGACTTTTTCCATCGAGTCGCTGACCACGGAGCTGGCCACGCGCCAGAACGCCGGGCTGTATCTCGGCGACGTGGGCGGGTGGCTCATGCAGCTACCAGATCCCGACCCCGTGCTCCGGAAGCGGGCGGAGGATGCCGAAGTGCTCATGGAGCTGGCGGCGGACGATCAGGTGACCACGGCGATGCTGGCCAGAAAGTACCGCGTCCAGAACTGTCAGCACTACTGTTTCCGCCCCGGCGCGCCGGACGGGAAGGACGCGGATGCGAAGGCCCGGCTCGTTCATGAGCGGTTCATGGCGGACTTGGAGCGCACCAACCTGCGCACGATCATCTCATCAATCCTTGATGCGCCGTTTTACGGCATGACGCCGCTGGAGCTGCTCTGGGAGCTTGACGGCGGCTGGTGGCACCTGCGGGACATCGTGGCCCGCCCGTACCACTGGTTCGCCTTCGACCAGCGGAACCGCCCGCTGTTCCGTGGCGCGTATGGCCAATCCTGCGCCGATCCCGTGCCGCTGCCCGAGTCGAAGTTCGTCATCGCCGTCCACCAGCCGACCTATGATAACCCCTACGGCCTGCGCTTGTTGTCCCGCTGCCTCTGGCCGGTCGCCTTCAAGCGCGGCGGGCTCCAGTTTTACGCGAAATTTGTCGAACGGCACGGGATGCCGTGGATCGTCGGCAATGCGCCGCCTCAAGCCAAGGACATGGAAAAGCGCGAGATAGTAGCCGATTTGGCGCGCATGGTGCAGGACTGTGTGGCCGTGATGCCCGCCGGGTCCGACGTGAAGTTCCTTTCCGCAGGGACCACGCAGGCGCAGCTGCATGAGGACTTTCTTGCCCGGCAGGATCGGGCCATCTCCAAAGTCCTGATGGGACAGACCCTCACCATCGAGACGGACGGCAAGAATTCCCTTGCGGCCACGGAAGCGCACAAGGGCGTCGCCGACGACATCGCGGAAGCGGACAAGGTGATGGTTGCCGACGTCTTCAACGAAATCTGTTGGGTATACGCGCGCGTGAATGTCGGGCCGGACGTACTCGCGCCGCTGTTCAGCTACGAGGAGCCGGAAGACCTGCTTTCAAAGGCCGACCTCGATCTCAAGCTCAAGTCCATGGGCGTGAAGTGGCTGCGGCCCCATCTGGAGGGCGACTACGGCCTGAAGCCGGACGAGTTCGATTTGGAGGGCGAAGGCACGCCGGTTGATGAGCTCGCCGCGGACAAGCCGCAACCGGACGAGAAAAAGGACAAGGAGAAGGACGACTCCGCCGAGGACACGGAGGATGCTGAGGACGAGAAGGGTAAAGACGACGCCAAGAAGAAAGGCCCGGACTTTGCCGCGCCCGACGATTTCACCAGTGCCGAAGACGCGCAGGCTCGCCTCGACAAGGCCATTGACGCGCTGCTCCCCGAAGTACTGAAGGCCAGCGCCGAGTTTTGCAGCCAAGTTGAGAATGCCGTGGAATCGGCGAAGAGCTTTGACGAACTCCAGCTTGCCCTTGCCGATTTGCTGGCGGGCAAGGTTGAGGACGACGATCTGGCGAAGCTGATGGAGCGCAGCATGGTCATGGCTGCCGGATTCGGGGCCGCAGCCGGAAAGGAGGACGCCGATGCCGCTTCCTGAGCCGGAAATCCTCGCCAAGCCCGTTCAGCCTGACGCCGCCATCGCCTTCTGGCAGTCCCGCGCCAAGCTCACGGCGACACAGGCCAAGGCGCTCGGCGAAGGGGCGCGCAGCCGGGCCTTTTACGTCACCGGGCTTGCAGAGATGGACATGGTGAACCTTGTCCACGGCGGCATTGCCGAGGCCCTCGAAAACGGCGAGACGCTGGCGGACTTCAAGAAGCGCATTGCCGAGGTCATTGAGCGCGAGGGCTGGAAGGGCCACCGCGTCGAGACCGTCTTTCGCACCAGCATGCAGTCCGCCTATTCCGCCGGACGCTACGCCAAGCAGCGGGCGGTCAAGGAGCTCCTGCCCTACTGGCGGTATGTGACCGTGGGTGATTCCCGCGTGCGGCCTTCCCACGCCATGCTGTCCGGCAAGGTTTTCCCGGCGGATCATCCCTTCTGGGCCGAGAATTACCCGCCCAACGGCTTCAAGTGCCGCTGCGCCGTGCAGGCGCTCTCCAAGGGGCAGGTCAGGCGGCGGGGCCTCAACGTCGAAACCGAGATTCCCGGCGACAGCGTGTGGACCGACCCGAAGACGAGCATGGAGCACCACGTCGCCCGGCCCGGTGCGGATGACGGCTTTCGGAACAATCCGGGCAAGGATTGGCTGGCGGGGCTGTCGCCGCAGGAAGTGCCGTTTGACGCCGGAGAAGATTTAGTCCGGACGGCGCTCTGCCTGCTGCCGCGCACGGATTCGGCGGATTTCGCGGACGCGCAGGTCCGGCGCATCGTCGGGCACGGGCAGGAATGCCTGCCGCCGCTCATCACGCTCGCACCCAAGCACATCCTGCCGGTAAAAAAGGCCGACATCCTGCCTGAAGGCATGACCGAGGAAGCCTATGCTCTGGCGTTCCTCAAGGAATTCGGCCTGAAGTCGCTGGACGACAGCACGCTGTTCCGGCTGCCGTGGCTGCGGACGCCGCTACTTATCAGTAAGAGCCTTCTGTTTAAGAAGGATAAGAACCAGAATTTGATAGGACTTAAAGCGAATAAGGAAGGGCGTGGCCCCGTAATGCGTTTGTTGGCCCGGACTATCAAGAATCCGTATGAAGTCTGGCAGGTTCCGATGAAGTTGTCAGGAAAGCCGTATGTCACCCTCCGTTTTATACGCCTTTTCAGGACAGAAGGCGATGAAACCTTTGGCGGTTACTCGGCCTTCAATTGGATAGGTGGGCGCTACTGGTCCGGAGCTACCGTGTTCAAAGCGAAGGCTACCCTCGAAAAGGCTGCAACCTACCTTGAACAGCAACGCAATGGGATTTTGCTTTTTCGAGAGGGGGGAGGAGGCGTGCTCTCAAGATGAGAAAAGCGCCGGTGGAGACAGGCCCCGGCGCAGACGACATCCTTGTTGCGACCCCAGCCTGTTCTGGGCTCAGGATACGCCGCCTTTGTCAAAACAGATTACCCATCAACCTTTAAGGAGTCAACATGGATAAGACATTTCGTCTCGCCATCGCCCGCACGGGGCATTTCACTGATTCGCAGGGCCGTCCGCAGAGTTTTTCCGAAGCCGACCTTGACGCCATCGCCACCAGCTACAATCCGAAGAACCGCGAAGCGCCGCTCGTCTTCGGCCACCCGGCAGTGAGCGATCCGGCCTTCGGCTGGGTCAAGTCCGTCCATCGGGAGGGGAAAAATTTGTTTGCACAGATTGCGCAGATTCCGGACGCGGTGCGCCAGCTGGTGCAGGATGGGCGTTATAAATACGTGTCCATGTCCCTCATGCCCGACCGCAAGACACTCCGGCATGTCGGGCTGCTCGGAGCCGCCGTCCCCGCCATCGACGGGCTCGGGCCGGTCTCCCTGTCCGGGGGCAATGATGCGGTCACCATTAACTTTGCACAAGGAGACGGCACTATGACCGTAGAAGAGCTTCAGGCTCAGGTAAAGGCGCTCACGACCGAGCGGGACGATCTGAAAGGCAAGCTGGAAGCGGAAAAAAGCGCTGCAGCCAAAACGGCCAGCGACTTTGCCGCGTACAAAAACGGCATTGAGGTCAAGGCCCGCGAAGCCCGCATAGATGCGCTGGTCAAGTCCGGCAGGGTGAAGCCCGCCGACCGCGCCTATCATCTGAACTTCGCGGCGTCGCTCGCCGGGGTGGAGGTCACGTTCGACTTTGCGGCCCCCGATGGCACGGTCGAAAAGCTCTCCGCCGAGGAGCGCTATTTTCGCGAGCTTGAAGCCCGCGAACCGCTGTCCGTCGTGATGGATTTTTCCGCAGGCGTCACGCCAGCGCATGTTTCCGGCCCGGCGGTTCCCGCCTACGAGACCGCCGACTACACCGCCAAGCTCTAGGAGGACGACATGGCTGCTGAAGGAAAACTCGGCGGATACAAGATTTCCGGCGAACGCGCCGGGACGGACGAGCATCCGCTTATCCGCAAGTATCTGCCCATTGATACGACCGTGGTGACCGCCGTGCTCGAACCCGGCGTGTTGCTGAAAGAGGTCGAGGTGAAGGGCACGGGCGATCAGAGCGCCGTTGTTATCGAGCATGCCTACGTTCCGTGGGCGGAGACGGACACGGTCAGCCCCTGCGCCGTGGTCGACGACCGGTTTGACCCCGAGTCCGAGACCAGCGCGATCTGCATCGTGCACGGCTGCGTGAAGACGCGGGTCCTGAAAGTCGGCGCGACCGGCAGCACGGCTCCCGGCATCCTCGCGCTCACCAAACTCATGCACAACGGCATCTTTGCCGCGTAAGGAATCGATATGCTTGCTAATTTGAAAAATATCTTCAATCCGTCCGCCGTGGTGCAGTCGCTGAAGCCGCTGCCGCCCTTGAAGTCCACGGTCATGGATACCTTTTTCACCAACCGTCCGGCGCACCCTCTGCCAGTGCTCGGCATCAGCGAGTTGAGCCGCGTTGTCGAAACCGTGCCCATGGTACGACGCAACGGCATGCCCGTTGCGCTCGGCGGCGAAGAATTCGAGACGCAGTATTTCGCCCCGTTGCCGATCAAGGTGAAGCTCTCTGTGACGGCTTCGGAGCTCAACGATCTGCGGGTGATCATGAACAACTCGCAGGCCGTGGAAGCGTGGCGCGCCGCGAAGCTCGACCAGATCCGCCGGACGATCCGGCTGACGACCGAAGGCATGAGCGCCACCGTGCTCACCACCGGCAAGGTCGCGTGGCCCGTGCAGCTCGAAGGCGGGCGTTCCGAAGCCTTCAGCTTCGACTACGGCTCTCCGCTGTCGCACACGCTGACCACCAAGCTCTCGGCATCCAGCAAGATTTCCGACCTCTACGACATCCTCGTGGATATGGAGGAAAAGGTGCGGATGGCGGGCGTCGGCAGCAATGTCGGCTTCTGGTGCGGTCGGGCCGTCTTCAAGACGATCATGGACATGGCGCAGGGCTACCTCTCCACCGCCAACATGCAGACCATCCGTATCGAGCTGGGTGCCGGAAAAATCACCATCGGCGGCTACGTCATCACGTCGCTGTCCGAAACCTACCCCGATCCGGTGTCCGGCGAGTGGGTGCCGAAGCTCAACGCCAAAACGCTCATGGCCGTGGCCACCGACGTGCCGGGAACGATCTGGTACTGCGCGCTCGACAGCATCAGCGCGAACAACGCGGCGCTGCCCCTGCACATCATCCCCATCCAGTCGCAGGACGACTCCGGCTACACGCTCATCGCGCAGTCGAAGCCCGTGCCCGGGCGCTCGCCGAAATCGGTGTGTCTCTGCACCGCAGTGGCCTGATCCGAAAAAACGCCGTTTCCGGCCCTTGAAAGGGCCGGGGCGGACAACGAGCCGGGCTGAATATTAAGACTAGTCTTAGACTATTCTTAAACGCCCGCAAAGGGGATGCCATGCTGTTTTGCACCCGCGACCAGATAACCGATCTCCTGCTTGCCAACTATGTGGCGGCCTGCGAGGAACAGAACCCCGGCCTTGTCGAGCGCACCATTGAGGCAGTGAGCGGCGAGATCGCGACCGTGCTTTCCTACCGCTATCCGCAGCCGTGGCCGTCGGTGCCGGATATCATCAGATACATCGCCTCGGTCATCAGCGCCTACCGGACGGTGGAAGCGATCACCTCGCTCGTCGGCTCGGAAGCCATTGACGACAACGAGTGGATTCCCCTGCAGAAGCAGTGGAAATACTGCACGGAGATGCTCAAGGACATCCGGGACGGCAAGCTGAAGCTGCCGCTCGATGAGGCGCATCCCGACCGGGAAGACCCGACGTTCGCCGTGTCCAGCCCCAAACCCTTCTTTGACTTCCGGGGGTTCTGAAATGGCGAAATCCGGCGTCAGCCTGAACTGGGGCGGACTGGACAAGGCCCTGCTCGGTGCCGCGAAACGGCTTGCCGAGCGTCAGATGCTCATGGATGGTATCGGCGAGATGATGGTCTCGAGCACGCTCCAACGGTTTGAGGATGAGGAAGGGCCGGACGGCAAGGCGTGGAAGCCATCGATCCGGGCCACGCCTTCCGAAGACAGCCGCGCTCCGGTGCGCAGGGGCAAGGACGGGCGGCTGCTGAAGGGCAGCGGCAGAAAGATCAAGGGCCGCAAGGGCGGCAAGACGCTGACGAACATGGGGAACCTGCGAGACTCCATCGATAAGCTGGCGACCGGCGACGAAGTGATGGTCGGCAGCAACGTCGAGTATGCCCGCATCCACCAAATGGGAGGCCGAGCCGGGCGTGGCTTGTCCGTGGACTTACCGTCCCGCCCGTTTCTTGGTGTCAGCGAGCAGGATGCGGAAGACATCAGGGAGATGGTCGGCGACTTCCTCGCCGACGCGCTGACCGGAGGCAGAAAATGATTCAGGCATTCGGGCTTGAAGCCATCCGGCAGGCGGCAGCGGCTGCCGGGCTTCCGGCGGAGCGGGTCATCCCCGCGCCGCTGTCGGACAACATTACTCTCCCGCGCCCGCGCATCGAATATCAGGTGCTCCCGGCACGCTACCGGCGCACGGGCCGAAGGCTCGGCATCATCAGGGGCGGAAAGGACAATCCCGTCCAGACAACCAAGTGGGAACTTTATGAAGTCGACCTTGATATTCAGGTCAACGTACTGGCCCCGGACACCAAAAAGGACGATGCCGCCGCCGATGCGTGGCTTGCCGCCTTCTCGCAGGCGTTCGTCACGGCCTTTCCGCGCGGCGGCAACGATGCGGCAGGCAACTACGTGCGGATACGGGTCCAGCGCGCCGCCTACGCTCGAAGAGCGGCTCCGCAGGTTGGCGACAAGGCTCTGCGCATCTTTACAAGAATCGGCTCGGTGTTTGTCATTACACTGGGCGGTCGCATTACGTCGGATCGGCGCGAAGGCCTGATTACGAAGGTGAACATCAGCCTCCCGGAAATCGGGAAAGGGTAAACGTATGGCTACGAAAAAGAAAAAGATTGAAGAGACGGCGCAGGATACCGGAAAGTCCGAAGCGCAGGCCGCTCCCGAAGCGGCTGTGGAGCCCAAGGCCGTACCGGACGCGTCCCCCGAGCAGCTTGTCACCCAAGACGAGAATGGGCTGCTGGCGTTGGACGAGCTCGCGCAGCGCCACCGTACCCCGACGTGGCAGGTCGGAGCGTTGATGCGGTTCATGGACTGGGAGTCCGACAAACAAGTCTCTGACGGGGAATTCACGGCGGCGCTGCGGCTGTTGTCCGGACGTCCGCTCGGCGGCGGGAGGCTGTAGATGGGAGACGTACTCGAATACTTGGTCGACGGCACCAGCGGGCTCGCGCCCGGCGGGGTCGACGGTAAGGCGATGGTCGCCGGGGTGTGTTCGAAAGGGCAAGTCGGCAAGGCGTACCTTGTGGGTTCCCGTTCCGATCTGTCCGGGCTGCTCGGGGTCGGGCCGCTGGTGGACAAGCTCCGCGACGTGCTGGCCACCGCCGGGCAGGAGGCTGTGGTGGTCGCGGTCCCCGTGCGGGGGCAGCAGGACGGTTATATTTCCGCTCCGGTCTGGAGCGGAGGGAACGGCGTATACCCAGCCGCATCCGTCTCCGGCGTGCCGCAGAAAAACGCCGATATCGTGGTTGAAGTGGTCGCCGCCGGACAGGTCGGCACGGCGACGGTCAAGGTGTCTACGGACGGCGGGACGACCTTCGGCTCTCCGGAGACGGCTGCCGCGCAGCTGCCCGTCGGGAAGTCCGCCGAAGCGACCGGGGCCACGCTCCTGCTCCCCGAGAACGCCGCGTTGGAAGAAGGGCAGCGCATCCGTTTCCTCGTGCGCTGCGCGGTGGGGCCGGTGGAGCGCGTCGGCGATGCGTCCAGCCCGCTCGTCACCGTCTCGGGCAGCGTGCAGGCCGGAGCCGAGCTGTCCATCCGGATCGTGAAGAGCGGTGGCCGCAATGCGGCCACGTACCAGCTTTCCGTTGATGGCGGCGACACCTATGGAAAGGTGAGGACCATCCCGGTCGACGGGACGGTGGCCACCGACCTCGGCGTGACGATTGCCTTCCCCGCCGGCGACTATGTCGGCGGCACGATCTACTCCTGCCGGCTGCTTCCTCCGGAGGCGAGCATCGTGGACGTCATGGCGGCGCTGGAATCGCCTCTGTCCGTGTATGATGTGGAGTTCGTCTACATCGCGGCCCCCTCCGACTCCGTGGACTGGTCGGCGCTGTCGGTCAAGGCCGACGAGCTGTGGAACCTGCACCGGCCCACCTACTTCAAGTGCGAGACGCGCTTGCCCCGCGACGATGAAGACCTGAATGACTTCGCGGCGTATCTGCTTGCGGAAAAACAGGATTTCGCCTCCCGTTTCGTGCAGGTGTGCTGCCAGTTCGGGGAAGTCGTGGACACCACGGGACTGTCAAAGCTGCGTAACTGGGGCGGCTTACAGGCCGGACGCGTCGTCTCCATCCCCGTGCAGCGGGCCACCGGGCGCGTGCGCGACGGCAACATCAGCCAGGGCACGCTTCCCGACGGATGGGAGACCGTGCAGCCTACGCTGGAGGATGCGGGCTATCTCACCGCGAAGAAGTACGCGGGGTTGTCCGGCGCATACTGGGGCGACTCACGGACGATGGCCGACGCCACCAGCGACTTCCGCTACGAAGAAGTTCTGCGTATCGTCTTCAAGGCTATCCGCAAGATGCGCATCGCGGCTCTGAAGTCCATGTACGATGATCTGGACCCCGTGCTGCCGGACTCGGCTACCGGGCTCGGGTACCTCAAGGCCAACATCGCCGGAGCGCTCGACACGATGGTCGCCGCCATGCCCAAGGAGCTGGCGGGATACAAGATTACGATTCCCTCCGGACAGGACTATGTGAATAATGGCGTGGCGGTCGAAGCTCGGCTCATCGGCATCGGCATCATCCGCGAGATCAAGCTCTACGCCTCCTATGCCTACGCGGGCACACGGGGCGATACCCGGCTGGAGGGATAATGAACATCACGCATTCCCGCGAGGCGGTATACCGCTTTTTGTATGAGATGCGCGTCGAGCATCCTAATACGTACTACAGCCCCAAGGATTTGGAGCCTTTCGCGGCAACCGGGCAGCTCGCCGCCGTGCTTTCCTGCGGCGTGGAGCTCGGTCACCTCGAGCGGTACCGCAAACATTACAAGCTCACGGCTCAGGGCATGATGTACGCCGAGTCGCAGGGCTGGACGGAGGAATAATGGCTATCAACGGACGGCAATATGACTGGGAGGACATTTCCGTGGCCCTTCCTTCCGGGGTGGCGATCGGCATCACCGAGATCAAATACACGGACGGGCAAGGCGCTGAGGCCCGCTACGGCAAAGGCGCAATCCCTCGCGGCTACGGTCGCACGAACTATGAGGCCAGCGGCTCTTTCGTGCTCGACCGCGACGAGTGGGAACCGCTGAAAAAGGAGCTGGCGGCGTCCGGCGGCGGGGGCATTTATGACCACAAACCCTTCCCCATCGTGGTGAATTACGCCAACGACGAGATGGGAAGCATCACGGACACGCTCCCGGATTGCAAAATCACAAAGTTCGACGGCGGTGGCGGCTCACAAGGCGATTCCAACGTTTCGGCGGTTACTTGCGAATTCACCATCCTTTCCCCGATCATCTGGAACGGGACGCCAGCCAAGAAGGCCACCAGCGGGTTGAAGCTGTAGCCATATTCTCAACTTGACTGCACAAAACGACGTTTTCCGGAAAGCGTCGTTTTTGTTTGCACAGCGTGCGAGGTTTCCGGAAAACTCCTCCCGGCGGAGGTATTGTGGCGCATCTGAAACATTAACCGCCACAGGAGGCGCAGTATGTCCGCTCCCGAAACACCCATATCCACTCCCGAAGCCCGCAAGTACGTCGCATTTTCCCATACGTTCGAGGACCCGTGGGGCGAGGGCGATGAAGAATCCGAAGTGAAATGCGCGTTCCGCTTCGCCAAGCCGAACAAGGTACAGATCAAGCGACTGCAGGATACGGCGGCGAAGAACGCCGCGAACGCCTCGCGCAACCTCCTCCTCGATACCGTACATCCCGACGACAAGACCGCGCTGGCACAGGCGATGGAAGACTATCCCGGCCTTGCCACCACGCTTTCCGGGGCAATCCTCAAAGGCGTGGGCATCAGCAACGAGCTGGGAAAGTAGCCTTATCCCCCTTTGACGAGGGGGACGCGCTTATCCAGTTTCTGCTTCACGAGCGACCGGCGGACGAGCTGGAGGAGTGGATTCTCCAGCTCGCCAGAGCCAAATGGCTTGAGGAGCGTCTTTTCAAAAACCTCGCCCGCGCCGTTCATGGCAGTAAGGCGGTGAAGTGATGGAAGTCTTTTCTGTTTTTGCAACGCTCTCGCTGGTCGACCTGATTTCAAATCCGCTCGGCAGGGTGCAGGGGGCGATGAAGTCCCTCGGCCTCGATACGTCGGGCCTTGGCGCACGCATGGGCAACCTCGCGCTGGCGATGGCTCCGGTCGCGCTGGCGGCGGGATTGGTCATGGGCGCGCTCGGCATGGCTTCGGCAAAAGCGATGGCCTTCGAGTCCTCGATGGCGGACGTCGCCAAGGTGGTCAACTTCGAGACGGACGCCGAGCTGAAGGCCATGTCGGGCACGATCATGGATATGGCCGGGCGCATCCCGATGGCCGCCGACGGCATCGCCGCCATCGTCGCTGCCGCCGCCCAGTCCGGCGTTGCAAAGCAGGATCTGACGGAGTTCGCCGAGCAGGCCGCCAAGATGGGCGTGGCCTTTGACCTTACCGGCGATCAGGCCGGGAAGATGATGGCGGACTGGCGGGCGGGCATGAACCTGACGCTTCCGCAGGTTTACGCACTCGCCGATGCCGTCAACCATCTGTCGAACAATATGAATGCCACCGCGCCCAATTTGGGCGAAGTCGTCCAGCGTGTTGGTGCGGTGGCTATGACCGCCGGGCTTGCCGAGACGCAGGTCGCCGCTCTCGGTGCGGCCTTCCTGTCCTCCGGAGCCGGGCCGGAGGTTGCGGCAACGGCCCTGAAGAACTTCACGACGACGCTGGTCAAAGGCAGCGCCATGAGCAAGGATCAGGCCGCTGCGTTCCAGTCGCTCGGCTTTTCGGCCACGCAGATGGCGAAAGACATGCAAAACGACGCGCAGGGCACGATTTTCAAGGTGTTGCAGGCCATTGCCGACAAGCCGAAGGAGCTGCAAACCTCGCTCTTGACTGAGATGTTCGGGCAGGAGTCGCTGGGCGCGATTGCTCCGCTTTTGCAGAATATGGGGAACCTCTCGCAAGCCTTCGGGCTTGTCGGGGACGCCAGCCAGTACGCCGGGTCGATGCAGGCCGAGTACGAAACGCGGTCCAAGACGACGGCGAACGCGCTGCAGCTGCTCTCGAACAAGCTGACCAACCTCGCCATCTCCATCGGCACGATTTTCCTGCCCGCCATCAGCGCAGGGGCGAATTTCCTCGGCTATCTGGCGGATGCCGTGCGGATGGTGGTGGAAACTCCGTTCGGGCAGTGGCTGGTCGCGGTCATCGGCGGCGTTTCCACGCTGCTCGTGAGCCTGACGGCGCTCTCCGCCGCCATGTGGTTCTTCTCCGCCGTGGGGCCGATGATAGGCAAAGCGCTGCTCCCGCTGAAGGCCGCTGTCCTTGGGCTCGGCGCGCCGTTCTGGGCGCTCATCGCCGTGGTCGGGGCCCTGTATCTGGCCTACCGGAGCAACTTCGGCGGCATAGCCGACACGCTTGACCGCTGGTGGGCAAACACCAAGCTGGTCGTGCAGGGTGTCATCGCCGTTTTCCAGAGCCTCAAGGATGGCTCCGGAGAAATCCGGGGCGAGCTGGCGACCAAGATCAAGGCGGCGGGGCTGGTCGGGCTGGTGACCACGGTATCGCGCATCGTCAACCGCATCCGGGTGTTTTTTGCGGGGATGGCGGACGGTATCTCCGCAGCCATGCATCAAGTCGACGTGATCCTTGTGCCTGTAAAGATCGCCGTCGTTGACCTGATGGACGCCATCGGCGATCTGTTCGGCGGCATGGATGGAGACGAAGTCGGCAAGGCTACCGGCGGCTGGCGGGCGCTCGGGAAAACGCTGGGCGACATCGCAGGGGGCGCATTGACGTTTGTCGCCAAGGGTATCGCGCTTTTGACCGACGGCCTGCGCTGGTGCGTCGATGCCGCCAGCGGGCTTGCCGGAGAGCTCGGCGCCAACCTTTCCGGAGCGTTCGGCATGGGCCTTGCCGTGATACGGGGCTACGGCGACGGCCTGCGCGAGTATTACACCGGACTTTGGAACGCGCTTTCCGCAGGCTTTGATACGCTGGCTGCGGCCTTCGGCAGGGTCTGGGAACGCATCAAGAGCTTGTTCTCCTCACTGATCAAGGCAGGGGAAAGCGTCGGAGCCGCCTTTTCGCAGCTTTGGTCGGCGGTTGCCCCGCTGTTTGCAAAGCTCTTCGGCAGTGAGGTCGCAACGGGCATAAGCGCGTGGGAGAACTTTGGAAATCTCGTGGGCAATGTGGTCGCAGCGTCCCTGTATGTCCTGACAACGGCGATACAGGCGGCCGTCAACGGGATCGACATGCTGGTCAACGGCGTCCGGCTGGTCGTATCGCTGTTTACAGGCGACATGACCGGTGCGGCTGACGCGCTCCGGAGTATTGTCGCCGGTCTCGGAGAGGGGTTTGCCGCTCTCGGCGACCTTTTCGGCGTCGGGGACGGCATCCGAGCCGCGTGGGGCGAGGTGATGACGTTTTTTGACGGCATCAATCTCTTCGAGTCCGGAGCCAAGC
>ERZ827088.2173-NODE-2173-length-21368-cov-3.843992_pt1 | contig 21368 bp, 19 predicted proteins | sample MGYA00519922_ERZ827088 | MGnify/ENA primary metagenome ERZ827088 (study PRJEB31778, sample SAMEA3449254) | human gut metagenome | biome: human gut; feature: human-associated habitat; material: faeces | place: United Kingdom | collected 2010/2012 ...
GATTCTTCCACAGTAGTTATTACACACCGTATCGGGCACAACCGTGCTTACACACTATTTTCTGCAAGTTTTCACCGTAGCAGACCGGTCAGTGTGCCAGATAATGCCCCAAGAATTTATACAGCTCCTCCATCTCCTCATCCGTGACCACGGCTACCTGGGTCAGGAAGCCGCTGACCACCATGCCGGTGGCCGTCTTAGAGGCAATCCGCGGTTTTTTGAAATACCGCACGTAGATACCTGCCTGCTTCATTGCAAGGAAAAGTTCCTCCGCCGGAACGCTTTTATGTGCCGCAAAAATAAAGTTTGCCATGGAATCTACAAAGGAAAATCCTAGCGCTGCCAGACGCTCCTTTGCACGCTCCCGTGTCGCAATGATCTTTGCCTTTGTCTCCTCAAAATACGCACGGTCCCGCATCGCGGCGGTTCCAAGCGCAATGGCAGTCGCATTCATCGTGTAGGAATTGAAGGAATATTTTACATCGTTCAGGTATTTGATAAGCCTGGGCTGTCCCACAGCGAAGCCAATCCGCATACCGGCCAGGGAACGGGACTTGGAAAAGGTCTGTACCACCAGCAGGTTATCATACTTGTCTACCAACTCCATGGCGGAAGGGCCGGCAAAATCCACATAAGCCTCGTCCACAATCACGATGCTGTCCGGATTCCCGGAAATGATTTCCTCCACCTGGTCGAGTTCCATATAGATACCGGTGGGCGCATTGGGGTTCGGAAAAATAATGCCGCCGTTTTCCTTAAAATAATCCGCCTTCACAATCCGGAAATCTGCATCCAGAGCGGGGCGCTCATACTTGATTCCGAACAGATCCGCCCAGACACTGTAGAAGGAATAGCTGATGTCCGGGAACAGAATCGGCTTTTCCGAATTAAAAAATGTCTGGAACGCCATGGCAATCACATCGTCGGAACCCACGCCAACGAAGATGCAGGACGGATCCTTATGATAATATTCTGCCAGCGCATTCACCAGTTCGGACACTGCCGGATCCGGATAGAGCCGCAGGCGGCCGGTATCCAGCTCTTCCAGGGCCTTCAGCACGCCCGGCGCGGGCGGATACGGGTTTTCATTGGTATTCAGTTTGATCATGCCCGGCCGGTTCGGCTGTTCGCCCGGTGTATAGGGAACGACTTTGCGGACATTTGCTTCCCATGCTTTCATAATCTGACTCCTCTTTTGTAATCTAAGAATATTCCTATCTTACAATAGACCTTTCTCTCTTACAACCCCTTTTTCAATTAAAAATACCGGTTTGTAAGACATTTTTGCCTGCCTGAGACCATCTTCGCCCAGATCCTCCTCCCGGTTCAGATACCGGTAAGCCGCTCCCTCGTGAAGGGCGAACTGCTGGTTGATGACTGTGTAGGCTCCCTGCACCTCGGTCAGGGCCTTCTCAATATGGACAATCATGGTATCCTTCTTGTTACCCGGCTCACCGATGGTGCAGGCTGCGATTTTGCCATTCACACGCAGCGCGCCGCCCCGGAATCCCAGCTCGTCGTATAACCGCAACGCATTCTGCGCTACACAGATCTCTGCATTCTTCTCCTCGTCCCCGTCGCAGCCGTTTTCATGCCGCCACTCCAGGATCATCTGGAAGCACTCCTCCACGTTGTCTTTGGTAATCGGCTCGTAGGCCCAGTCCTCGTAGAGGCTCATGAATTTATTCACATGATTTTTCTTGCTATGATACTTCTTGCCGGAGAGCTTCGCCAGCTTCTCGGTCTCGTAGACATAGTCGGCGTAATTCCGGTCATACTTGATCTCAAAGCGGCCCGGATACAGATCTTCCAGCCTGGTGAAATCCTCTCTGGTAATATTGTGGAGCTGGAAAATTTCTCCATTTTCTTTGCAATGCTCCATCAGCGCGTCGAGGGTCTTCTTCTTATCTCCCGGTCCCACCGGAAAGGTATAAGAATAGACGCCGTCTACCTCGCCGAATATCAGATTGTCCTCCACAATGGCGAATCCCGTGTTATAAAACCGGGACCAGAGATAGATATTACCGAAGGTCATCTCACAGCTTCTGGTATCCGCGTGAGCCAGATACCGTTCCAGCAGTTCCCGGTCCTCCAGCTCCGGACGTTTCATTTTTAATTCCATAAATCTTTCCCTTTTATATCCTGTTTTTTTCTCTTAGTATTCCACTCATTTTTCCCGAATATCTATTCTATCGCAAAAAAGCGCGAAGTTCAAGTAACCCCGCGCTTTTTCTTTTGCTCAGATTTTACATGTTGTAGAGCTTCTCATAGACCCCGTGCATGGCCATCAGCTCCTCGTGGGTTCCTTCTTCCGCGATGCCGTCCTCGGTCAGAACCAGGATGCGCTCCGCGTTGCGAATCGTGGACAGGCGGTGGGCGATGACAAAGGTGGTCCGATCCTTCGCCAGGGTTTCCAGGGATTCCTGCACGATGCGCTCGCTCTCATTGTCCAGAGCGCTGGTGGCCTCATCAAAAATAAGAATGCGCGGATTCTTCAGGAATACTCTCGCGATGGAGAGCCGCTGCTTCTGACCGCCGGAGAGCTTCACGCCCCGCTGGCCGATATCTGTGTCATAGCCATCCGGCAGTTCCATAATGAAATCATGAGCATTGGCATTCCTGGCCGCCTCAATCACTTCTTCCCGGGTAGCATCCGGCCTGCCGTAGAGAATGTTATCCATGACTGTTCCGGCAAAGAGATAGACGTCCTGCTGCACGATACCGATATTTTCACGCAGGCTCTGAAGGGTTACATCGCGGACATCATTTCCGTCAATGCAGACACTTCCGCCGGTCACATCGTAAAACCTGGGAATCAGGCTGCAAAGGGTCGTCTTGCCGCCGCCGGAAGAACCCACCAGGGCCACATAGCTGCCTGCCGGCACATTAAGGCTCACATGATCCAGCACCTTCTCCGTGGCGTCCTCATACCGGAAGGATACATCCCGAAACTCCACCGTTCCACACACATCTGTAAGCGTCTTCGCGCCTTCTTTGTCCGCAATATCCGGCTCGATATCCATGATTTCCCGAAATCTGGTGTAGCCGGAATAACCATTCTGGAACTGTTCGGTAAAGTTAATGAGTTTCTTTACCGGCTCCGTAAAGTTTGCAATATATAAAAGGAATGTGATCAGATCCGGAATGGCCATATTGCCATCTACGATAAGACGGGAGCCTGCAAGCACCACCACGATGGTTACAGCCGTCAGCATGGCGTTCAACACCGACTGATAAGTGCCCATATAGAGATAGCTGCGGCGCTTGGTAGCCAGAAAACGCTCATTGCCTTTCTTGAATTTTCGCATTTCTATGTCTTCATTGGCAAAGGATTTCACCACCCGGATACCGGACAGGTTGTCCTCAATCTGTCCGTTGATATCTGCCATCTTTACGCGGTTCTCCTTAAAGACCCGCTTCATCCGCTTGTTCAGATACAGGGCAAAGGCCAGGATAAAGGGCAGGAAGCATGCGGTGAGAATCGTCAGGCGCATATTGATATGCCCCAGAATCACCAGCGCTCCCACAATTTTAATCAGAGAGATAATGATATCTTCCGGTCCATGGTGCAGAAGCTCTGTAATGTCAAACAGATCATTGGTGACCCGGGACATGAGCTGACCCACCTTCTGGTTGTCATAGAAGGTGAAGGCCAGCTTCTGATAATGCCCGAAAATGTCATTGCGCATCCCGTATTCCATACGTGCGCCCATCAGATGCCCCCAGTACGTGATATAAAAATTGCAGCCCAGCTCTACCAGAAGAAGTACCAGCATCAGCACGCTCAGCCGTACGATGGTCTGCCAGGCTGCGCCACTCTCCTCATAAATGACGGTACCGGTAATATACCGGACGATCAACGGCATAACCAGCGTTACACTGGCACCCAGAGTGGCGAAAAACAGGTCTAACGCCAAAAGACCCTTATAGGGTCCATAATAAGAAAAAATGCTTACCTTTTTGTTGTTTGTTTTACTCATATTCTACCTAATTTAAGGGCGCCACGCGGACGCCCTTAGCCTTGCTTATGAAAATAATTTCTCATTGTATACGCCGTCCGCAATCAGCTTCTTGAAGGAATCCACTACAGACTGTTTATCCTCTTTGTATGTAACTCCGAACCATTTGTCCTTGGTCTCCAGCACGCGGACGGTTGCCTTGCCGCTCTTCAGCAGCTCATCAATGATACCCGGCAGCAGATACTCCGCTTTGATATCGCCCGGCTTCACATTCTTCAGAAAATCAGCAAATCCGGTCTCTACCACGTCCAGAAACTCCGGGGTCAGGCCCCACATGTTCATGGATACATAGCTGTCCGCATCTACCGGAACCAGCTTGTCGCCCTCGCCCGGTACGGCTGCGCCGCCCTCGTACTTCACGATGCCGCCTGTCTCTACCACGTCAGTCAGGAAGCCGTCCTTAACCTGGCAGATGCCACGGGTAACCGCTCCATTATCACTCAGGGTATTGCCCAGGATGAAGCCTGCCATACAGAAATCAAATTTTCCGGTATCCTCATGATCGGCCACCAGATAATCATGTACCTTTACGAACGCTTCTTTTCCGTAGTAATCGTCCGCGTTGATAACAACAAACGGCTCCTCCAGAAGTCCTTTGCAGCTTAAGACTGCCTGGCCGGTTCCCCAGGGCTTGGTACGTCCTTCCGGTACAGAAAAGCCTTCCGGCAGATTGTCAATAGCCTGGAACGCGTACTCGACCTCGGTGATCTTCTCGATACGGTTACCGATGATCTCTTTGAAATCCTTCTCCAGATCCTTACGGATGATGAATACGACTTTATTGAATCCTGCCTCCAGAGCGTCATGGATGGAATAATCCATGATGATCTCTCCGCTGGGTCCTACCGGCTCCAGCTGCTTGATACCGCCGCCAAAACGGCTTCCGATTCCGGCTGCCATAACAACCAGTGCTGTTTTCTTCATTGTGATATCCTCCCTATAATTTTCTCCCTATTTATACGCTTTTCATCGCATTGATGATATGCAGTACACTCTCCTCGCAGAGCTCATCACTCAAAGCTTCTACCATGACGCGAAGCAGTGGCTCGGTTCCGCTCTTTCTGACCAGAACGCGTCCCTCGGTTCCCAGACGGTCCTCCACCTCTTTGATGGCCTTCTGCACATCCGGATGGTTCAAAGTCGCGTCCATATCCTGTACCCGCAGGTTCTGCAGCAGCTGCGGATAAATCTTCACTTCGCCTGCCAGAGTACCCAGAGAAGCCTTCTTCTCCAGCATGACCTCCATGATCTTCAGGGAAGTCAGGATGCCGTCGCCGGTGGTCGCGTGTTTGCTGAAAATGATGTGTCCGGACTGCTCGCCGCCCAGCTGATAGCCGTTTTGGGACATATTCTCATAGACATATTTGTCACCGACTGCTGTCTTCTCATAACGCAGTCCCACCTGATCGCAGGCCTTGTAAAGTCCCAGATTGGACATAACGGTGGTAACGATGGTATTGTCCTTCAGCGCGCCCTGCTCCATCATGTACTTTCCGCACACATAAAGAATCCGGTCGCCGTCCACCACTTCGCCGTTCTCGTCTACCGCGATGCAGCGATCCGCGTCACCGTCGTAAGCGAAGCCCACGTCCAGTCCCTGCTCCTTCACGAATTTCTGCAGGACCTCGATGTGCGTGGAACCACAGTTCGTATTGATGTTGGTACCGTCCGGCTCGTTGTTGATCACATAGGTCTTGGCTCCCAGGGCGTCAAATACGCTCTTGGCGATGGCGGAAGAGCTGCCGTTGGAGCAGTCCAGGCCCACCCGGATGTTCTTAAAGGAACGGGTCGGCAGAGAAATCAGATAACCGATATAGCGGTTTCTTCCTGCCGCAAAATCGATGGTTCTTCCAATGTCCTCTCTGGTGGCCAGCGGGCGTTCCTCGGTCTTGCCATCAATATACGCCTCAATCTTCTCCTCTACCTCGGCCTCCAGCTTGTGACCCTGGCCGTTGATAACCTTGATTCCATTATCATAGAACGGGTTGTGGCTGGCAGAAATCATGATACCGCAGTCAAAGCCCTCGGTCCGTACCACATAGGATACGCTGGGGGTCGTGGTCACGTGTAACAGATACGCGTCCGCGCCGGAGGCTGTGATGCCTGCTGCCAGGGCGTACTCAAACATATAGCTGCTTCTTCTTGTATCTTTACCGATCACAATCTTCGCCTTGTGCTCTCTTCCATAATACCATCCCAGGTATCTTCCTACCTTAAATGCGTGTTCTACGGTCAGTTTTACATTGGCCTCTCCGCGAAAGCCGTCGGTTCCAAAATACTTTCCCATATTCTACTCCTTTTTCACTGTCAGTTGTGCAGACGAAGGATCCATTTGCCTGAAAATGAGCGCACTGCGCCTGCTGAGTGATACTTTGCCTTTATTATATCAAAATCTGGCAAATACACAAGGTTTATTTTATTTCAGCCTTTTCCCAAGCTCCCCGGCGGTGCGATCCGGCAGCAGTCGGTCAGCTCCCGGACACATTCCAGATAGGTTTCCAGATTCTGAGCCTTTTTGATTTTCTTGCTGTACTTCTCCGCATGCTCGAAGAGGTGGCTCTGATAAAACCAAAGTTCTTTTACCTTATATAAGACGTTCCGGTCGCCGATATCCAGCGCCCGGTAGCCGTCCACCAGACGCTGCTGAAATTCCCGGAATTTTTCCCGACGGGTTTTCTCATCCCATCTTGAATCCCCGCCCCGCAAGGTAGCCGGAAGTCCCGGATTCAGGATGATGCCGCGCCCCAGCATTACGCATTCCTCCTGCGGGAATTCTTTCTCGAACTCCGCGATCTGTTTTTCCGTAAATAAGTCTCCATTATAGCAGAGAGGCGCTTTACTCTTCTCCAGAGCGCAGCGGAAGACTTCTTTCCGCGGCGTATTTTTATAATAATCAGCCTGTAATCTCGGATGGATAATCAGCTCATAGAGCGGATAGCGGTTATAGACAGCTAACAGCTTTTCAAACTCTTCGTCCGCTTCCATGCCGATGCGGGTCTTCACCGACAGCTTCATTTCCCCGGGAAGGTCCTTGAAAACCATGTCCAGAAATCGTTCCAATTCCTCCGGGAATGCCAGAAAGCCTGCGCCCTTGCCCCGGGTGACTACGGTTTTGGACGGGCAGCCCAGGTTCAGGTTGATTTCCTGATACCCCATTTCCTGCAGGGTCTCAGTTAGCTCCAGAAAGCCTTCTGCATGGTTCGTCAGAATCTGCGGCACCACGTGCAGTCCCTCATTGTGCTGTGACAGCACCTCGTTTCGCTCCTTGGTTTTCATGCTGCGCTTCTCATGCGGCTCCAGAAACGGGGTGAAATATTTGTCCAGCGGACCGTAGACGGCTGCGTGGGCATTGCGATAGATGAAGGTGGTGACGCCCTCCATAGGGGCCAGATAGATGCGTGATATCGGCATGGCTGTGTGCTCCTGTTCCCTTTTATTCTTTCTGAAAACAGAAGTATGTTGTCAGCTTCTGTCCAGTTTCGCCCTCTATCTTATCACATGTATCGCACAGATGCATTCTTTTTTCGCTCTGGTTTGGGGTGCTCTTATCCACACGCGCAAACTGGTTGACCCCTCACCGCTTTTGCGCTATTCTATTTGAATAAGATACATGTTTTCTTTTCTATTGCATAAAATGATTTCAGACCGGAGGTTTTTATGTATACACTTTCTCTGTTTCTGCTGACCCTGTTCAGTCTCTATATCGGTGTCTTCGCTTTCTTCCGCTGGGACGCTTCTTTTCTGCGGAATCTCAGTCACGCGCCCGTCCAGGTCCTGTTTATCCTGGCCTTTGGCGCGCTGCTTCTGACGGCGCTGGTGCTTTTATACCGCCTGGTAAATGGCATGTCTGAGAAAAATCAGAAGCGTCTGGGGCTGGCCTTTTTTCTGATACTGGCTGTCGGGCAGCTCGGTTTTCTGGCTGTGATTCGTCCCCAGCTTCGCTATGATCCCTTAAAAATCTTCGATATGGCCATCGAAATGCTGCGGACGCACACCATCTCCGGCACTTATGAAACCGGATACTTTGCCCGGTATACCAATAACTATCCGCTGACCATTCTGACTTACTGGCTTCTGAAACTTTTACAGGGCGTCGGCGTGCCGGAAAGCGGCTTTATGCTGGCGGTACAGCTGGTAAATGTCGTGTGCATTCTGGTTTCCGTGGTACTGGGGTATCTGATTTTAAAAGAACTGAAAGGCCGGACGGAAGCAGTCTTCTTTCTCGGCGTCTGCGTCCTGTGTCCGCTGTCCTATGTGTGGGCAGGGTATTTCTATACGGCCAACTGTTCCATGCCGTTTTTAATGGGAATTGTGTATCTGGGCATCCGGATTCAGAAGGCCCTGGATGCTTTTCACCGCAGGACGGTGGCGCATCCGGTCCTTTCTGCAGATCAGGATTACCGGAAAGGCCGCCTCACTTTTCTCTTTGCTTTACTTGGCGTCGTGACCGTCTTCGGTTTCAAGCTGCGGGCTACGGCAGCCATTGCGCTGATTGCCCTTTGCATCGACGGGGCGCTTAAGCTCTGGCGCAGACGGGCGGAAGGGCTGGCCGGGCTGTTCAATGAAACACTTCGGACGCTGGCCGTTCCATGTATCGCCTTCCTTGTAACCGCTGGCCTGTCCCTGGGATTTTTCTCCTCGGCCGTGAATACTTATGTAAACTTCGATTACAAAAATACTGGATTTCCGGCGATTCACTGGGTCATGATGAGTGCACGCTGGGACGGCTCCTTTGACCAGAATGATGAGAATTATACCGTAAGCTTTGAGACTAAAGAAGAAAAAACTGCAGCTGACCTGGCAATTCTGAAAGAGCGCATCAAAGAGGCTGGACCTTTAGGGCTTGTAGCCCTTTCAGGCCGCAAGCTTCTGAACACCTGGGTGGACGGCACCGACAGCTACCAGGCCGAGGACAGCTACGCTTCCTATGGGAAGGTCTATGATTATCTCATTGGAAATAAGAGCGGACTGCTGCTCATCTATACCCAGACCTTCCGGACGCTGGAGATGCTGGTCATCGGCTTGGGGGCAGCGAACGCACTGGTAAGGCTCCGGCGTAAAAAGAAAAGACCGCAGCTCTTTTTGGTACAGCTGACTCTGCTTGGCGGCATGGCGTTCCATCTTCTTTGGGAGACGAATCCGCTGTACAGTATCGGATTTACATACCTGTGTCTGATGCTGCTGGCAGACGGCGTGGCAGAATTTACCGAAGCGCTTCCCGACTATACCGTATCCGATCGTCTCTGGATCACTCCGGCTGCCGGTACGGTGCTGCTGGCGCTGCTTCTGGTTTTCGCCAAAAAAGAGCTGGTGGATACACCCATCGAGGCTTATGATTATGCCATTGACCAGTATCAATACGCAGGCGGATACGACGGCTATGTGACCTCTTACGATCAGAATTATGTGCAGACCTTTACTACCGACAAGCCTTTTAACCGCATCTCCATCCGGGTTATCAATCCGTTGGATGATTATAATCAGTCGGCCTTCTGCGTGCGGCTTACAGACGGCAGCGGTCATGTGGTCTATGAAAATGACCGATTTCTGGCAGGGCTGGTAACAAAAACGGCTCTGTACGAATTTCAGTTGGAAGATATCGTGCCGAACGGCGAGACAGCCTATACACTGGAGATTTGGCCGGGGTATATCGAGGATGAGAACAGTCTGGAATTTCTGTCCTACACCACCGGAAACTGGGATCTGTATCCGGATGGACAGCTGAGCGTGGGCGGCGAGACCGTCAAGAATGGGGATCTGGCCTTTGCGGTATATCAGTATCGGGTGACGACATACTTTAGCCTGAAGCAGTATCTGGTGCTGTGCGCTGGAATGATCATGCTGGCTGTCGGGGTTACGGTACTCAGTCGGAAGATGTTCGTATAAACCAACAGGCAGGGAGCAGAAAAACTTTCCTAAGGAGAGGCCAAGTCGCCTCGAACGTGGAAATTTTTTCTGCCCCCTGCCGTCTGTCTATCATAATCCGCAATAATACGAATCCATCCACTGCAGCCTTCGCTCCACAAACGCCTTCACAAATTCCGTCTGCTCCCGCCCGATGGCTTTATCCCATATGGCATTCTCCCGTTCCAGTACCCTGTTATATTCCAGCGTTCCGTATAATTGCTCTATCAGCTCCTGCAGATATTCCTCCGTCAGCACCGTACTGCGAAGTTTCATATACATTTCTTTTCTTCCCGGCGCTGTTCGCAGATTTTTGCCGTCTCCTGTTCATTCAGCATCGGCACATCCATGACACAGCGCTGCTCCTGATACAGCATAAATCCGCCCAAGACGCATGTCAGCGCCAGACTTACCCCCAAAAATACCTTCTTCAGGAACATGCTGTTCCCCCCTCATTTATCTCCTGTCTTTTCTGTCAGTGACCTAACAGTATATACTCTGCGTTTTCACAGAGCACTTCCACCCCCTGGAGTTTTTCTATATTCTGCTCATAATCCAGCCGGTCCACATAGAGGACCGCATCGCCTTTTTCGCTGAGAAAGGCCTCGATGCCGCCGTCCCGGCAGTGAAAATCGCCGCTGATCTCGGCTACGAACAGCATATTCTGCTCCCAGTCGCCGATGGCAGCCGGATCCTCGCCGGGGACGTAGACGTAGGCTTTCTCTCCGGCGTATGACGCGTCCCGGCTGACGCTCTCCCGGATAAAGAGCTGGAAGGGGTCGCCGTGAGCCTCACTGATGACGTGGAAGTACGCGTTTTTCATGTATATTGCGACAAGCACGAGACTGGCGACTGTGGCTGTTATCCCCACCAGGGTACGAATCCCGGAGAATTGTCCACATTTTTGCTCCGTTTTTCCACCGTCATTTTCAGATGATTTTTCACCTTCAGATTCTGTGACGTCTTTCTCTTCCCCGGCTAACGGCAGCCGGATCAGACCCCCCAGTATCGCCGCCGCTCCCAGTGCCAGCGGCACAGTACAGGGGTAGCAGTACCAGATGAGCTTCGTTCCGATGGCGGAAAAGCCCAGGAACGGCAGTAGAAACCACAGCAGGATACCGCCGCCCTGCTCCAGCAGGATCCGATTCCAGGCTTTTTTTCGCCACATATATAACAGGCCGCACAGGATTCCGACTACACAGATCAGCAGCTGCCAGCGGTAGATGAAGCCCTCGGCTCCGAATACCATATCGTAGTAGAAGCTGAACGGAAACTGATGTCCCTCGAAGTTGGTGCTTCCGGTACGGGCCAGCAGATCCACTTCTATCATGTTTTTCAGGAAGAACAGGCCGTCTTTCGTGAAGCGCCAGCCAAACCATAAAAGCAACGGCACAAAAACAGACAGCAGGAAACCGCCCCATTCTTTCTTTTTGAACCGCAGCATTTCCCCATTTGCCAGCAGGCAGATGCCTCCAATGGCCATAATCATACCGGCATGCCAGCTTTTGGTCAGAAAGGCCAGGGAGAACATCAGGCCGCAGAGGTATACGTTTTTATGGTTTTTCTTTACGGACAGCATAGCCAGCATAGCCAGCGTGAAGAACAGAAGATAGAGGGAATCCGCGTCACCTGCCCGGGCCAGATGGGCCGACAGTGGTCGTTCATTGGCGCAGAAAAAGCCCAGTACCAGAAGCGAGGTCTCCTTGCTGTAACGCCTGGCGAACAGGGCGCAGGCGATTCCGGCCAGCAGATAGGAAAGCGCGGATGTAAATCGCAGGCCAAAGACACTGTAGCCAAAGAGCTTAAACCCCAGCACAATGCCCCAGTAACTGATAGAGGGCTTCAGATTCCAGTCATCCACCCGATAATTATAGGTATGCTGAATATAGTCGCCGTTCTGGATCATTTCATAGGCATTAACGCCGTGGCGGGCCTCATCCCAGGAGTCTACATACTGCACGTCCAGACAGCGAAAGCAGTAAAAGGCAAGCACCAAAGCGCCTGCCGCAAAAAAGATCCAGTAATATTTTTCAAACAGTCCGAGCAAGAATCTGTAAAATTCTGTAAATCTATTTATCATTTTTTTCAAAGCATCCATATACTTCCCCCAAATCATAAAGCAAAGCTCTCATTTATGATTTTAAATATGATTTATTTCAGCATTTCTTTCAGTGTTCCGCAATATACGCTGTACATCACCGCCGCAAACTGGTCATACCCCGCCGCGCCCGGATGCAGGGCGTCGCCCTCTTCGAAATTGGCGTCACTGTTGTGCATGAATCCAAGGGGAATCAGCACGATATTTTTCTTGCCTTTGAATTTCTTTGCCATGGCCTTCGCCAGATCCATGACACGCTTGTCGGATCGGTTTTTAAATTCACCCGGCAGGAAAGCGGTGCCATCCTGCTTCACCATGGTTCCTATTTTCTCCTGGTCGCCCCAGTACAGGGTATTCACCAGATAAATGGGGATATCCGGGTCGTGACGACGGATATTGTCCACCATCCGGGCGATGGCGTTCACGGTATCAGCAGGGTCATCTTTCAGGCCGTTGGTTCCCAGGAAAATCTGAATAGCGTCCGGATCAATGCCCGTGGACAGCTTGTAATATTTCCAGTCGAACATCTTCTGAACCGGATCGTAAAAGGGCTGGACTCCTTCGTCATTGCCATCGGAATAGAACTTGGTGGGCTCCAGGTAATCCTGGGCCGAAAAACCGCTCCGTCCCTCATGGCTGTACCGCGTCCAGCCTCTTGTGCCCGCAAAAGTGAGCTGGTCCCCTGACAGATGGTAGATGGTCCGATACCATTCCCGTCCGTCCGAAAGACTGTCGCCGATATTTACGAGCGAATATTCCCCCTCAAGCTTCTCCACCACGTGGAGAGTGCTTTTCAGGGTTATCACTTCATTTACATTATAATCAAATACAGTCAGAGTCAGGTCGTATTCACCCACCTGCTCCTCTTTGCCGGTCACGGAGAACCGATCTTCCAGATTCTCGCCGATCTCGCAGTCCCAGTTGCAGGCATAACCATCCCGCAGACCGGACCAGACGACCTCATCGTCATAGAGTTCCACAGTGCTTCCCACTGCCACATAGACGTCCTCCGGCAGATAGGCCTCCACCTGAGGCTTATATTTCTTAAGCTCCATCTGTAACATGACATTCCAGACCAGCAGAGCGACGATAACTGCTGCCGGAATTATGAGAAGAAGCTTCTTTTTACTTCTGATTCCGCTCAATGTTTGTCTCCTTACAGATAAATATGGGCCGGTGCTTGGTCTCCATATAGGTCTTCGCCAGATACTCGCCCAGGATTCCGATACAGAACAGCTGGATACCGCCCAGGAAAATGATGATACAGGTCATAGACGGCCAGCCGGACACCGGATCTCCGTAGAGCACTGTTCGAATGATAATAAAACACAGCGCCAGAAACGCCACAATGCAGAAAAAGACTCCCAGAAACGCAGCCATTACCAGGGGCGCTGTCGTAAAGCCCACGATGCCCTCAATACTGTATATCAGCAGCTTCCAGAACGACCATTTGGTCTCCCCGGCGCTTCGCTCCACATTTTCATACTCCAGCCACTTGGTGTTGAAGCCGACCCAGCCAAACAGTCCCTTGGAAAATCGGTTATATTCTCCTAACCGAAGTAACTCATCCACAAACTGCCGGGTCATCAGCCGGTAATCCCGGGCTCCGTCCACGATATCCATCTTGGACAGCCGGTGCATCAGCGCGTAAAAGCGTCTTGCAAAGAAGGAACGGATCGGCGGTTCCCCCTTTCTGGTCACGCGGCGGGTCGCCACGCTGTCATAGTCTTCTGTCGTAATAATCCGGTACATCTCCGGCAGAAGGCTCGGCGGATCCTGCAGATCCACATCCATAATCGCCACATAATCGCCGTCCGCATAGGACAGGCCGGCATACATGGCTGCTTCTTTTCCGAAATTCCGGGAAAAGCTCACATATTTCACACGGTCATCCTGCTCTGCCAGCTTCTTCATTTCCATGAGGCTTGCATCCCGGGAACCATCATTTACAAATAATACTTCCAACCGCACCTGAGGCATCTCCCCTGCGGTCTTCGCAATCGCGTCATAAAAAATAGGAATCGCTTCCTGCTCATTGTAACAGGGAACAATAATCGAAATCTTGTCCATAGCTATTTTTCTTTTTCTTTCTCCTCGTCGTCAAAACCGCGAATCTGGTCAATCAGGAAGGGCGGACGGTTTCTCGCCGCGTCGAAGGCTCTCCAGATATACTCGCCCAGAATTCCCAGCATTACCATGGTCACACCAAAGGAAAACAGCATCAGTACCATCATAGAAGTCCACCCGGGCACGTCCTCCACGCCGGTCAGCCGCTGTACCATCAGTACAATCGCCCAGATAACAGCTCCTGCCGCGTATACACCACCCAGTCCGGTCATAAAGCGCACCGGGAAATAGGAGAAGCTCATCATAGAATCCACAACCAGCTTGATTTTCTTCGACAGAGTCCACCGGGACTCACCGATCTCTCTGGCTTTCCGGTGGAAATAAACCTTCTCGGTCTTGAAGCCTACCCAAAGCACCTGCAGAGTTAATGCGGAGTTCTTCTCATCCAGCATCAGCAGCACTTCAATGACCTGGCGGTCCAGAAGATAACAGTCAAAGCCGCCTTTGGGCATATTTTTCATAATCAGCTTCCGGGTAATGGTGTAGTAGAGGTTGGCGAAAAACTTCTGAATGGCGCCCTCGTCGCGGTCGGCTCGTACCGCCAGAACCACCTTATTGCCCTCTTTCCATTTCTCGTAAAGCTGCAGGATCAGCTCGGAATCCTCCTGCAGATCTGCCTGCTTGGTCACAGCACAGTCGCCGGTGCAGACAGAAAGGCCCGCCAGAATGGCGGAATGCTCGCCAAAGTTTCTGGAAAGCTTCACCAGTCTGACCTTGTCATCCATATCGCGGATCTGATTCATGATTTCCCAGGAATTATCGCCGGATCCGTCGTCCACGAAGACAATCTCGTAATCCTCCAGCTTATGCAGAATCTTCTCTTTCATGTCCTCATAGAGGAGCATCAGGGTATCGGAGTTCCAGTATACCGGAACGATAATTGAAAGCTTGCTCATCGTCTGCGGGTTCCTCCCACTTCTTTGATAAATTCATCGTAATCGCGGATGTATTCGTGGCCGTCGTAATGGGTGTTAGCCAATACTAATAATACGGAATCCGCGCTGAAATCGTACATATCCTTCCAGAGCATGGTGGGCAGATAGAGTCCCATACGGGGACGGTTCAGCTCGATGATATCCTCCTCGAAACCATTGTCCACGCGCACCTTGCTGGACCCGCTCACGTTGATAAGGACGAATTCAGAATTGCGGTTGGCGTGCTGGCCCCGGACTACTTCACTGTCAGAACCATAGATGTAGAAAACACGCTGAATGTCAAAAGGAATATCCTGCGCTCCCTCTACAACCACCAGCTTTCCACGCTCATCGCCCAGATCACCGAATTCCAGAATCTTGTACTGATCTTTAATACTCATATTTTCTCTCCCAGATTTATTAAAATGCGTCATTCTTAAAACGCATTGATTGCGTCAATGACGTAAGACTGTTCTTCCTCTGTCATGCCGTTGTACATAGGCAGAGAAAGTACCTGTGACGCGTACTGCTCGGTAATGGGGAAATCGCCCTTCTTATAACCCAGATACTGATAAGCCTCTGACAGATGGGGCGGAATCGGATAGTGAATAATCGTTCCGATCTCCTTTTCCTCCAGATATTTTTTCAGCTCGTCGCGCTGCTCGCTTCTGACTACAAACTGATGCCATACGGCGGTGGCTCCCTCCTGTACTTCCGGAAGAATCAGTTTGTCGTTCTGAATCTCCGCAAGATATCTGGCCGCAATCTGGCGGCGCTCCTCCTCGCACTCCTCCACATGGCGCAGACGCACACGAAGAAGTCCTGCCTGTAATTCATCCAGACGTGAGTTAGCTCCGACTACCTTATTGTAATAGCGTTTCTCGCTTCCATAATTGCGATACACACGGAAATCCTCAGCCAGTCCCGCGTCCTTCACAACCACTCCGCCGCCGTCACCAAAAGCGCCGATGTTCTTGGAAGGATAGAAGGAAAAGCAGCCCACATCTCCGAAGGTTCCGGTCATCTGACCATCAAAGCAGGCTCCATGGGACTGGGCACAGTCCTCCACCAGCTTCAGATTGTATTTTTCTGTCAGCTTCTTGACTTCGGCCATGTTGGAAGCCTGGCCATAGAGGTGTACCACCAGAATCGCCTTGGTGCGCTCAGTGATTTTCTCCTCGATCTTGGATACATCGATATTGTAATACGGATTCGGCTCCACGAAAATCGGGGTCGCGCCGTTCATGGTGATACCCATAACGCTGGCAATGTAGGTATTGCCCTGGACAATGACCTCGTCGCCCTTACCGATACCCAGCAGACGAAACGCGATCCACAGTGCATCCAGGCCACTGGCCAGACCCACGCAATGATTGCCGCCTGTATAAGCTGCAAATTCCTCCTCAAAGCTCTTTACCTCATTGCCCAGCACATACCAGCCGGAGCGAAGCACCTCAAGGGCCTTTGACTCAAATTCCTCCTGATACCGGAAGAAGCCTCTATCCATACGGTTTGCCATAACTTTCATTTTACAGCCGCCTCACTTTCTGTCCTTTGCGGCAGACCTGCTTTTCTCTTTCCTGGAAATGGGCAGATCTATGCCTTATAAAATACATTACTCGTATTTATCATCATAACACGCGTTGAAATATTCGTCAATCGGCTTTCCATCCGCTTCAGTCAACAGAAGGGTCAGCTTCTCCGCGCCTGTTCCATTCAGATGATCCACGTCGATATAATCGTCAGCTGTCAGCTCCAGGTACTCCGTCTTCGCCAGATTGAAATCCAGATACTCCACGCCGAAACGCTCCGCCAGTTTCTGCACGTAAGCATGGGCTGAATCGTAGGGACCAATGGCCTCCAGATACTGATTGAGGCTCGGCGCTGTCACAAATACCAGACGAATATCATGCTCCCGGCAAAAGCTTACGATTTTTTCTATATAAGAAACAGGATACGTCGTATCCAGCTGCATGTCATCGGCCACTTTGCCGAAATTGTCCCACCAGGTAATGGCGTCCACGTCCAATCGCGCGTCAGACCAAACGAAGCCCCGACCTACGTACTGGTCTGCCTCCACGGTCACCGGCTCGTATTTCCGGTAGCTTTCGGCCTGCTTCTTCGCCAGATTTTCCCGTACGTACGCGAAGTCTCCAAGCTCCTGCCAGCTGCGCCGGAAGGGAAAGAAGCGGTTCGTGTAATTCTTCGCCTCCGTGGTAGTCAGCAGGAAAGAAAGCTTATTCAAAGAAGGCCGCATATAGTCGGAAATGATATTGGCCTGCACCAGGTCACAGTCTTCGCTGTCCATAAACAGGAACTTGTAGTACATATCCAGATAGACGGTTTTCAGGTCGTAAAGTCTGGCTGCCTCCCGCAGAAGGTAGTAGGATGTATCGTAATTCTGGGAAGAAGAACCCAGATTGTATGCTGTCCTTCCGGTCAGTTCTTCGTAGAGTTCCGGGTCGTAGGCCCGGTAGCAATGGGAGCTTCCCAGGAACAGGGTATCAATCTCCTCGCCTGCGTCGGCGCGCTCATAGAGCTCATGCATAGTTAGCCTTGTGTAACTTTGACTGTCGTCCATCAGGAGGTAATTACAGAGTCTGATGAGACCGCAGAGCAGGGCTATGACTGCCACTATCATCAAAAGCCATCCGAACAGGGCTTGTTTTTTTGTTTTCACGGAAACTGAAGCCTCCTTTCTGATCAATAACGGACGTTCGGTCGCGTCATTCGCAAAACCGCTCCTACGGAGCTCTCCGCTGCTTCGCAGCTCATTTTTGCTCATTACCTGGCGCTCATCTCATGCTTCTGTATAGCAGGATTCTTATGCAAGCATAAAATCCTGCCACACAGAAGCATGGCCGAACTGTTACTTAAAACTGTGTGTAAAGAAATCCGCTGGTATCATAAGCCGCGCCGTACACGCCAAAGATGAGTACAGCCCCAAGCAGCGCCGTATATATCAGGCACCGCAGCACTGCATTTCGCTCCAGAATCCAGCTTTGGAACGCGAAGCCTTTTTCATTCAGCACGTCCTTCGCTATCACAGCCAGAATACCAAACACCAACAGCACCCACTCGAAACTGCCAAGCTGCATACCCGCAAAATCCTGCAAACGGAAATTCGTGAGAATCACCCTCAGCATTCCCTTTAAATCTCCCAGGGAATTCACCCGAAACACCATCCAGGTGGCGTCAACGAACAGGAATATCAGTACACGCTTCACTGCGCGCGGCACTTTCCAATTCTTAATATCGAAAATCTGTCCGATGCCATGCAGCAGTCCCCACAGCAGAAAATGAAAGCCGGTTCCGTGCCAGATACCGCTGACCCCGAAGGTAATCAGGATATTGACGGCTCTGCGAAAGCGCCCCCTGCGGCTGCCACCCAGCGGAATATACACATAATCCCGAAGAAAGCTGCTTAAGGAAAGATGCCACCTGCGCCAGAAATCCTGCACGGAATCCGCCTGATAAGGCCGCTTGAAATTCACCAGCAAATCAAAGCCCAACAGTCCGGCAATTCCTCTCCCCATATCCGTATAGCCTGCGAAATCGCAGTAAATCTGAAAAGCGTAAAGCGCCGTCGCCAGAATGATTTCCACGCCGCCGAAGGCCCCAAACTGACTGTACACCGCATTAACCGGAATGGCAATGCGATCCGCAATCAACAGCTTTTCGCACAGACCCCAGAGTAATAACAGGGCGCTTCGCCGGATACGCTCCGGATCCCACACCGGGAGCGTACCTATATTCTGAATCTGTCGGAGCAGATTGCCGCTGCGCTCGATGGGCCCCTGCACCAGCTTTGGGAAAAAAGCCTGGAACAGGGCGAAATTCAGGAGATTATGCTCGGCCCGCACGGTTCCGCGGTAAACGTCGGTTAAATAGCCGATGGCCTGAAAGGTATAGAAGGAAATACCGATGGGCAGGGCGATATTGCTGCGGTTGTATTTGAAAAAGCAGAGGACCGCCACGTGGAATCCCACGACTGCCACAAAAACGCCCGTTGCCAGGCTGCTTTTTTTCTGCTCTGAAGCAGAACTTTTTCCGGCTTCCGGCATTGCCTTTGATTCTGCCTCAGCTTTTTTTACGCCATTTGTTATTCCATATTTTTCCAGCATCAATCCGGCCACCCAGGTCACCAGTGTGGACCCGATCAGCACCGCCAGATACTTTGTCCCAAAGGTCCCTAAAAAAACATAACTGGCCGCAAGAAGCCACACTGTCCGGAACCGTCCGGGCAGCATTAGATATACAAGCCATACGATTGGAAAAAAGACCAGAAAGGCCAGCGAAGTAAATCCCATACTTTCCTCCCTTTATTCCTGCACTTTTCCGAAAAACCGGCCCTCTGCAGGCCATTTCCCATAAAGCAGAAAATCAAGCAGCCGTACCCGCTTCGTAACTGCGATAATCGCCGCCGTGATGGCACTCATGGCGATAAAGGACGCCAGCACGAACAGGAACCATCCCGCTGAATACTGCGCATACACCTGTCCCCGGTTCAACACCGTGGCGAAATGGAAATGCACCACATAAATCTCCAGGGTATAGCCGCCCAGCCAGGCCAGAAACTTTTTGAACCGATTCGGACCGCATTTCCACAGAAGCCAGCAGACCGCCGCACAGCCCAGAAAGGAAGCAATGATCTGCCGCCCCAGTAAAAGAAGCGTGGTCACATCCTGAAGATCCAGCAGTACCGCCATGGTCAGAAGTCCCACAAGTGCCAGCGCGCCGCCTGCGTTTTTCACCATTTCCGGCAAGGCTTTCAGGCGTTCCTTCTGCTCTCCGGCCAGATAACCGGCCAGATAGAATGGCAGATAAAGCCGGGTCAGTCCCGGACTTAAAAACTCCACGCCCACCAGTGTCTCCAGCAGAACCGCCGCCGCCAGTCCCAGATAGACTGCCCAAAACACAATTTTTCCGCCCAAAGCGCCAAAGCTCCGCTCTGCCACTGCGCCCGCCAGCTCTGCCGTATAGACCATCAGCGTCAGAAGAAACAGCGTCATCAGAAACCACAACCCCTTATCCAGCCCGAACAGAGTCTCCACAATATTCGCCACCGGATGCAGAGGATGCTGCAGCACGATCCAGAAAAAGAAGGGCGTCAGATAGCTGAGTGCCCGTTTTTTCAGCTTCGCGTCGTACGCGGAAAGGCTGGAAATTTTCCGCCCCATTCCGCACAAATAGCCGCTGACCAGAATGAACAGCGGCATTTGAATAACTTTTATTACATCGTAGATAATTCCGTCCTCCATATGGTTCCACACCAGGACGTGGCCCACCATCACAAGCAGAATGGCCATGCCCTTGGTGGCATCTATGGTAAGACTGCGGGATTTCTGATTCATAAATAATTACGATTCCTCATTCATCTTCGCCAGCTTTGCTGCCTGGTCGGCTGCGATGCAGGCGTCGATAATCTCCTGGATATCTCCGTTCATGATCTTATCCAGCTTGTACAGGGTCAGGCCGATGCGGTGGTCGGTCACGCGGCCCTGGGGGAAGTTGTAGGTGCGGATGCGCTCGTTGCGCATGCCGGTGCCGACCTGGCTGCGGCGCTCGCTGGTGACGGCGGAGCTGATCTTCTCCTGCTCGATCTCGTAGAGCTTGGATTTCAGCACGCGGATGGCGGCATCCTTGTTCTGCAGCTGCGACTTCTCGTTTTGGCACGTGACCACGATGCCCGTGGGCATGTGCGTCAAGCGCACGGCCGAGTCGGTGGTGTTGACGCACTGGCCGCCGGGGTACATCTTCCCACGGGAAAGGTATTTGTCGCACACATTATCGCCAATGGCGATGATCTTGACTGCGCTCATCGTATCAGATCCTTTCCGTCTATATCAGTATGCGACCTTCCACATATAGCGGCGGGTGGTCAGCGGATGCTGGCGGGTCTCAGCGAGGGCGTGATTGTAGATGGGATAGACATTGTTGAACAGAGAGTGGTTGAAGTAGTCCACGACAGCGGGATCGATGACCGACAGGCCCAGCTCCTTGGCGTCGCCGTCGTTGAGGCTGACCGTGAGGGTATGTCCCTTGCCGTCGAAGATGCCGGTGAACGGATTTTCGGCCTGCCCGACGAAGCAGGTCTGGGAGAATGCGCTCAGGTCGACGTCCTGCAACAGGATCACCGTGCCCTCCTGCATGAACTCGTCGAGCGGCGCGGCCTCCGTGACGGCTTTGCCGAAGGCCACGAAATCGTCGCCCGTGGCGATGCCTTTCAGCGAGAGCTGCGTTTCGAACGATTCGGTCAGCTCCTCGGCCGAAACCGCATCCAGCGTGACCGTGCCGGCGGGGATT
>ERZ827088.2177-NODE-2177-length-21344-cov-13.770257_pt1 | contig 21344 bp, 19 predicted proteins | sample MGYA00519922_ERZ827088 | MGnify/ENA primary metagenome ERZ827088 (study PRJEB31778, sample SAMEA3449254) | human gut metagenome | biome: human gut; feature: human-associated habitat; material: faeces | place: United Kingdom | collected 2010/2012 ...
TTTTAAGGGGGCAGAATCGCTTGGTTTTAGGGGGCAGCTTACACTGGATTTTCCAATTATCATCTTATCTGTGAGTATACCATCTTTCACCAATTCCACTTCTGCTTGTTTGGATACACTCCAAATAGCCAACATTTCTTTACCTACATCATTATTTCTAAACAACAATGCCCATATATCAGGATTTTCGCCTTTAATTCGTTTCAAAAATGCAGGTGCGTTTCCCAAAACCGCCGTCAATTTTCTATAAGCTTCATAGGGTAGTTTCGGTGAAAAGTCATGATTCAACAAACCGAAATTGTGTTCTCTTTCGCCTTTCAGTATGCCATCGTTATGTAAATCATACCAAAACACTTTTTCTACTCCCAACGAAAGATAAGTCAAAAATACACGTTGCAGCAGATTTGCCTGTTCTGCTTCCGAATAGCCTGTTTCTACAGAAATTGTACTCATCAGAACGGCTCCTTTCCAATCTTTGTAAGTATATAAAGCCATACCATCTCCTATATAATTTTCACCATCATAAGCTTCAATTATCGGGAAATATCTATCTCCGGCTTTCATTTCCTTACCATCTAAATACCTATCCACATATATATCTTGTACTTGTGGCAATCCTCCTTTTTGTGCGACCTTGCTTATTTTAACTTGTTTAGTATACTGAGGTACCTTTTGGGTCCAAAAGGCTTCATAATTCATCCTGAAGAAAGGATACGTAACCCAGGATCTGTCTTGCAGCTGCCACACACCTTTACTATCCTGATAACGTACCGTATAAAAAGGAGCCCGATTCACAGCCAACAGCAAGCCTCCTTTTTTCACATACTCACGTAATGGTACTAACAACGGCTCGTCTATATATATTCCTTCTGCTCCTATCAAAACCGGACATTCTTCCGGCGTCAATGTTTGTAACTTATCAAATGGAATAGCTTCCAGTTCTATCCCGGGCAGCCATTTCCTGTGTAAATCTACTTCATCCAAATTGTTCACTCTTGGCGATACCGCGACTCCAATTTTGACATTTGCTACTTCTTTGCCTATTTCCTTCAGGGCAAAGGAGATTGCATCAAGCATAAATAAAGGTTTTTGCTCCATTAATTCACTGGAATAACTGGTCCAACCACATTCTGTAATCCAGATAGGTAGCCCTGAATCTCCGTTATTCGCCATTATATTCATAAACTCCTTGTGTTTGCGTTTCATCATCCTGTTTACATCCGGACCATAATTATAGGGATGCACCGCCACGACATCAAAGTAACCTTTGGCTCCCGCAGCATACACATCTTTTAAATAGTCTGCATTCCAAGAACATAATCCTCCCAATACCACCTTAAGATTCGGATTTATATTCTTTATTTCCTCATAAGCGATTTTTAATAAAGGCACATATTGGGAGGCATCAGGTGCAGGTTTCCAAAATCCTCCATCTTGCTCATTCCAAATTTCCCAATACTTCATCTTGTGATGATATCTCTTCACCGTTTCTCTGACAAAAATTCTCCACTCTTCCAAATGCTTGTACATAGGCACTAATTCCGGATGTATTTTCCCTATTTCGCTATCATACGCTTGCAAGATGGGAAGAACGGTGACGCCATTTTTATGAGTAACATCCAACAGACTATCATAACGAGAAAAGTGAAAAGTGTCTTTCTCCGCACAAATATAGCTGTATCTAAAATCTTCTCTTACCCACTTTATTCCACCCTCTCTCATATACTTCATTTCTTCGTCAATGTGTGCCCACTCTAACGTAGATGTCGGATGTGCGGCCACTCCCCATGGGGAACTTAGCGAAGTATCCAGTATCTTCTTTAGTGCCTCATACCAAACTTGAGCCATCACCTCAGCTCCTTCTTTATTAGGATGTACTTTGTCTGCAATGGTATGTTTTCTCCAATCAAAAGTTTGAGAATGATCCACCGACATAATAGTAGAATCGTTCATTTCTCTCACCATACGAACTATCTCTTTATTTAAATCAGGAATATAGCTGTATTTAGGCAATTTCCCGCTATGGATAACTTGGGCAATCAGTATCGTCACATTGGGATTTATGGACTTTAACTTCTTAATGATTGACTTATAAGCCTCAATCATTCCAAATATCGGTTTCTCCTCAATAAAATGATTATGCCCGGCGTGCATAAGCACAATATCTGCCGGATATTGTCGATAAACACTATCTGCAATACTCTCTAAAAATTCCACATTCTTTCCACTATATCCAGCATGTCCCAACCTTATTTGGGGATATTTTTGATATTTAGGACCCATAAATTCAACTTCATATCCATTTTTACATAACTTTTCCCATAGAGGCAACAAATAAGTGAAGGAATCTCCTCCCCCCTCAGTTATCGAATCCCCCATTCCCAAAATAGTGATCTTTGATGTCTTTACCCTTTCATTTACATTCTGTGCCGAAGACAAAACAAAAGAAAAGGAACTAAATAATAACAATAATATTAAACGGGCACTTTTCATAAATCAATCATTAAAATTCAACCAAACATCAGTTGGATGTTTTCGTTCCAACATCCAACTGACATGATTCTCACATTTTAGTATCCAGGATTCTGTTTCATATTCTCATTAATCAACACCTCATTAGTAGGTATTGGCCATAAATACTGGCGATTTGTCCAAGCTCTTTGGGCAATTGGGATAATTTTCCCGGCAGCCTCTAACGCAGAAAAATCAGGCAATCCATTTTCATCAATATCCGGAGCAAAAGCCCAGAACCAATCACCTTTATTTACCACTTCCGAAACCAACATAGACGATGGATACAGCATTCCATACACTTTCCGTGTCATCACCACCTCCGCTAATTTCCAACGGAGTAAATCATGATATCTCAGATATTCATTGGGAAACTCCACGCGACGTTCAGTCCGCAGCTGAACTCTTAACTTGTCTTGACCTACATTAGTAAATGCGGGATATTTATCCGTCTGTTCTTTGTCCACTCCATAGGCACGGGCACGTACTGTATTCATTGCGTCCAACACAGACTGATCTATTTCATTCATTTCAATTTTGGCTTCCGCATATGTCAACAGCACCTCAGCATAACGAAGTACTACCAAGTCCGGATCCACTTTGAATCCGTTTTCCAACCAAGAAGCATCAATTCCTTTCTTCCATACTAAACCATTGAAAGAAGCATATTGTGCTATCGCCCGGTTATCACTATTGCTCACCATTTTCCCTGTATTATAGTTCTTCACTTGCTTTACATTCGGATGAGGATTGTACTCGCAACCCAACCAATTTTCACCAAAAGGAACAATCGTCATACAACAACGTGGATCACGATTTTTAAACGGGTCATGAGGGTCAAACAACGGAGATTCATCAATAGGCAATCCGTCCGTACATGTATATGAAGCCAATAGCTCCCAAGATGGATTGATTTCTGCAAATCCTCCTGCTGTACGCGACAAGAAACTTTTTATGGTCGAGGTTGCTAATATTGATTCATATTCTAAAGAACGGGGAATGGTAAAAACACGTTCTGCTGACTGTTTTGTTTTGGCTAAAAAGAAATCCGCATAATTATCGTGTAACTTATAAATGCCCAAGTCAATTACCTTTTTAGCGGCATCGGCAGCCGTTTCCCAGTCACCCATATATAGCGCAAAACGCGCTTTAAAAGCCCAAGCAGCTCCCTTGGTCGCTCTAACAGGATCCGATTTCAATGGCAACACTTCAGCAGCAGCCTCGAAATCTGCATAAACAGATTTAATCACCTCCGATTTTGCCGTACGTCCCATCGTAAAGGCTTCTTCAATAGTAAGACTCTTATCTACCCAAGGAACATCTCCAAAGGCATTCACCAATTTAGCATAAGCACATGCCTTATGAAATCGTGCTTCAGCAACCAATGTATTTATTTTTTGTTCAGATGCCCCCTTATCTAAGGCTCGTTGGTAATTTGAAAGAACGGAGTTGGCACGGGCTATCACTTTATACTGATTGTTCCACAAATTCACCACATAACTGCTTTGACCGTTCAACGTACCCAGCTCCAGACTGGATAAATTCTCACGATGTATAAAATCGTCCGAGCAATCACCTAACACATTGTAAGGAGACCAAAAATCTCCCCGATACAGACCATTCACACTCATCTCAATCTCGGTTTCTGAAGAATACCAATTTTCGGTCGCGCCACTTGATAACGGATTTAAATCCAAATCATGGCATGAAGTAAAAAGCAGGAAACCGGATAATACTAATAAACTACTATTTTTTTTCATAACATTCATTCTTTAAAAACTGACAGACAAACCAAACAGTACAGACGTAGTTATAGGATAGGTCATTGAGGTAGAAGATTCAGGATCCCATCCTTTCGGGAAATTATTCCAGCAAAACAAATCATTAGCCGCAACATAAACACGCAAATGATTAATGCCAATTTTTTCCAGGTAAACGGAAGGTACTGTATATCCCACTGTAAGATTCTTGAGCCTAACATAACGTCCCTTAAACAACCAATAATCAGACATGGTCAAATTCGAATTCTTATTAGTTACCGTTAAACGTGGATATTTTATGTGGGCATTCTGTTCATCCGTATTTTTCTCGCTCCAATAATTCCCGTCCAATTGCGTCGAAAACGTTTTCCAATTATCCTTCAGAGGCTCTACCATAGCACGATCAAAACGAGTCCATCGTCTTCCTATCCCTTGGAATGTCAGCCCGAGGTCAAAACTTTTATACGCTGCATTCAGATTTCCGCCAAACATATAGCGTGGTAAAGAGCCACCCAGTAGCACACGATCATATTCGGAAGAAATCTTGCCATCGGGTACGCCATCCGGTCCGGAAATGTCTTTATATTTGATATCACCCAATTTTGTATTGGCATTTAGTTTGGGAGAATTGTCTAAATCTTCTTGTGTCAAAAATAGTCCGTCACTCAAATAGCCATACCATTCATTAAACTCACTCCCCTCTCTTTTTATCTGATCACCCAAGAATTCCGTTCCACTTAGATTGCCCATCTTAGAAACGAAGTCCGAGAAATTGATTGAAGCAGAATAGCTAAAATCTCCGATGACATCTCTCCATGCAAGTTCAATATCATAACCGGTCGTATGCATCTTACCTGCATTCACACTAGGATTGCCATAACCGATGTATTTAGGTATCTCCAATGGCAAAAGCATATCCTTGGTTTCTTTCTTATACCAGTCAGCAGTTAAACTTAAGCGATCCTCAAAAAAATGTGCATCTATACCGATGTCGAACGTTTCTGTAGTTTCCCACGTGATATCATGCACTGCATAAGTGGTTTGCGCAGCAGTAGGTACAGAAATTACCTCATTACCCGAAGTCAACAGTGCTGTACCAAAACCAACGGAGGCTTGATAAGGGTACAAACTAGATATACGTTCATTGCCCAATCGTCCCCAAGAACCTCTCAGTTTCAAATAAGGCACCCAATCTAAATGCATCTTTTTAAAGAATTTCTCTTCGCTAACAACCCATCCTGCAGAGAATGATGGGAAATTCCCCCAACGATTTTTTTTTAGAGAATCGCGATGAAGCATCTCTTCGGAAATTCGCTTGAAACAGATATCTGTTTTTAAAGCTATAAGTAAGGCGTCCGAAGAGTGAATGAGAAGCATATTCTTCCGCACTACCGCTGTTGTCCCGCAACAATTCCGGACCAATAGTCAAGTAAGGAAAATTCTCTAAAATATATTGATCTCTAGAAGCCCCTAGATATTCCCAAAAGGCATAGTAATCTTCATAACCTGCCATCAAGGTAAAATCGTGCTCTCCTATTTCTTTCGCATAATTAGCAAAGAATTGAGTTGTAATATTATAACTGTCATTTCTTGATTCCGATAGCTTTGTTGTAGAATGTCCCGAAGCATAGCCTCTGATACGATTCGGGTCGTCCGCATACGTATAGGGTACCCGTTTTGAGAAGTTTTTATTCTTATCGAATGTGTAACGGGCAGCAACGACAGCCGATATTTTCAAATCTGTTATTGGCATAACATCCAATCCGGCTTTTCCTGTTATCAAATGATTCCAGTTCTGCTCGTTTCCTCCATCTTCCAATACCGCTTTTACGTTCCCTCCATCTTTTACATCACCCCACAGCCCATTAGACCAACGTACTGCATAGATAGAAGGAATATCCAAAGCTGAATACGGTGACCCATGAGGCTGGTCGGTTACTGACCGTTTAAAGCTTGCGTCCAAAGTGGCCTTTAGGTATTTATTGATGGTAAAGTCATTGTTCATACGAAGCATAAAACGCTCATAAGTCCTATTGGCATATAGTGCATCTGCTTTGTCATAACGGAACGAAGCCTTCGAACGTACATTTTTACTTCCTCCTGACACATCTACAGAATGCGTCATTCGTAGAGCTGACTTTTTCAGCAATTCACTCCTCCAATCCGTCAATGGATATTTATCCGGATCTGTTTTGTTATATTCCACCCAGTTGTTTATTTGGTCTTCACTATAAGTCTGGTTCCATCCACCTTTGTTATTGTCGTTATAGCGAATCTCATTAACCATTTCCATAAAACGCCCCACGCTTACATATTCCGGGCGTTCCGTAGGCAATTCCCAATTGCAACTGAAATTGTAATTCAACTTCAGTGATTTTTCCGATGCTCTCTTGGTAGTGACAACAATGACACCTGCTGCCGCTTTTGAACCATAGATAGACGCAGATGCGGCGTCCTTCAATACGGTGATATTTTCTACATCTTCCGGATTAATCTGATTGATGTCCCCTTGAACGCCATCAACAATTACCAAAGGAGAAGTATCCCCCATTGTAGTAATTCCACGAATTCGAATATTAGCCGTTGCGCCCGGAGCACTGTTTTCACGAGTAACCATTAAACCTGCAGCAGCACCTTGTAATGCAGTAGAAAGTTGAGTTGTTTTGCGCGCTGCCAAATCTGCACCCTGCACACTTGCAATCGCACCGGTCAAATCTCTCTTTTTCATAGTTCCATACCCTACTACCACTACTTCTGACAATAGTTTCAGGTCTTCTTCTAATACGATATTCAAATTCTTTTTATTACTGGCAACAACTTCTTGAGAGGTATAGCCAATAAAAGAAATTTGTATAACAGCTCGTGAAGAAACTTTTAACTCAAATTCACCTTTATCATTCGTTACAGTACCATTAGTAGAGCCTTTTTCCAAGATTGTTGCACCAATTATAGGTTCTCCATTAACATCCGTAACTTTACCATTTATTATATTCTCCATCTGCTGAGCTGTCCCATTGACAATTCTATTGTCATCTGCTTTCAATTCTTCCACATATAACACTAAGAATAAAACACAACAGATTTTCATAAGTAATAGAGTACGATACTTTTTTACTCTATTATAAGACAAACAGTAATAAGTATTTTTCATATATTCAATTTAATTTATTTACATGTCTGGCTATGGCATAACCGACATTAGTATTTCACATAAGTGAATAATTTTTTTCAGCACCCTGCTTGGCTGATTTCCATAAAATCTAATATTTTTATATCTTCCTCCATATAACATTTTTAGTGAAACAATCAGATATATAGTCGACTTATCTGTGGGCAAATATATAAAAGCATATTTCTGAAAACAAGCAATTTAAAAGATAAATCAACGGGAACGTTCCCGAAACTTACAAATAAACGTTTACCTCAAGACAACTTGATTTAGTTATTTTTTCAATATGTTTCGGTAGGATATTGTAAAGAAAGGGAACCGTAGTTCACCGAAGCGTGCTTTTTAAAGGAATGACTAATTAAAGTATAACAAATTGCCTATCATTGATAGTCTTAACGTCAATGGTGGGTTCCTTTTCAAAAGGCAAGAGGCTGAGATTGCTGACAAAGAGTTTGCAATAAAGTTATTTGAAGGGGCCTGGAATGCCCTTATTCACGTTATTTACACACGAAAATCACCTCTCCTTTCATGCCCAGGGGAAGCTCACTCCTAATTTATTCTCCTCTTCCCACCTTACGAATATAGCTTTCAGGGTATCGCAGCGGTCGAAGACATTACTTCCGATGTGGCGCATCGAAGGATATGGAAAAGATTAGGACATCCTTGGAAAGCTATGCCGACAATATCTGCAATCTTATCAGGTATGATTACTTCCTCCGGTTCACTATTAAATGACGTAGCTGCATTTTCCGAGAAGCAGCATCCAAAGTCGGCCTTCCAAAGTGGTCAGAGAATAATAAACAAAAGTCCTTTTCCCAGAAAATCACTCTTAAAAAGATACAACTTCACAACCAAAGAAAGAAAAGAGAAATCAGGCATCAATCCCAATTTCTCTTATAATCTTATCAGCCTTTATGTCACTATCCTAATTTCATGGAAGGAATATGACATGTCCTGATTACCCGACCACCTCATATATCCATTCAGGGCATTGTGTATAGCCTTCATCTTAGAGGGCACCCTTTTCCTCACTATCTCGGAGACATATCGGGCAGCATCTCCGATAGTCATGAAAAACTCCGGTTGGTTGTCATAGGAGGCCAGGCAGTAAGGTTCCGGAAAATACATGCCGGTCGTATCATTGGTGGAATAGACATTGTTTCCCGGTTCACATTCACGATAATACACCTTGACGGACGGAAATGCCCGTTCTATGGTTTCCCTGAGTCCGGACTGCTCGCACCATGCCGTATAATGGTTGATAGTGAGTACGTTGCCATCCAGCCCGTAACCGGTTATCTCCCCACGGCAGTTGAACGTCGTCCAGTCCCCGCCAAGCCTGTCAACCAGATTCCCCAGCCACCATTTGCCAAAACCGTTCTCTATGATTGAAGTCTTACATTTGTCAATATACTCCAATACCCCGTGCAGTGACCTTACTTCCTTCGCGTCACCGACACACTTGTATTCCACATCAGCCCAATTCGGCATGGCGTACCTCCTTTCTCTTTTGACCATATAGAACTCCGGTATCTTTGCTGACATCATTTGTCAGCTCTGTAAATTTTGAGTGCAGTGGAATAATCTTCCCGGCACTTCTCTGATTCTTGATTTTCTCTTTCATTTTCAAATTATTAATTAAGTTATTGTTCCCAAGAAAGCACACCTTCAGGAAGTGGTGAAATTCTTCATGTCCAGCACAGTATCCAGTAGGGTGTGTCTCTCCTATTATAAGAATATGAAGCTTTGCAACCTTCCTTTTTTTGTCCGGGTTGTTATCTGTTTATATCCGATACGGTATTCAATGTACAATTCCATTATTTCAGCAATACTATCTGAACATAGTATATTCTATTATGAAAAATGTTGCATGGCAGTGGTTGGACAGTTGACCGGAGGCAGATTGTATGATAGGATTCATTATTGTTTATATCTTAATAATACCCACTCAGGCGGCGTGAGCCTACAACAAACGAAAGAGAGAAAATATTATATCCCAAAATCAACTTTTTTTGCTAAAATTGAGATTTTTACTTAAATAGAATATGTTTTAAAAGGAAAAAAATTGATTGCGTTCCGTTTACTCTCCATTGGTCAAATTAAATACCCGAAAATGTTGCATATGTAAAATCAATATCACCGGCCTAAAATAGGTTTAACAGTTCATTACCAATATACCTCATTTGCTTAAGGTGGCAATTACAAGACAACGAACTATAATCACTATCTCTATTTGACTTTATTATGATCCGGCAGTTGTTTGTTTCTTCCTACCCTCAAAAGCAAGAAGCGGGGAAAACAGGGCGGAAAACTATGAGGGCACTGAAAAAGCCCTCCCTTCCTTTTTAAGAGAAAATATCTGCACATGCCTTACAATCCTTTTGGTTCTGTGCAGATATTTTAGTATCTTGTGTGCTACAAATCCAGACTGTCATGTTATCACAGCAACAAGATTTTATACTTAGCCCCTACACCGCTCTATATGATCTAGTGGTGCCAAAGGATAACCTTTTACGGCGTATTAATGACTTGGTGGATTTTTCTTTTGTCTACCAAGAGTTGGTTAACAAGTATTGTAGTGACAATGGACGTACTGCAGAGAGTCCTATCCGCATGTTCAAATACCTTTTGCTCAAAACCATCTATGATATCTCTGATGTAGATGTTGTTGAGCGTTCTCAATATGACATGTCATTCAAGTATTTCCTAGGTATGGCTCCCGAGGAAGGTGTCATCAATCCCAGTTCGCTCTGTAAATTCCGCAAGATGCGTCTCAAAGATATGGACTTGCTAACTCTTCTGATAAAGAAGACTGTAAGTTTGGCTGTGGAAAAAGGAATCATTACTTCCAGGACAATCATTGTTGATGCGACTCATACAGCATCAAGATCCAATCCATATTCTCCCATAGAGCTTCTCAAACTACGTAGCAAACAGTTAAGAAAAGCGCTTTATGAAGTTGACGAGGATATAAAAGATTCACTGCCGCAAAAAAATGAAGACGATGATCTGTCCCGTGAGTTGGATTATACCCAAAGGCTTCTTTCTACAATAGAGGATAACCAGGGCATGTCCAATATTCCGGCAGTCAAAAAACGTCTTAATATGTTGAGGGAAACTCTTGATGACATTCAAGACCACTATACTACGTCCATAGACAGAGACGCGAGAGTTGGTCATAAGAGTGAAGACAGTTCCTTTTTTTGGTTACAAGACACATATAGCCATGAGCGATGAACGTATCATCACCGCGGCTATAGTTACTTCCGGAGATAAAGGAGACGGTCCCCAATTGAGCTCATTGGTGGAAGAGAGCAGAAAGAACGGTATGCAGGTCGATACCGTTATTGGTGATACCGCATACTCAGGAAATGAAAATCTGAAATTAGCAGAAGATGAAGAAAAAGGATTCGAGTTGATATCCAGAATACATCCTATTATTAGCAACGGATTCAGGAAGGAGGACGATAAATTCGATTTCAATAAAGATGCCGGTATGTTTGTCTGCCCTGCCGGACATATGGCTATAAGAAAAGCCAAACAAGGAAAGAGCGATGGTAAATGGAATCAAACCTGGACGTATTATTTTGATGTAGAGAAGTGTAAGGTTTGTTCACGACGGGAAGGATGTTATAAAAATGGGGCAAAGAGCAAGACTTATGGTGTTTCCATTAAGACAAGCCAACAAGAAGCCCAGCTGGAATACCAACAGACAAAAGATTTTAAAGCAAAAGCCAGGAAAAGATATAAGATTGAAGCCAAGAATTCTGAATTAAAGCACGTGTATGGCTATGAGAGAGCGCAGTCATATGGCCTGTATTGTATGCAGATGCAAGGCGCATTGGCTATTTTCGCATCAAATATCAAGAGAATTCTCAAATTAATCTAAGAGAAACAGGCAGAAAATCCATTTTTAGCCAAACAACCATCAAAAAAGAAGATAGATGGCTGCATAGGTGGCACAAAAGCTGAAAAATAAAAATAGATTGGGAACCCAAAGAAAAAGGATTCACAATCTATTTTTTGTGTATTAGGGAGAGACTTATTACAAGTGGGGAACTTTTTCAGTGCCCTCAAAACTATAAGACCTGTTTTTTGATAAGGTGGAGTTTGAAAAGGTTATACAAGCATCATTTCCGCCCACATTCTTCCGCTCTTCTATTCTCTTGAGGCGGGGAAATAAAATCCAGTCACAAATAAATATTATCAATTATCCCGACTATAACTAAGATATGAACCAGTCCTGACAACTATTATCAATCAACAAAATATCCTTAATCTCACAACCCAAATTCAGACAGCACCATAAAGACCAGAATAATAAAAAATCTCCAGTCGTTTTTCTTTTATCCCACTATTCACAGTTCCGGATGAGATGATTGCCGGCAGAAAATGTATAAAACCATGCCGAGACTATTCATCCGGTTAAGAATATGGTGGATGACAGATAGAAAAACAACTTAACCTGATTATATTTTTCTTCTACTACCATCATTTCCAACTACTCCAGAAGAAAGAAAAAAAGAAACCAAGCATTACCTCAGTTTCTCTTCCTTATTTGGCTATAACAGATTGGGTCCTGTCTCTTCCCCGTTCTGATAGCAATGGATGTCCAGATTTTCTGTAACCATCCATTGGCAACTGTTAAGTCTGAATCCGTATCTCTCCTCAATGGTTGAAAGGAAAGATTCAAAGTCCTCATATTCCTCTGATTCTCTCAGTTCTTCGTCCGTCAGCTTTATGATATTCAGACAACCGACACAAAAGTCTAGAATCAATACATACTTGGGTTCCATAGTTTCAATCCTCTTTTAAGTTATACCTTTTCAATAATATACTCACCTGTGATGCTCTGAATTGACATCCCTTGGAAGTTAAAAATCCTTCACTGTTCAGGATTCTCGCCATTTCAGATAAGCTTCGCTCTTCTTTTACCAAGTTTTTCAGTAATGCTATGGCTCTCTTGTTATTGGGATTGTCAAGGGCTTTCTGATGATTAGTCTTGTTGCTGTTCTCTACCGCTTGATTCAGTTTGTTCAATAGGTTTTCAGATTTACCAAGCTTATATCCTCTTGATTTCTTGGCTTTCAGGGATTGTTTCGTTCTTTGGCTGATCAATCCCGCCTCATACTCTGCTATACTACTGATGATATGTAGTACAAGTTTATTGGCCTCCGGAAAATCACAAAATACGATCTCGACATCACTCTCCAACAGTTTGCTGGTGAAGGCCACATTTCTGCTCAGCCTATCCAGTTTTGCAACAATCAGGACAGAATTTGTTTTCCTGCATAACTCCAAAGCTTCAGCAAGTTTAGGTCTGTCAGATTTACGGCCGCTCTCTGTTTCAATATATTCAGCAACCGTTTTTCTGTCCTTCAGGTAATTCCGTATTATTTCTCTCTGTGCCTCCACGCCAAGTCCCGAGATTTCCTGTTTCATCGTGGACTGTCGTAGATAGGCTACATAATTTTTCCGTTTCATAATTAACACTTATTTAACGTTCTTCCCGGTTACTAAACGACCGTTCAATAACCTTTAAGCTGATTTATAAAAAAGGCTTTCCATGAGATTTCGAGTCCCTATAAAATCTACTCCCTCACAGAAAGCCCGTTGTCACATTTCCCGATTTCTCAGAGAACTGTTAATACCTTATAATATTATATGTTTCAGCAATCCTCTTTTCATAATCGTCGGTTTTCTCCACAAGTCCATCCACCACGGAAACAAGCATGTCAAGGTAGATGTCCTCCCTCTTGTCCCTGATTCCTCCATCCTCACCAATCAGACAGACTTCAAACAGGTCCGCACCTTCATTCAAGACTATCTGAACTTTTCCGGTGTGCTTGAATCCGTTGACCTTGAATTCAATGCCACACGTTATTACTCTTACAGTCTCAATCTCAACTCCCCAGGACATAAGGACCGGGAGATCGGATTTCAGGATTGACCAGATATACCTGGCCAGTTCCAAATCGTAATTCATGTCTCTTTCCATACTTCCAAAGTTTTTAGGTCCGTACTTTTTTCTTCATATATATCTTCTTCATCATCACACCAGAACATCTGGTAATCCCCACATATCCTTCGATAATCCTCCAGCCCGAAATGAGGAAAATTGGTGGAATACATGTCATGAAGGTCTTCAGGGGTTAATGTTGGGTCATGGTTCAGCATATCGTAAACCTCGTCCTCAAACTCATAGGGACTGAAATATGAATCAGTCAGTACATGAGGATATACACCGGTACAGTCCTCTATGATATGCCCTATAAACATCAGGCATTTCAGCAGGTCTTTCTTGACTGTAACTTCCTCGTCAGAATGAGGATTATAATAACCGCATGAGACGTTGATGCAGGAAACCCCAAGCCCGTTTTCTTTCAAGGTCAGGATATCGGTCATCAAGCCGTTCTCCTCCCTGTAGCCCCATTTTTCAGGTTCTATCGCTTCAATGAACCCTTCTGAACACAACCCGGAATAACCTATGTTTGTAATAAGGTCTGAATTGCCTTTACGGTCAGGCTGGATAACGAACCTCACATCATCAAAGAAGGACATCACCGCTTCAGAACTTCCCCTGCATCCGGTCTCCTCCTCTCTGAAAAACACGACTTTAACAGCATCATACTTCTTCAGGCATTCAAGGCAGATGAACACTCCGTTCTTGTCATCGGCTCCCAAGTTCTCAAACCTCCTGTTCCTTGGCGAATAACCGAATATGATTTCCCTTGTTTCCACAGTCTTGAAATCCTTTGAATGCTTGCAGTGCGATACCTGGTCGATATGGCTCACCAGGCAAGGATAACTTTCAGATTCTCCCTTCACCACATACGGGTTCCCGAATTTATCCTTTAACACGGATATGTTTCCGGGAAGCTGTCTTATATAGGAACAGAGGAATTTTACCATCTTCTGTTCCTTTCCACTGGGACTGTAGATACTATACAGCTCCTTCAACAATTGTATATTCATGATTCATCTCTTTTTTAAGTTTATAACCGTATGGGAGATTGGTGCCCGGATTTATTCTGTCAAATACATCCTCACCGAACTCCCATACATCTTCATTCTCAATCAATCCATCCAATGTGTCTATACTAATGGACTTCTCCTCATAGATGCCTTCCGGTTCATTCCAGATATTAATCCGGGTTATATCATCAAGGCTTTCATACCATTCATCATCATACTCGGAATAATGCCAGTTCTTCCGCTTGAACTCATTCTCCGCTTTCTCCATACATTCCTTACAGCAATAGTATTCCTCCGTCACTTCCGAATACATGGCGTCATCCAACAGAACATGTGTCCGGCAATCGTCACAGCAGATACAATCTTCCTCATGGTGATATTCGTTCTTTGATTCAATCCATACAAAATCATCCAGGTTGTCTGAATCCACCCAGATTTCCATTCCGTTCCGGTAGCAAAGTCTGGTTTCCAGGCAATGGTACTCGTGGTAATCGTCCCACTCCTCACACTCCTCCCCGTCCTCATAAAGGTTCAGGTCCGTAATGTCAAGGTTGTATGAAAAGTTGGGGTTCTCGTAATTATAGGCCTTGTTCCGGCTGTAACTATACCATTTGAAAGAATCCTGATAGGAAAGTGTGTCTTCCAATTCGAGATTACAGTCTATCTCAAACTTTTTATCGGATAATGAATTACCGTAAGCGCCTAAGTAAGTACATCTTCTACAGTTCATTTTCCCTCCTTACTTTTGCTACAAAAAAATAATATCCTATGATGCAGCGACGTAAACACATGATGAGCAGAGAAAAATTTATCTCCGTTCTTTTCCGTCAGCAGCAGAGTGGTTTGTCCATTGCTGATTTTTGTGAGAATGAAGGTTATAGCCGTAGTAGATTCTATCTTTGGAAACAAAAATACGGTATAACGGAGCGGGAGTTATTGGCAGAAGCCTCCCGCTTAGGGGTTAAAGACAGCTTTGTCCCCATAGTAATCAATGGCGACACGCCATCCCCCGGTATATCTCACGAGACTCCCCTGCCATCTCCCCAGCCTAGCGTCCCCTTTCCCTTGAAAGGAAAGGACAGCTCTGAAATATCCTTGGAATTACCCAACGGATTGAAGTTGAAGTTTAAAGAGTCTTCCGGCTGTGAAGCTGCCCTGAATCTGATCTCTAAAATATATAATGCCAATGTTCTGCCTAAATGACAGCATGAGATATTTCCTATGCCCCGGTTATACGGACATGAGGAAAGGTATGTTCACTCTTTGCGGCCTTGTGCATGAGAGGATGGGAGGCGACATCAGAAGTGGGGACGTATTCATTTTCTACAACCGTTTCCGGACCAAGATAAAATTGCTCCATGCCGAACCGGGCGGTCTGGTCCTTTACGAGAAACTGCTTGAAGAAGGCACCTTCAAGATACCCGCCTATGATCCTGCCACCCGTTCTTACCCCATGACCTGGAGTGACCTGGTCGTTATGGTGGAAGGCATCAATGAAGATGTCAGCAAAGGCAGGCAAAGACGGCTTTCCAATTTGAAAAAGCATTGGTAAACAGTTGTAAACAAACAGCTTGAAGGCTTGTTTTTCTTATAGCTTTTCGCTATCTTTATATCATCAAAAAAGGATATTGAATGGCAAAAGAAGATGCAACCGGACAAGCTGTGGAATCCTCAATGGAACAGCTGCTGGATATCAACCGTAAACAGAGTGAGATCATCTCGGCCCAGGCAAGGACCATAGAAGAGCTCCGGGGTACGATAGTTGAGCTGAACGCCTCCCTGGCATGGCTGAAGAGGAAGGTGTTCGGAAAGATGAGTGAGAAATGCAAGCCTGTCGATAACGGAGACCCGAAGCTCCCTTTTGACTATGGCGACCTGGAACAGATAGAGGCGGAAATCGAAGAGGCCCGGAGCAGGGCGGCTGAACAGATTACTGTCCCCAAGTCCCGGGCCGCCAATAAAACGCCACGCCGTAACCGGGTCGTCATGAATAACCTTCCGGTTGTAACAGTCGTCATCGAACCGGAGAATGTCGATTTAAGCAGATACGTCAAGATAGGCGAGGAACATACCAGGACCCTTGAGATGAAACCCGGCTACCTCTATGTGAAAGACACGGTACGTCCCACATATGCCCTGAAAAATGAAATGGAGGCCGTTGACAACGGAGAAAAGGCTGTAATAACCGCTCCCATGCCACTGATGCCCATATATAAAGGCATGCCCGGGGCTTCCATGCTCGCTGAGGTCCTTTTACAGAAGTACGAATATCATGTCCCGTTCTACCGACAAGTGAAACAGCTGGAACATCTGGGCGTGAAACTGTCCAGAAACACATTGGACGGCTGGTTCAGACCGGTCTGCGAACTTCTCAGACCACTTTATCTGGAACTCAGGAAGAAAGTACTGGCCGCAGATTACCTCCAGGTTGACGAGACCACGCTTCCGGTTATAAACCATGAGAGGCATAAAGCCGCAAAAGAATACATCTGGATAGTCCGAGCGGCTGTGCCGCGTCTGCTCTTCTTCCATTACGACAACGGATCGCGTTCACAAAAAGTTGCGGTCAGGCTTTTGAAAAACTTCAAAGGATATCTCCAAAGTGACGGCCATCCTATTTATGACGCCTTTGAGGATAGAGAGGACGTGTGCCTGTGTGGCTGTCTCGCACATATCCGCAGGCATATAGAGCTGTGCAAGGAAGAAAATCCGGAATATGCCATGCAGGGACTCAAATTTATCCAGGATATGTATAATGTGGAATACATGGCGGATAAACAGGAACTCCCGTATGAAAAACGTGCTGAATTACGTCAACGTCTATCCGAGCCGATACTTGACAGCTTTGAACTCTGGCTTAAAAACACATACCCTAAAGTTCTAAAACGAAGTCTTATAGGGAAAGCCGTAGCCTATGCCTACTCCCTGCTGCCAAGAATGAAACCGTATCTCCATGACGGAAGAATCTTTATAGACAACAACCGCTGTGAGAATGCCCTGAGGCCACTGGTCATATCAAGAAAGAACATGCTGTTCTGCGGAAATCACGAAGCTGCTGAGAATACGGCTATAATCTGCTCCTTGCTTGGCTCATGTAAGGAACGTGGTGTCAACCCCAGAGAGTGGCTGAATGATGTGATCAGTAAACTCCCCTATTATCTGGCACCCAAATCAGACAGAGACCTGAAGGAACTGCTACCGGATGTATGGAGAAAATAATCGGGACAGTTCCGGGAAAATGCAGGAAAAAACGGGAAAAAGCGAGATTGACACTCAATAACAACCCTGAGATAAGTTGGCATATGAAAAAATCGAGACGCACTTACAATGGAGTGCACCTCAATAAAAAATCGAATACACAAGATGTAGTTGAGCAGTCGCTTACGAATTACCGTCAATGTCCACGAATGCGTTCGCCTCATGACAGGACGCGCCCACAATCTTGTAACCGTCTATATGCTTCTCCTGGATAAGTTTGTCAACCAGTAACCGTTTCAGCACGTCATCACCACCTGAGGAATACTGTCTTTCAAGCAGCCTCCATTTCTTGCCGTCCTGGTCTGTAACATCGGTAAAAAGAACGGCTCTGGCTACAATCAGACCTGTCTTATCAGTCATGTAAGCTGCTTTGGCATTTACCGAATCACGATAGAATGAAGTCCGGTCCCTGTCCACCATGCATGAACCGAAATTTCCCTTGCAACAGTCGCTGTCATAAATACTCCGGAAATCGTCGTTGACATGCAGTTCTATCTCAGGAGTATAACCATAGGTATAAGTACACCATTGCTGAGTGAAAACATCTCCTGCAATCCAATTTACTACACAGGGAGAAAGAAGTTTCCCTATCCCTGTTTCAAGTATAAGCCCTCTCATGAATTTTCCGGCTCTCATCTTGAAGACTCGGTTACGTTCAATGTTGACATAGCGGACTGAACTTTTATCCAGATCCTCACATACACCCTTGCATTCGTCAGTCTGATATCGGGAGGAATAATATGTCTTGCCTATCAGTTCCACCCTATAAGGCAGCTTTTCATCATTCTCTCCTGATTTCAAGACGGCTTCAAATACCTTCTTTTGTAGATCAGCCATATTGTATATATGCAGCAGAGTATAGTCGTTATGTTCCCTGCAATATCTGAGCAATGCAGGATTTTTCAGGTGGCCCAGCAGTATCCTGTTCTTTCTTGCCACCGTGCCATTGTCTCTCTTTTCAAGTCCGAAACGGGCCTTGAATTCTTCATAACCACAAAAATCATAGTATAACATAGTCTTCTGAATTTTAAATTGTCGGTAAATAAAAAGGGAGAGATACTTCCTTTTAATCGGAAATACCCCTCCCCGGAATATTATCTCGGTATGTCTCAACCGTTTCAGATGAATGGTATCGTATCCTCTTCCAGAACTCCCGATTCCACAATCTTCTTACAAATCTCATGCGAAGCCTTGTTCCTCAGGTCATATCCGTAACCTTCACTTCCCATGACTCTTATTACTTCAACCATACTTCTGAATAAAGTCTGTTGTAGGGTCCTGTGGAATGTGGTAACTGCAATAGCGAACCTTTTCTCATTCCACCCATAGTCGTTCAGGGCATGTTCAAGTTCTTTTGCAGCCTTGAATTCCCTGCTGTTTTCCAGTTCAGGTCTTTCCATAATATTCATTATTGTTTATATATTATTCCTATTGCAATGATTTGGAATAAGCACCTTTCTTACATTCATCTATACGTGACTGACATTCCTCCGTTACTTCCTTTAGAATCTCAGCACATCTTTTATCAGAACAGCCTTGCAGCAATCTGTCTATGTATGTCATAATATCATTCACTTCCATATCATATATCTGTCAAAGGGTTTAACAAAAAAGGGAGAAAGACCATATTTGTTATTTCAGATCTTTCTCCCTTGTGAGTTAATTTCTTTTCCGGTCTAGCTCAAAAACCATCCATAGTTCTCAGCATCCTCACCCCTCAAGGCTTTCTGGATACCTACAGCGAAGTCAGTGCAGTTCTGATTTCTCTCCAGGAACTTGTCTATGTAGGATTGTTTGGCGGCGTCATTGAGTAGCTGCATCAAGTCCCAGCATGAAATATTATCCCTACCACGTAACCCGAAATTTGGATTCTCTATATAGCCTTTCGTAGCTGCATTGACATTGGAATCACCCAGGATTACCTTCGGCAGTTCTCTGAGTTGTGAAGCAGGCAAAGCTTGGTACAATCTCAATCTTCCTATTATCTGACAGAACTGTTCCTGTGAAATCTTCGTTCTTCCCAGGTTTTCAAGTAGCCTGAGATTCTGTTCCGGGTTGAAGTCTTGAAACAGTCTGAGTGCTGAACTATAAATGTCAGCGTCACTCATCACTTCCAGTCTCCCGGTCAGCCCATCATTGGTCAGCATTAGATTTGAACATACACGCACACGCCAACCTATGAATATCTTGAATTTCTCGGGTGATTTTCGGGCGTATAAGTTTTCCTCATTCAGGCTTCTTACACCTCCAATACATAAATGGACTTCCTCACCGTTCATCATTCTGCTCATGGAACGGATATGAAAACAGAAGGCCATACGTTGATAATAGATGGTCTCGTCCTCAGGCTTCAGTTCCTCCTTCCTTTTGGTCAATGCTCCCGGAACCCTGCCTAAAATCTTATGTGAAACTCTGATTTCCGTGTTTCCAAAGTTCTCTCCGGTAAAATATACTCTCGCGGCATCCTCTACCTGGTGGATAAATTTCTGGTGGCTGATTGTGAGCTGGTTGTCTCCGAAACTAGGGACAATGCAATTACTCTCCAGTTCTTCAAGCGTAATACCCGAAGTGTTGCTCTCAATAAAATTTGGATGCTCTTTCTGCTCTTCTTCCGATACGATTACAGCATCTTCGATAAATTCAGGTTTAAGCATACCCATTCCGCCCATCATTCCGATTGTTCTTGGAATGACAGTAAGTTCATTAGTCATTGTTTCCATACTCTTTGTTATTTTTTAGTCGGTTAATAAAATACGGTGAAACAAAAAAGCCAAGAGGTGTCATTTCTTTGCTTTTATGAATATACCTCTTAGCTTCTTTATCCCTTTGAGTATTGAAGTTGCTACCTCCAATACGGTTATTATCACGTCCGCTTTCTTGTCATAATCCATTCACAGACGTTCTATCAGTTTTCAGTCGCAGCATCAACGGCCTTGACTTCACCCGTGGCAATCTTCTTTTTCCCGAATTTGCCACTATACTTCTCCGCAAGCTCTATTACTACTGAACCTGCCACGATAATCTCGGCCACATAAGCTGCGACCTTCAATCCTTTAATTAAATTTCCCATGTCTCTTAGTTGTTTTAAATTGTTAGTTATTATTTCTCTTATATACTTTTCTCATATATAAGGCTTTGAGGGGAAATCAAGGAAGGGAAAGAAGAAAAAAAATAGACCGGTCTTTCGACTGGTTGTGACAGTTGAACCGTTGTAAACAGCTCCTCGCATTTACTTGGCCTGTCATGCGGCATACATTCTTTCGTGGGGAACTTTACGTCTTGTCCACATACTGGAATTGCTACGCATCATCGAATCTCCATCTTATCCATCGTCTGAAAATAAGCGTGACCCGGTAATTGTTTTTATCATTAATGCTTGAAGCCGTACGCACTCTTCATTGCAGTGCTGAATAATGCTCCAAGCTTTTTATCATATATAAGAGTTTGGGAGGTTTTAGGGAGGAGAAAAATAATACCCTGCCAAGTATTGAAAATAGCAGGGTAAAATGTCTTTGGATAAAAAAGAATCCCTATCTTTGTGGTGTTCTACTTAAAGCATATAAGTACGAAAAAAGAGACATATAGCTCTTAAACACCTGGTTTTCAGTATATGAATCAAAAATAGGTGTTTTTAGCGAGAGTACCTAAAATAGCGGAGCGCAATTTGTACA
>ERZ827088.2197-NODE-2197-length-21228-cov-7.693855_pt1 | contig 21228 bp, 20 predicted proteins | sample MGYA00519922_ERZ827088 | MGnify/ENA primary metagenome ERZ827088 (study PRJEB31778, sample SAMEA3449254) | human gut metagenome | biome: human gut; feature: human-associated habitat; material: faeces | place: United Kingdom | collected 2010/2012 ...
ATTTAGCGTTAGCTAAATTTCAATCCCCGACCGACACTCCGCTAAACCATAATTTTCTTACACTTTGAATAAAAATCGTAAAAAATAATTCTCTGTTAAACAGCAAAAATCCGACCTCATAATGAAGTCGGATTTTGCTGTTTATTTATTTGAGCTTTGCATTAAGCTAAACCGCATTTTTCGATAAAGTCGTAAAGACCTTTCTTGTTATTCTTAATCATCTTTGCTCTGATGTTGAACATCATAATTGTGAGGAGTGTAAAGATAATTGCAATTGAGAGAAGAACGATTGTTACTTCAAGGATATTGCCGTTACCTGAAATTGTACCTCTGAATGCGTCAACAGCATAGCTGAATGGCAACCACTTGTGAATTGTAGCAACGAAGTCGCCTGAAATTTCGATTGGGTAAGTACCTGCAGAACCTGCAAGCTGTACAACCATGAAGATAAGCATTAAGAAACTGCCTACCTTACCAAGCCATACATTGAAGAAGTAAAGAATTGACATAAATGCGATTGCGGTAATTCCTGCTACGAGGAATGTGTTTAAAAGCTCGGTAGGTTCAAAGTGTAAGAACAACTGGAGTGAACCTATCATTGCATAAGCGGCAACAAGTGCTACGAGATAAGCAATGCCTGCTTTGCTTAGCCACCAAGAGAAGCCTGACTTGATTGTGCCATGGTGCTCGGTGAGAGGATACATAATACAGAATGCTATGCAAAGTACCCACAAGCCAACGCACATCATATAAGCCGCCATTGCGTGACCGTTATTTTCTACATTTGAAATCTTAGTTTCGTTTGATTTTACAGGGCTTGAAATCATTTCATATACTGCATCGTCGCCCTTGTTTTCGTCTATTGTCTTTTGTCCGTCTTCAAGACCTGTCTTTAAGGTGTTTGCACCGTCCTTAAGGTCTGAAAGTCCGTTGCCGAGTGTAATCGAACCGTCATAAAGCTGACCTGCGCCGTCGTTAAGTGTTACTGCACCGTCGGCAAGCTGATTAGCACCGCTTGTAAGTTTTGAATTGTTTGCTGTAAGTGTAGCAAAACCGTTTGTAAGTGTTTTTGTACCATTGTCAAGAGTTTTAGTACCGTCTGCAAGAGTCTTAGTACCGCTCTTTAATTCGTCCGCACCGCTGTCAAGTGATTTAGCACCGCTTGAAAGCTGACTTGCACCGCTTGAAAGCCGACTTGCACCTGAATTTAATTGAGCCGAATTATCGTTAAGCTGTGTAAGTCCGCTACCTACCTGTGCAACACCGCTTGTGTATGATGTAAGACCGCTTGATAGCGACTTAGCACCGTCAGATACCTGTGAAATACCTCCGTCAAGAGTTGACATACCCGGAATAATCTGAGTATCAAGTGCGTAGCTTACATTTGCAAGACCGCTGTACATTCCGTTTACGGCTGTCTTAGCGCCGCCGAGAACCAACTCTTTGTTTTCGTTAAGCTCTGCAACGCCGTTCTTAAGCTCGGTTACCTTTGAAAGTGAAGGTGTAACCTGCTCAAACACTGCGCCGATTGCTGTTGCGTCATTTGCTGCTGTTGTAACATTTGCCGCAAGGCTGTCTGCAATTTCTTTTACTTGAGCGGCAGTCTGTAAATCGCCGCTTGCCTGCAATTGAGCCGCAAGCACATAAAGTGATTTTGCGTTATCGCCTGCGTTTGTAAGACTGTTTGTAAGGTCGGTTTTAACTGCATTGAGAGCTGCAAGCTCTTCCTCGCTCGGAAGTGAAGTGTTCTGCAATTCATCGTTCATCTTGCCGATAGCTGCCGAATAAGTATCAAGTCCACCGCTTAATTCGGTGATTTTATCCTCGCTCGGCAAACCGCTTTTTACTGTACTGCTCATCTGATTAAGTCCGCCGAGAATTTGCGCACTGCCCGATGAAAGCTGTTCGTTGCCTGCGGTAAGTTGCTGTGCGCCGGCTGTAAGTGCCGAACTGTTTGCGTTAAGTGCAGCCGCACCGTCATTAGCCTGTTTTACACCGTCTGTATAGGTTTTTAAACCGCTTTCAAGTGTTTTTGCGCCGCTTTCAAGAGTAGCTGTACCTGATGTGAGAGTTTTTGTACCGTCGGAAAGTGAATTTGCACCTTCATTAAGTTTTAAAGCACCTGTAAGTAAGGTAGTAGCACCGTTTGCAAGTGTGGTTGAACCGTCTGAAAGCTGATTTACACCGTCAAGGTAAGATGAAAGACCAACCTTGAGTTCGCTTGTGCCGTCTTTAAAAGTAAGTGTGCCTTCCGATAAAGTCTTTAAATTATCTGAAATAGTTTTGTTGCCGTCCGAAAGTTTTTCTGTGCCGTCATAAATTTCGCCTGCACCGTCTGCGGCGTCTTTCATACCGTCACCCGCCTCGGAAATCTTATCAAAGATTGTTTCGGCATAGGTCTTTGTGACCTCCTGAGCGACCGATGTCTTGATTTTTTCAAGAGCGGTTTCGCTCATTTTCATTGCTATATAATTTGTACCCGGATTTGTCTTGTAGTCAAGTTCCATCTTCTTTGGAACTGTGTCCATAAGAGTGGTAGCGTTTTCAGAGAAATTCTTTGGAACGGTGATTACCATATAGTAAGTACCGTTTTTAAGTCCACGCTCGGCTTGGTCTGCGTCTGTAAAGTTAAAACACAGCGAGCCATCTTCTTTGAGCTTGTCAACAAGTTTTTGACCTACATTAAGGGTTTCACCCTCATACTCGACCGGTTCGTCAAGGTTTACCACTGCGACAGGCAATTCATCGAGTTTGCCGTATGGGTCCCACATTGAACCGAGGAAAAGCGTGGTGTAAATTGCAGGGATTGCAATGATGAATACCAATACAATCATCAGTATCTTGTTACGCCACAGGCTTTTCCATTCCTGTTTTACCATAACAGTATTCTCCTTTCTTTGCACTAATCAACTCCGTTGTTATTAAACTATATTATATATTTTAATAGATAAGGTGTTGATTTTCTTTGTGATATATATTATAATATCTATAAAAGAAACATTCAAGCATTAAAATTAGCGCTTATGTTTAATAATAGACATTTGATGTAATAATGTTGAGGATTGGTGAATAAATTATGGCAGTACGAACAGACAGGCGTGTAAGAAAAACAAAGGCGGCGTTGAGGCACGGACTTGCGGTACTTACAAAGAAAAAAAGCATAAAGGAAATCACGGTAAAAGAGCTGGTTGAAGAGGTTGATATTAATCGTTCGACTTTCTATCTGCACTATACCGATATATACAGTATGGTGGCTGAACTCGAAAGCGAGCTTTTGGAGGAATTTAAGAATGCAATAGATTTGTATCCGCCGACAAACAGTGAAGAAGAGATGTGCAGATTCTTTGAGCACATTTATAATATTTTGAATGACAACCGTGAAATCTGCGTTGCTCTTGTAAGCGAAAACGGTGACATTTCTTTTATCCGTCAGGTCGAAACCTTTGTGTCGGAAAGGATAAAGAAAATATTTGAAAGCGGTATGGTTAAAAATTTGTATGATGTAAGATATGTTTTTGATTTTTGCATTTCCGGCGGTATGGGACTTTTCAAGCATTGGCTTACCGATGAAAACGCTCTTGAGCCTGCGCATATGGCAAAGATTACCACGGATATGGTTGTGGGCACTTTAAAGAGCTTTGACAATAACTTTCGGGTGTCGGATTATTCAAAAATAAAGCTATGATTTTTGCGTATTATATAATGTATAGTAAAATCGACTGCGAAAATTTATATACACAGGAAAATTTTGCGTAAAAAGAAAGAAAATCAGAGTTTTTTTCTTAAATCTCTTGCATTTTTTGAAGTTATATGCTATTATAATTGACATATGACTGATACTTTAAGGAGGTGGGACAATGCCAAACATTAAATCTGCAAAAAAGCGTGTAAAGGTTATCGCTACTAAGACAGCTCAGAACAAGGCTGTAAAGTCAGCTTTAAAGACAGTTATCAAAAAGGCTTACTACGCTGTTGACACTAATGCTGCCAACAAAACAGAGGCAGTTAGTCTTGCTATGAAGAAAATCGACCAGGCAGCAGCTAAGGGTATTATGCATAAGAATACAGCTGCAAGAAGCAAGTCATCTCTTGCAAAAAGACTTAATGCATCTGCATAAGTTAAAGATTTTGAATTGCAACCTTAAAAGCAGAGATTTTTCTCTGCTTTTTTTGTTTTTATGTTGACATTTTTTTGAAAAATGGTAGAATATATTTAGATAATACGCATATAATATTGCCGTTAATTTAACATAATCGGGAGGAATAACATATGAAAAAGAAACATTTTTGGCTCATAATCAGCATTATTTCGGCGGTTGCCGTAGCTTCTGCTGCACTTACAGCTTTCTTCATTGTTAAAGATAAGCAGAAGAAAGACGATGAAGAGCTTATGGAGTACCTCGACAGCTCTATTGAATAAAATTCTTAAAGGTCATCCGCTTGGGTGACCTTGTTTGTTACGGAGTGATTTTGTGATACAACACGAGCTCGACAGACTTTTAAAAGAAGCTAAGGGCAATAAAGAGTTGAAAGAAAAATTAATTGCCACAAAAAATGCGGAAGATCCCGTATCCGAATTTTGCTCGCTTTGTCAAAGTCTTGGCTATGATATAAAGATAGGCGAACTGTTTGCCTGCGGTCAGGATATGAACGATTCAAAGTTAAGAAGCGTGAACGGCGGCGGAGTAAACGGAATTGACGGTTGGGACGATACCTATGAGCAATTTTTCCTTACTCTCGAATGGTGCAAATAAAAAGCAGGGATTGTGCCCTGCTTTTGTTATTGATTTTAACTTATAAGTGCTGTATAATAAAAGTGTAAAGAAACGGCTTTAGCTGTTTCGCTAAAACGATTTAGTTATTTTTTAACAACCGCCTTGTACTTGCACTACAGGGCGGTTATTTCTTTCTTATGTTCTTTATGATTTCATTTACTGCTGTCAAAGCAATAGCAAATGCAATTAAGTATGTAATACTCTCGACCGTAAAATATAATACCCCCTTTCACAAGGGAGCTGAAACAGCCGCCACCGTTTCTTTACATTTGACATTATAACAAATTTTTTAAAGCTGTTCACCGAAAAATTTTGTTACACACCGTTGCTTGCAAAATGATAATAATATTGCAATTTTTCGCCATATGTGGTACTATAAATGATGGATAGTATTCGCTTTGAAACTGTACCACTTTATATTTTTACTATTATCCGTTCGCCTGTATCCGCTCGGAACAGGACAATACGGAAAGCGGTACGGGATTTACTTAGTTTTTGTAAATCCTTTTATTTCTTTTTAGCGGTATGTTCAAATACTTTTAAGGAGAATTACCAATGAAAAAAACTGTAACAACATTTGCCAAAGCTAAGCAGTCGGGAGAAAAGCTTACAATGCTTACCGCCTACGATTATTCAACTGCAAAGCTTATGGACGAGTCCGGTGTAGATGCTATTTTGGTCGGCGATTCACTGGGTAATGTAATTTTAGGATATGACAGCACGGTTGCCGTTACTATGGAAGATATGATTCACCACGGTGCGGCGGTTGCAAGAGGCGCAAAAGAGGCAATGGTAGTTGTGGATATGCCGTTTATGTCATACCAGACCTCTGTTTATGACGCACTTGTAAATGCGGGCAGACTTATGAAAGAGGCTAACGCAGGCGCAGTAAAACTTGAGGGCGGCGAAAGTGTTTGCGAGGCAATCAAAGCTATTACACAGGCAGGTATTCCTGTTATGGCACATCTCGGACTTACTCCGCAGTCTGTAAATGCTTTCGGCGGATTTAAAGTTCAGTGCAAGGACGAGCTTTCCGCTAAAAAACTTGTAAAAGACGCTCTTGCCGTACAAGAGGCAGGCGCTTTTGCGGTTGTGCTTGAGTGCGTTCCCGCAAAACTTGCGGAATATGTTACAAGTATTCTCGATATTCCGACTATCGGTATCGGTGCAGGTGCAGGCTGTGACGGTCAGGTGCTTGTATATCAGGATATGCTCGGAATGTTCAGCGACTATACACCGAAATTTGTTAAGAAATATGCAGATGCCGGTACATTTATGCGACAGGCATTTACCGATTATATAAACGAAACCAAGTCAGGTGCTTTCCCAAGTGAAGAGCATTGCTTTAAGATAGATGAAGATGTGATGAAAAAGGTTATGGAGGAAGAAAAATGATTAAGCGTACAGGTTCTGTTGCAGAAGTAAGACAGCAGGTTAAAGAATGGAAAAAGCAGGGACTTACAGTAGGTCTTGTGCCGACAATGGGATATCTTCATGAGGGTCACAAGAGCCTTATTGACAGAGCAGTAAAAGAAAATGACAGAGTAGTTGTAAGCATTTTTGTAAACCCTATTCAGTTTGCTCCGAACGAGGATTTAGAAAGCTACCCGAGAGATATTGAAAAGGATACCGAGCTTTGCACAAATGCAGGCGCAAGCCTTATTTTTAATCCGACACCCGAGGAAATGTATCCGAACGGATTTTCAACAAATGTTGTAATGAATAATCTTACAAAAGAACTTTGCGGCAAAACAAGACCGACTCATTTCGGCGGTGTTTGCACAGTTGTAAGCAAACTCTTTAATATTGTTGCTCCTGACAGAGCGTATTTTGGCGAGAAAGACGCTCAACAGCTTGCCATTATCAAGAGAATGACAGCGGATTTGAATTTTGACATTGAAATCAAGGGCTGCCCGATAGTTCGTGAGGCAGACGGCCTTGCAAAAAGTTCAAGAAACACTTATCTTTCAGCCGAAGAAAGACAGGCGGCACTTGTGCTTAGCAAGAGTATTGCACTCGGCAAAAAGATGGTTGAGGACGGCGAGCGTAACGCTCAAACCGTAATTGACGCTATGAAAAAGTGCATTTCGGCAGAACCGCTTGCAAAGATTGATTATGTAAGCGCAGTTGACGCATTGAGCATTACACCGATTGAAACATACAGCGGTTATGTGCTTACCGCAATTGCCGTTTACATTGGCAAGACAAGACTTATTGACAACTTTATTGTTGACATCGACACACTGTAAGCGTGTTTTCAGAAAGGGAGAGAGTTATGACAGTTACAATGCTTAAAAGTAAAATTCACCGTGCAACTGTTACTCAGGCAGAGCTTGATTATGTAGGCTCAATCACCATTGACGAGGCATTAATGAAAGCGTCGGGCATAATGGAGTACGAAAAAGTACAGATTGCCGATGTAAACAACGGTCAGCGTTTTGAAACCTATGTTATTGCAGGTGAGGAAGGCTCGGGTGTTATCTGTCTTAACGGCGCAGCGGCAAGATGTGTGCAAAAGGGCGACAAGGTAATTATTATGAGTTATGCTCAAATTGACAATACAAAGGCTTTAGAGCACAAGCCAAAGGTTGTGTTTGTCGACGACGACAACCGCATTACAAGAATTACATCATACGAAAAACACGGTCTTTTAAAGGATATGGAGGACTGAAATGTTTAAAGGCAAGAACATAATTCTTGGTGTGACAAGCAGCATTGCCGCTTACAAATCGGCAAATGTTGCAAGCGCACTTGTTAAAAAAGGTTGTAATGTCAATGTGCTTATGACTGAAAATGCGACAAATTTTATTAATCCTCTAACCTTTGAGGAGCTTACAAAGCACAAATGCATTATTGATACTTTTGACAGAAATGTTCAGTATAATGTTGCGCATATTTCTCTTGCTGTAAGTGCTGACGCATTTATAATTGCGCCTGCATCCGCAAATGTTATCGGCAAAATAGCAAACGGAATTGCAGACGATATGCTTACTACCACTGTTATGGCATGCAAGTGCCCTGTTATTATTTCGCCTGCCATGAATACAAATATGTACGAAAATCTAATTGTTCAAGACAATATTGCAAAACTTGAACGATTCGGATATATTATAGTTCCGCCTGCCGAGGGCAGACTTGCCTGCGGTACAATCGGTAAGGGCAAAATGCCCGATGAGCAGGTATTGCTCGACTATCTTGAAAGAGCATTGTCGGATAAACAGGATTTCAAAGGAAAAAGGGTGCTTGTTACCGCAGGCCCTACTCAAGAGAGCATTGACCCTGTTCGCTATATTACCAATCATTCTTCGGGCAAAATGGGTTATGCCGTTGCAAGACAGGCCATGCTTAGAGGTGCGGAGGTTACTCTTGTGTCGGGCAAGGTGAATTTACCGCCTGTTCCTTTTGTAAAAATGATATATATAACCACTGCAGAAGATATGTACAATGCGGTCACTGCGGAATTTGAAAATACCGATATTGTTATAAAGGCAGCGGCGGTAGCTGATTTCAGACCAAAGCGGATTGCAGATGATAAGCTGAAAAAAGCAGACGGAATGGACAGCATAGAGCTTGAACCGACAAAAGACATATTAAAAGAACTCGGAAAAAATAAAAAGAATAGGTTTATTTGCGGATTTTCGATGGAAACCAAAAATATGACCGAAAATTCAAGAAAAAAACTTGAAAATAAAAATCTTGATATGATAGTTTGCAACAACTTAAAGGTTGAAGGTGCAGGCTTTCAGGGTGACACGAATGTTGTTACCGTTATAGACAAAACGAATATAACAGAACTTGGTATAATGTCCAAAACAGAGGTTGCGGACAAAATCCTTGACAGAATCGCAGAAATTAATAAATAATAATTTAAAATAAGATTTTCAGATTGGATGATTTTTATGCATGAGAAAATAGTTGAACTTCTCTCTCAAACAGAAGATTATATTTCCGGACAAGAGCTTTCGACACAGCTCGGAGTTTCCCGTCAGGCCGTATGGAAAGCCATAAACACTCTCAAATCACAGGGATATGTTTTTGACTCGATTACACGCAAAGGCTACAAGCTGGTTGCGTATCCGGAGCATCTCAACACATATGCGGTAAAATCACATCTGAATACAAATCTTATCGGTAAAAATCTTACCGTTTTGGATTCCGTAACATCTACAAATGATTATTTAAAAATACTTGGCGCAAACGGCTGTGAAAGCGGCACGCTTGTTGCATCAAGAGAACAGACAAAGGGCAAGGGCAGACTCGGCAGAGTGTGGCAGACAAAGAAAGATGACGGCATAGCATTTTCTTTTCTGCTCCGCCCCGACCTTGCGCCCAATGAAATTACAGGTATCACACCGCTTGCAGGTCTTGCGGTGTGCAAGGCAATAAGGGATTATACAGGCATTGACTGCAAAATCAAGTGGCCTAACGATATTATCACCGGACATAAAAAACTTGTGGGCATACTTACCGAACTAAGCGCTGAATTTTCTGCGGTTGAATACACAATTACGGGTATAGGCATAAATGTTGAGCATACGCAGTTTCCGCAGGAAATTGCGCACAAAGCTACATCAATATTCCTTGAAACAGGCAAGCATATCGACCGCAACGAGTTTTTGGCGGTTGTTATCGAATATCTTGAAAGAGAACTTTTGACTAATGATTTACGACTTACCGAAAAGGCTCTCAAAGAATACACTTCGCTCTGTGCAACTATCGGCAGAAATGTCAGCTTTTTCAGAAATTCACAGCAGCTGAACGGAGTAGCTGAAAAAATTGACAATAACGGCGAGTTGGTCGTAAAACTTGAGGACGGTACTCTGCACACAGTAAATTCCGGAGAAGTAACGGTTCAGGGTATCTATTAATTGGAGGAAGAAATGCCGATATACAAAATAGCCGACCTTAATATTGAGATAAACCCAAAATATGAAAAAACAAGCGAACAGCTTGCAACTTATATCACAGATGAAAAGACGGCTGACTTTTGTGTTGAGGCAGAGCAAAGCGAGATTGACAGATTGGTTGCCGACGGCGGAATTGATTACCTTAGCGAAAGCTGTATAATCAATACCTTGGTTTGCAGAGAAATTCTTGACAACTATGACGGACTTTTCTTTCACAGTTCGGCTTTAATGTTCGACGGCAAAGCATATCTCTTTTCTGCGCCGAGCGGAACGGGAAAATCCACACACACTGCACTTTGGCAAAGACATTTTGGCGGCAGGGTGCAGATGATTAACGATGACAAACCGATAATCAGAAAAAAAGGCGGAGATTTTTATGTTTACGGAACTCCGTGGATGGGCAAGTCAAATATCGGAGCAAATATTTCTGCACCGCTCGGAGCGGTGTTCCTGCTTGAGCGTGACAGAGTAAATTATGCCGAAAAGGTAAGTGCGGGAAAAGTTTTTCCGAAACTGCTTGAGGCAACTTTAATTTCCAAAAAACAAGACAGAATGAGCAAAATTCTTGAATTGTACGACGAGATTTTCTCGGCTGTCGATTTGTATTCATTGCATTGCACAATAAGTGACGATGCGGTTACGGCGGCATACGACGCAATTTGTAAATAACGCTTATCGAAAGGAAATTACTATGGATTTTGAAAAAGTAGTATCTGTTAAAAATATGAGAGAAAGTGACGCCCGCACAATTGCGGAGCGTACCCCTTCGGCAGAGCTTATGATGAGAGCGGCACAGGGTATTTTTGATAAAGTGAAGTTTGCGGGAAAAACCTGCGTTGTATGCGGCAAGGGCAACAACGGCGGCGACGGTTATGCGCTTGCGTGTATTCTTGCAAGACATTCGATGGATTGTACAATTGTGAGAGCTGTTGAAGGCTTTTCAAAAGACGGACTTTATTATTATCAGCTTGCAAAATCACTGGGCGTTAATGAAATATCACTTTATGAGGCAGGCAATTTTGAGGGATACGACATTGTTGTGGACTGCCTGCTCGGTACAGGATTTTCGGGCAAGGTTGAGGGTGAAATTGCACAGGCAATCACCCAAATAAATATGACTCCTGCGTATGTTGTAAGCGCCGACATTAACAGCGGCATTAACGGCGACACAGGTTACGGCGAACTTGCGGTGAATTCAGACATCACAGTGTCTATCGGCAGTCTTAAGACGGGACTTTTCCTGAATGACGCACCGTATTATATTGATTCGCTTACAAATGCCGACATCGGCATTGAACTTTTGCTTGACGAGTACAAGCTGATAGATTACGATAATCTGGAACTTTTTGAGGGATATAATTCGGAGGTATATACAACCGAAGAATTTATGGAGAAGTTTAATTATTCTCCCGAAACCTGCAACATTACCGAAATCGTAGCAGAGATGAGCGTTAAGAACAAGAAAACAATTGTTGTAAAGACAGAACATTCGGCGGTTATTGCAGATGTAAAATATGTCTATTTCTGCGCCGATTATATAAGAAATTAATAATGCCTTTATTTTGGCTTTTGTATATTGCAAAACATAAAAGCGTATGATAAAATAGCTTTTGAAAGGGATTGATGTTATGCGAAATTTAATGCAGAAATTTGCAGTTTTTATGCAGGGCAGATACGGTACAGATAAGCTTAACAACTGCCTTTTTGTGCTGTTTCTTGTGCTATGGTTTGTAAATATCTTTGTGTTTGCACCGATACCGACGCTGATTATCGACGCCTTTGAAATTGCGATAATTGTTATTACCGTGTTTCGTTCGCTTTCACGCAATATCTCCAAAAGAAGTGCGGAAAACCGAGCTTTTATGCCTGTTTACAATGCCGTTGCAGGTTGGTTTAAGCTGACTTATAAAAAAATCCGTGACCGCAAAGAATACCGTTACTTAAAGTGCCCTATCTGCAAGGCACAGCTTAGAGTACGAAATGTAAAAGGTAAACACAGAGTTCACTGCCCTAAATGCGGAAGTGAATTTGATAAGAAAATATAACCGATAAAAAGCCGCTTGTTCAGAGCGGCTTTTTTGTTTGTACTGCTTTTGTCAAAAGTTGGGGGTAATTTATGGTTTGGCTATCGTCAGATTGCAAAAACGGAAAGTATTTGTGGGCTTTGCCCACACCCACAACCTTTGAAAAGGTTGACCAAACTTTTATAATTGATTGGCAAATCAATTTGTTAAACCATAATTTATTGATATTACTAAACATTTTAAACAGAACCGTTTTTATATAGATTTTCCTATATTTCTTTTTGGCAAATAAGCGTATTATATGAGTTCTTACTGTTGAATTTAGCAATTAATTATGATACAATAATCTATATATGCAATTACAAAATTTTGTTTTGACAGATTACCGAAAGGGGTTTTATATATGTGCGGTATTTGTGGCTTTACAGGCGAAGTTATCGACAGAGATAAGGTCATTAAAAATATGACCGATGTCATTACTCACAGAGGACCTGACTCCGACGGTGTGTTTATGGACGATCACATCGCAATGGGTTTTCGCCGACTTTCAATTATTGACCTTGACGCAGGTCATCAGCCGATTTATAACGAGGATAAAACACTTGTTCTCACTTTTAACGGAGAAATTTATAACTACAGAGAGTTAAGAAAAGTTCTTATTGAAAAGGGACATAAATTCTATACAGACACCGACAGCGAAGTGCTTATTCACGGCTTTGAGGAGTGGAGAGAGGATCTCCTCTTAAAGCTCAGAGGAATGTTCGGCTTTGCTATTTATAATACAAAGGATAAGTCCGTTTTTGTTGCCCGTGACTTCTTTGGCATTAAGCCGATGCACTACACAATGATTGACGGCGAATTTGTTTATGCGAGTGAAATCAAGAGTATTCTTGAGCACCCTAAGTTTGTTAAGAGGTTTAACAAGAGAGCACTTGATACCTACCTTTCATATCAGTACGCTGTTCCGCCCGAAACTTTCTTTGAGGGTGTATTCTGCCTTATGCCGGGTCACTACCTTTGGTACAAAGACGGCGAAGTGGAAACTACACGATATTGGGAGGCTCGTTTTAATCCTAATGAAGAGCTTACCGAAGAAGAGGCAGTCAACTCAATTGAAAAGGTATTTGAAAATTCGGTAAATGCCCACAAAATCGCTGATGTTGAGGTTGGTTGTTTCCTTTCAAGCGGTGTTGACTCAAGCTATGTTTCAACATATTTTGCAGACCAAAAAACTTTTACGGTAGGCTTTGATTTTGGCGAGCATTACAACGAAATCAGCTGGGCAAAGGGCCTTAGTGAGAAAATCGGTGTTGAGCATCATACACACCTTATTTCAAGCGAAGAATTCTGGGACGCAGTTCCTACCGTGCAGTATCATATGGACCAGCCGCTTGCCGACCCGTCTTGTATTGCGCTTTACTTTGTATCAAGACTTGCAAGCGAGTATGTAAAGGTTGTACTTTCGGGTGAGGGCGCAGACGAATTGTTCGGCGGCTATACTTGCTACAATGAGCCGAGAGTATTTAAAATTTATCAGACAATCGTTCCGCATTGTATCAGAAAAGCAATTAGAGCCGTATGTAAAAAACTCCCTGACATCAAGGGCAGAGATTACCTTATCAGAGCGACAGACCCGCTTGAGGAGCGCTATATCGGTAATGCCTTTATGTATGATTATAAAGAAAAGAGAGAACTTTTAAAAGACCCTAACATTGCAAGCCGTCCGCAGGATTATGCAAAGAAATATTACTACCGTTGCCGCAGATATGACGATGTTACAAAGATGCAGTATCTTGACATCAATATGTGGATGGTAGGCGATATTCTTTTAAAAGCCGACAGAATGAGTATGGCAAACTCTCTTGAGCTTAGAGTTCCGTTCCTTGATAAAGAAGTATTCAAGGTTGCGTCCACCCTTCCTACAAAGCTTCGTTGCAACCGTCACAATACTAAGTACGCTATGCGTAAGGCTGCCGTTCGCCATATGCCGGAGGCTACAGCCGAAAAAGAAAAACTCGGTTTCCCTGTTCCTACAAGAGTATGGCTCAGAGATGAGAAGTATTATAATGTTGTAAAGAAAAAGTTTAAGGGCAAAACTGCCGAGAAATTCTTTAATACAGATATTCTTATTCGTTGGCTTGATGAGCATTTCAGCAACAAAGAGGATAACAGCCGTAAGGTATGGACAATCTATGTATTCCTTGTATGGTATGATATTTACTTTAACGAGGACAACGAAAAGGTAGAAAAGCCTGTAAATCACCTTGACGAATTAAGAGCAATTGCCGAGGCAAGACAGGAAAAAAAGCTTAACGAGTTTGGCGAGGCTATTATGACGGAGGCTGAAAAGCTTGACAAAGATTATGACGCACCAAACTTTGGCATAGATAAATCGGCACAAAAGGCTGAAAAGGCGCAGACAGCGGAAAAAGAACCCGTAAAGGCGGAAAAAGCCGAAAACGAGGCAGAACCTGTTAAAGAAGATGCCGTTGAAGAAGTTAAGATGGAAAATCAGCCGGAAGAGGTTAAAGCCGAAGAAGTTAAGACGGAAAATCAGCCGCAAGAGGTTAAAGCCGAAGAAGTTAAGGCTGAAAATGAAGAGCCTGCAGAAGAAGTAAAGTCCGAGGAAGAAAAAATCGAGGACGAGCCTGTAATTGAAGATGAACCGCAGGAGCAAGAGCCTGAACAGGTTGAAGAAACACCAAAGGAAGAGGAATATGTAAATATTTCAAATCCGGAGGACAAAGAGGTTTATGAAGAGCCAAAGAAACCGAGAACTCCGCAGGAGGAGCTTGAAATGGCTATTGAGGGCATTGAAAAGCGCTCAAAATATCTTGATGAACCGAATGTAATTTCAGACGAGGCGATTGACGAAATCGTAAAGTCAATTAAGTTCTTTGATGACGAGGACTGATTAAAAACCGTATAAAATATAACTGCCCGACACCACTAAGCGGTTGTCGGGCAGATGATTATAACCACAGAATAAAATATTTTTCAGTTGGAAAATTAGGATTAGTAAGTCGGCTTTTTATCAAAATGCGGAGTGAATTATTGTTTAGCGCACGGTTAAGATTAAAAGATTTTAGAATTCAGGTCAAGCCTTTGAAAAGTTTGACCGAACTTTTATAATTTTTGCAAAACTCTCTGCTGAATTCTGATTAATTTACTGACATAAAAACTCAAAAACAGAAAAATTATACAATAACTCCGAGGCAGAGCATATTCAGCATAATTTTGTATTCGGGTTCAAAATCAGAGAGTGGCAAGGGGTTTTTGCCTTTTCCCATTTCTATGGTGAGAGCCGGACGGCGGAATTTTTCAATAAACCAATCTTTAAAGCCGCCGCCTGTCGCAATATCCTCGGGTACGGAGATATTGTAACCGCTTGCTTGGGAGAGTACGGACGCAAGTCGAAAACTCATAACGGGAGTGTGCTTGCCGAACGAGCAGTAAATCTCTCTGCCCTGACTGTGAAAAGCAATGGCACGGTCAAAGTTGTTGCGTTTGCACAGGTTTGTGAGCGCCTTGGTTTCGGGCTCGCTTTCGGGAGCGTTGCCGCCGAAACGGGTGGCGGACGGAGCTTTTATGTTCATACTCAGTTCACGGTTTTTAAGCTCGTTCCAACCTGCGTTGAAATTGTGGTTAATGTCCACACCCCTTGCGTTTGCCTGCCAGACTTTGTTTTCTTTAGAGGCTTTTTCCACAAGAGATTTGTATTTGAGAGCGGCATCCGAGCCGTGAATTGCGATTTCAACTCCGTCGGGATTTACGCAAGGCACAATCGTAAGTCCTTTTTCACGGAGAAAATCTCGTATTTTATAGCGACCGACAACGGAATCGTTTTCCATTGCATCGGCGCATTGTTCAAAAAATTTGAGAACCGCCGTAACGGTAAGATATTCGGAACCGTGAAAGCCTGCGCAGTAAAGCACGCAGTTTTTTGTGTTGCCGATGTGCAAAACATCAATACATCTGCCGCATACGCTTTTGCCTGCGAATGAATGATGAACAAAACTGTATTTTTCGCAGATGTCGTTAATAATTTTTCTTCTGGTCTGGTAGTCGGGCATTACATTGTAGTCTGTCATAAAAATTTCCTTTCTGTTTTTTTCCTTAAATTAAAATTCAAATGAGGTATAGGTATGAAACTTTTTGAAAAAACCATAAACAGCACTTCTGTTTTTGACGGCAGAATTTTGCATATTACCCTTGACGATGTTGAACTTGAGGACGGTAAAAAGTCTAAAAGAGAAGTTGTAAATCACCCCGGCGGAGTTACCGTAGCCGCCCTTGACAACGACAACAACCTGCTTTTTGTAAGACAATTTCGTTATCCGTACAAAGAGGTTGTGCTTGAGCTTCCTGCAGGCAAGCTCGAAAAAGGCTCAACTCCGCTTGAAAACGGCAAGCGTGAATTGCTTGAAGAAACAGGCGCACAGGGATATTCTTATACTTCACTCGGTCAGCTTTATCCGTCACCCGGCTACACCAACGAGATAATTCATCTTTATGTATGCAGAATAAAGAGCGAGGGTGAAAGCAAGCCTGACGAGGGCGAATTTTTGGATGTCGAGAAAATTCCGCTCGACAAGGCGGTTGAAATGGTGCTCAACAATCAGTTGCCGGATGCAAAAACTCAAGTAGCCGTGCTGAAAACGGCAATGCTGCTTAAAAGCGGAAAAATTTAACTTGCAGATGCTCTGCAATTAAGGTATGAATAAATATATGCAAACTTTTTTTGAATTATTACCCGAAAAACAAAATACATCAGCGGCACTCGGTTTTTTTGACGGCTTGCACATCGGTCACCGCAAGGTTATCGGCGAGGCGGTAAGGGGCAGTGAAAACGGACTTGTGCCTATTTGCTTTACCTTTGCACAAAGTCCGAAAAGTGTGCTTAAAAATCAACCGCAAGAGGCGTTGATGAGCGTTGAAGATAAAAAAACAGCGCTGTCCGAAATCGGAATACAGCACCTGTATATGTGCGATTTCAAGTCGGTTGTTGATGTTGCGCCACGAAAATTTGTGGAAGATATGTTAATAAAAACTCTGAAAGCAAAAAAACTTTGCTGCGGTTTTAATTACACTTTCGGTAAAAACGGCGAGGGAAATACCGAGCTGCTCTCCGAAATTTGCAAGGAAAACGGAATTGAGCTGCAGGTTTTGCCGCCTGTTGAAGAAAAAGAGGGAGTAGTTTCGTCAACGCTTATCCGTGGACTTATTAAGGACGGAAATGTGCGCAGGGCAAACGAACTTTTAGGTTCATATTTCGGATTCGGCGGAGAGGTTGTACACGGTCAGCACTTGGGCAGAGAACTCGGAACACCGACTCTTAATCAGTCTTTGCACGAAGAGCTTGTTGTGCCGAAGTTTGGCGTGTATGCATCGTGCGTTACTCTTGATGACGGCAGGAAATTCTGCGGCGTTACAAATATAGGAGTAAAACCGACAGTCGGCAATTTTGCCCCGCTTTGCGAAACTTGGATGCCCGACTACAGTGGAGAAGAGTTGTATGGCAAGACGGTAGATGTGCGGCTTATAGATTTTATAAGAGGCGAAAAGAAATTTTCTTCGCTTGATGAATTGAAAAAAGCTATCTTTGACAATGCAAAGACAGCCGAGAAAATGTTTTCTGAAATTAATAATTTATAATAATCAGCCTGACAACAGATTTGAATGTTGTCAGGCTTTTACATTTATGGTTCTGTTTTAAATGTGGGATAACAATAATAAATTACGGTTTGGCAAATTGTTTCGACAAGTAATTATAAAAGTTTGGTCGACCTTTTCAAAGGTCGTGGGTGTGGGCAAAGCCCACAAATACTTTCCGTTTATGCAAGCTAACGATAGCCAAACAGCTCGCTGTTTGGCGGCTTGAACACAACGGCGTTAGCCTTAAAAAGCGATAGCAATAAGAAAGCCATTCGATATATAATGAAAAGTTAATCATTTCTTTTATAAAAGGCTGTCGCCTGTTTTAACAAACTTAGTTTTAGCACGCAAACAGCGTGGCTGTTTGCGCCTGATAAATTGTTGTATCGGAAGATTTTATGGGCGCTGCCCAAACCCGCAATTTTTGAAAAAATTGAGTAAACTTTTTTGTTTTTGGGATGATAATTTAGCGTTAGCTAAATTTCAATGTCCGACCGACACTCCCCTAAACCATAATTTACTATTTTTACTCCAACATTTAGATAGAACCGATTTATGTTAAGACATAAAAAGCTGCCGCGTTTTCAAAATGCAACAGCAAATATAGATTTTGTATTATTTAGTGGATACAATGTATAACTGTAATTCGGTAACATCAAGTATATCAAGTACATTGTCTTTTATCATATCAATGCTTTCAAAGAGAACTATGTCACTCTCTTCAATTAAAGATAAACCGTTAAGATCTGTTTTATTAGCGATGTGCATTTGTAAAAGATTTACATCATTTGCTGTAAATCTGTAATATCCGTTTATTAGAAAATGCTTCCGGAGAGATAGAAACAACGCCGTCAGGAATAACTACATCTTTTATAGTATTATTTCTGTAAGTAAAACGATAAAAACATTTTTCTATAATTGTCATACCGTCCGGGAGTGTTATTTTATGAATACCTCGCCAAGCAAAAGATTCTTCTCCGAAATAGCCTGTGATTTCTACGGTTCCATCTTAAGATTTATGTATTGATAGTCGCCGCTTATGATTTGATTTTCCCAATTATAAGTCGCCGAACTTGTTTCATTTTCCAAAGTTGCCGCACTTGCGGGAAATGCAGAAATAATGCTTGTTGCCATAACAGCAGACAATAAAACCGCCGCAATTCTTTTTGATTTTTTCATAGATTGTTCTCCCGCAAAATAATAATAAAAACAACATATACTTGTCAATGTGTAAAATAAACTAAAATCCGCTCAAATTATAATAAAATTGAGCGGATTAATAATTATATTGATATTATACTGTTAATTTTATATTTTTACATTTCAGCTCTGTTAATTGCATTAAGTACACCGAGTACAGATGCAACATTGACATTTGAATCAATGCCGATACCAAAGATGTTCTTTCCGTCAGGCTTTTTGAGCTCAATGTAAGAAACAGCTTTTGAATCTGAACCCTGTGAAATAGCGTGCTGGCTGTAAGAGATAAATTCGTATTTGTCGAGTCCGAATTTCTTAATAGCGTTAAAGAATGCGTCAATCGGGCCGTTGCCTACGCCGCTTAATGTAACTTCATCGGCACCGTTAATAGTCATCTTGCCCTTGAAGTGCACATAATCTTTACCGTTTTCGCTTTCTTCGTAAATTTTACGCTTTGTAAGAGCGTATTTCTGATTAACTTCAAGATAGTTTTCGCTGAATACTTCGAAAAGTTCTTTCGGAATAAGCTCTCTGCCGAGTTCTTCACACTTTTTCTGAACAAGTTTAGAAAATTCAGGGTGCATCTTCTTTGGAAGGTCATATCCGAAGTTATGGCTCATTACAAATGCGGCGCCGCCCTTACCTGATTGAGAGTTGATTCTGATAATAGGTTCGTACTCTCTTCCGACATCGGCAGGGTCGATAGGGAGGTATGGAATTTCCCAATATTCTGTGCCGCTGTCTTTCATATACTGCATACCTTTATTGATAGCATCCTGATGAGAACCCGAAAAAGCAGTAAATACAAGTTCACCGATATACGGCTGACGAGGATTGATTTTCATATCTGTACATCTTTCGTAAATCTCTCTGAGCTTTGGAAGATTAGAGAAGTCGAGTTTAGGGTCAACTCCCTGTGTAAACATATTAAGTCCCATTGTAACAATGTCAAGGTTACCGGTTCTCTCGCCGTTGCCGAAGAGTGTGCCCTCTACACGCTCTGCACCTGCAAGAAGTGCAAGCTCGCCCGACGCAACGCCTGTGCCTCTGTCATTGTGCGGATGCAAGCTGATTATGCAAGCCTCTCTGTTCTTTATATGTTTAATAAAATATTCAACCTGATCTGCGTATGTGTTTGGTGTGCACATTTCAACAGTGTTAGGAAGATTGAGGATAACAGGGTTTTCTTTTGTAGAACCGAGAGCTTCCATAACTTTATCGCAGATGTAAACAGCGTTCTCAACTTCTGTACCGCTGAAACTTTCGGGAGAATACTCAAATCTAAAGTTTGTATCGCCTGTATATTCGTCTGTAAGCTGCTTAATAAGTTTTGCGCCTTCAATAGCAATTTTTGTAACGCCTTCCATATCTGTTTTAAATACAACTTTTCTCTGTAAAGTAGATGTTGAATTGTAGAAATGAATGATTACATTTTTAGCGCCCTTAACTGCCTCGAAAGTTTTGCGGATGAGGTGTTCTCTTGCCTGAACAAGCACCTGAATTGTAACATCATCGGGAATATGGTTGCCCTCAATCAATTCACGGCAGATTTCGTACTCTGTTTCGGATGCGCTCGGAAATCCTATTTCAATTTCCTTAAAGCCCATATCAACAAGCGTGTGGAAAAATTCAAGTTTTTCTTCCATATTCATAGGGTCAACAAGCGCTTGATTGCCGTCACGCAAGTCAACACTGCACCATATCGGTGCTTTTGTAATTACATTGTTTGGCCATTCTCTGTTTTCAAGCTTAATCTGCTGAAAAGGAATATACTTTTCAAATCCTGGTTTCATATAAAGTGCCTCCTAATTAATTGCACAAAAAATCGCCCCTAAAAAGGGACGAATAAAACATCCGTGGTACCACCCGGTTTTAGGTGCACATCACTGTACACCCCTTACAGACTTCCAACAAAGTCCTGACCGATAACGCAGTCTTGCGTTCTGCACTACATAACCTCGCACAGAAAACTCGGGGATGAGCTATACATATAAAGGTAATCACAGCTTTTCACCAAACAGCTGCTCTCTGAAGAAATACCAAAATATCTTGTTCCCGTCATCGCTTTTAGAGGGATTTACTTGTTGATACTATTATATAGAGAATAAAAACTTTTGTCAAGATTATTTCTCCTATAAAATACACTTTTCTTATATAATGTATATGGGAAGTAATAAGTATATGTGAAGTAATAAGTATAAAGTACAGATATACATTTGAAATAAAGAGTTGATAAAATAATTTTAAGTGTATTGAATAATCGACTAAATAGTGGGTATAGTTAAAAGCGTTGAAAGTTTTATTATACACTAATATGAAAACGCGACAAATATGCGGCTTTTAAATTGTTTTTTAAGAAAAATTAAAAAAATTGAAAAAAGGGGTTGCAATTTGTAAAAAGGAGTGATATAATAACGAAGTCGCTTGAGGAAAGCACCAACAACAGAAAGGTTTGAAAACACAGAAAAAAGCTTTTAAAAAGCAATGAAAGAGATTTCAAAAAACTCTTTAAAAACTTTGAAAAAAGTGTTGACAAGCGAAAATGAATGTGATATAATAATTCACGCACTGTTGAGAGAGGTTCGGTAAGAACCGACAAAAAACTTTCCAAAAAGTGCGTAGGACCTTGAAAATTAAACAACGAGAAAGATAAAGGAACCCGTAATA
>ERZ827088.2205-NODE-2205-length-21200-cov-36.020288_pt1 | contig 21200 bp, 18 predicted proteins | sample MGYA00519922_ERZ827088 | MGnify/ENA primary metagenome ERZ827088 (study PRJEB31778, sample SAMEA3449254) | human gut metagenome | biome: human gut; feature: human-associated habitat; material: faeces | place: United Kingdom | collected 2010/2012 ...
TTCACCGGAAACGCCCTGTATACCAGGCTGCTGCCTGGCTTGTGAAGGCGTGAAGTCTGTTTCCGGAAACACTTCTGTAAGAAAATCTGTCTATACATGTTCATGTATTTCTTTAAAATTGGTTGTTCAGGAAAATTGAATGGCCTCCTTCGTATTTTGTGTTAGAATTTCATCGAAAAGACTCATGGAATATATAATATGTGAAAAATCGTTGGTCGTTGTGAATTTTCTGATGGAAAATGAATTGTTTTGTTAGGTTGTTTTAGTATATTTGAGGACCTTAAAAAAGGAAAACTAAATTTATTAATAGATTTAATCATGGAAAACAAGATTCAGGAGCTTACTGATAAGATTTATCGTGAGGGTGTAGAAAAAGGTAACGCAGAGGCACAGCGACTGGTCAGTGAAGCCCAAAAGGAGGCGCAACAAATGATTGAAGCGGCTCGTAAGGAGGCAGAAGCCATTCTTGCCGAGGCTCGGAAATCGGCTGATGAAATGAAAGAAAATACGCAGTCTGAGCTGAAGCTGTTTGCCGGACAAGCACTCAATGCCTTGAAGACAGAAGTGACCAACCTGCTGACGAATGAGACAGTTACAGAAGCTGTAAAGGGCTTTACTGCCAACAAGGATTATTTGAACAAGTTTATTGTAGCATTGGCTATCCGGTGGTCTGCCAATGAACCGATTGTCATTTCCGTACAGGATGCTGACGCTTTAACCAAGTACTTTACTGCAAACGCTAAAACATTATTGGATAAGGGTGTAAAAATTGAGCAGGTGAATGGTATCAAGACTTTGTTCTCCATCGCTCCTGCTGATGGCTCTTATAAGGTGAACTTTGGCGAAGAGGAATTTGAGAACTATTTCAAGGAATTCCTTCGTCCTCAGTTAGTAAAAATGTTGTTTTAACGTAGTGTTATGAGTACTTATTATTATCTGGTGGCCGGCTTGCCTGATATATCACTTGAGGATGGCAAGTTGAGCTATACAGTAGACAGCTTTAAAACGGAACTTTATCCTGAACTTTCGGTGAAGGACAGGCAGATTATCGACCTGTTCTATCTGAAGTTTGATAATGAAGACCTGCTGAAGTTGTTGAAAGACAAAGATGCACGGGTTTCTGGGCGCGGAAACTTTTCATCCGAGGAGTTGCTGCAGCTCATCGACGCGGTTCGGGAAGGTGATACTCCCGACAGCAGATTCCCTACTTATCTCTACGATTTCATTTCCCGCTATTTTACTTTGTCCCCTGATGAACTGTACAGTGCACAGGATTTGTTGGCGGCTGCATATTATGCTTATGCGATGCAGTGCAGCAATCGCTTTGTGTCGGGATGGTTTGAGTTCTCATTGAATCTCAACAATATTCTGGCAGCGTTGTCGGCCCGTAAATACAAGTTGGATGTCGACAATGTAGTGGTAGGCGATACAGAGGTGTGCGAGCAGTTGCGGACATCGAACGCCCGTGACTTCGGCTTGAACGAAATGCTGGATTATTTTGACAGCATCCAACGGGTGGCGGAAGTGGAAGAATTGGTGGAACGTGAAAAGAAGGTGGATTTGTTGAAGTGGAAATGGTTGGAGGATGAATCATTCTTCCATTATTTCACCATCGAACGTCTGTTTGTCTTCCTTCTGCAACTGGAAATGATTGAGCGTTGGATTGCATTGGATAAAGAAAAGGGTAATGAACTATTCCGTGAACTGATTCAGAACTTGAAGAATGAAGTTCAGATTCCTGAAGAATTTAGAAAATAGAAAAACAAGAATAGAATGGCAACAAAAGGAACTGTTTCAGGTGTAATCGCCAATATGGTTACACTGACTGTTGATGGTCCGGTAGCACAGAATGAAATATGCTACATCAAGACCGGAGGCGACCGTTTGATGGCTGAGGTAATCAAGGTTGTCGGCCAGAATGTATATGTTCAGGTGTTTGAAAGTACACGTGGACTGAAGGTCGGTGCCGAGGCTGAGTTTACGGGCCACATGCTGGAAGTAACATTGGGTCCGGGTATGCTTTCGAAGAACTATGATGGTTTGCAGAATGACCTGGACAAGATGGAAGGTGTCTTCCTGAAAAGAGGACAATATACCTATCCGTTGGATAAGGAGCGTAAATGGCTCTTCAAACCGTTGGTGAAAGCCGGCGATGAAGTGGGACCGTCTGCGTGGTTGGGTGAAGTGGAAGAGAATCACCAGTTACTGAAGATTATGGTACCTTTCCAGTTGACGGGCACTTATCGTGTGAAGTCCATCGTTGGAGAAGGAGAATATACCATCGAAGATACTGTCGTTGTCCTGACAGGAAAAGATGGGGCAGAGATTCCGGTGAATATGATTCAGAAATGGCCGGTAAAGAAGGCGATGACCAACTATCTGGAGAAACCCCGTCCCTATAAATTGCTGGAAACCGGTGTACGTGTCATCGATACAGTCAATCCGATTGTAGAAGGTGGTACCGGATTTATCCCGGGACCGTTCGGTACGGGTAAGACTGTGTTGCAGCATGCTATCTCCAAACAGGCTGAAGCGGACATTGTAATCATTGCTGCCTGTGGTGAGCGTGCCAACGAGGTTGTGGAAATCTTTACCGAATTCCCGGAACTGATTGACCCGCATACCGGACGTAAGTTGATGGAACGTACCATCATTGTCGCCAATACTTCAAACATGCCGGTTGCAGCTCGTGAAGCATCTGTATACACCGCTATGACTATGGCGGAATATTACCGTGCCATGGGGCTGAAGGTGTTGCTGATGGCCGACTCCACTTCCCGCTGGGCACAGGCTTTGCGTGAAATGTCCAACCGTATGGAGGAACTTCCGGGTCCGGATGCTTTCCCGATGGATATTTCTGCCATTATTTCCAACTTCTATGGCCGTGCAGGGTATGTGCGGCTGTATAATGGCCATACCGGTTCCATTACCTTTATCGGAACTGTATCGCCGGCGGGTGGTAACTTGAAGGAGCCTGTCACAGAAAACACAAAGAAAGTAGCCCGTTGCTTCTATGCATTGGAGCAGGAACGTGCAGACCGTAAACGTTATCCGGCTGTGAACCCGATTGATTCCTATTCCAAATACCTGGAATATCCGGAATTTGAAGAATACATTACAGAACGTATCAACAATGAATGGATTGGAAAGGTAAACGAATTGAAGACCCGTCTATTGAGAGGTAAGGAAATCGCCGAGCAGATCAACATTTTGGGTGATGACGGTGTACCGGTGGAATATCATGTCATTTTCTGGAAATCTGAATTGATTGACTTCGTTATCCTGCAGCAGGATGCCTTTGATGAAGTTGATTCAGTGACTCCGATGGAACGTCAGGAAGAGATTGTAAACCAGATTATCGATATCTGTCATACCGACTTCGAATTCGATAACTTTGTTGAGGTTATGGATTATTTCAAGAAGATGATCAATATCTGCAAGCAGATGAACTATTCGAAGTTCAGATCGGAACAGTATGTCGAGTTCCAGAAACAACTGAAAGATCTGGTTGCCGAACGGAGTGTGAAATAATCGGATTTGTTTAAACTATACACAGTACGATAATGGCAACAAAAGCATTTCAAAAGATATATACAAAAATCAGCCAGATTACAAAGGCTACCTGTTCGTTGAAAGCGACCGGGGTAGGTTATGATGAACTGGCTATGGTAAACGGCAAACTTGCCCAGGTGGTGAAGATTGCCGGTGATGAAGTGACACTTCAGGTGTTCGAGGGTACAGAAGGTATTCCTACCAATGCGGAAGTGACATTCTTGGGCAAGTCACCTACATTGAAGGTCAGTGAACAGTTGGCCGGACGTTTCTTCAACGCTTTCGGTGAACCGATTGACGGGGGACCGGAAATCGAAGGAACGGAAGTCGAAATCGGTGGTCCGTCTGTAAATCCGGTCCGTCGTAAACAGCCGTCCGAACTGATTGCTACCGGTATCGCGGGTATCGACTTGAATAATACACTGGTATCCGGTCAGAAGATTCCGTTCTTTGCCGACCCGGACCAGCCTTTCAACCAGGTAATGGCTAACGTAGCCTTGCGTGCAGAGACCGATAAGATCATCTTGGGTGGTATGGGTATGACGAACGATGACTACCTGTACTTCAAGAACGTGTTCTCGAATGCCGGTGCATTGGACCGTATCATCAGTTTTGTCAATACAACGGAAAATCCGCCGGTAGAACGTCTGTTGATTCCGGATATGGCATTGACTGCCGCAGAATATTTCGCTGTGGAGCATAACGAGAAGGTGTTGGTCTTGCTGACCGATATGACTTCTTATGCCGATGCCTTGGCCATCGTGTCAAACCGTATGGATCAGATTCCGTCGAAGGACTCCATGCCGGGTTCTTTGTATTCCGATTTGGCGAAAATCTACGAAAAGGCTGTGCAGTTCCCTTCAGGCGGTTCCATTACCATCATTGCCGTGACTACATTGTCTGGTGGAGATATTACTCACGCTGTACCGGATAACACAGGTTACATTACCGAAGGTCAGTTGTTCCTGCGTCGAGACAGCGATATCGGTAAGGTCATTGTCGATCCGTTCCGTTCATTGTCACGTCTGAAACAGCTGGTAAGCGGTAAGAAGACCCGTAAGGATCATCCGCAGGTTATGAATGCGGCTGTACGTCTGTATGCCGATGCGGCGAATGCGAAGACCAAGATGGAAAACGGTTTCGACCTGACGAATTATGACGAACGTGCTTTGGCTTTTGCCAAGGATTATGCTAACCAGTTGCTGGCTATCGATGTCAATCTGAATACGACTGAGATGCTTGATGTGACCTGGGGCTTGTTCAGCAAGTATTTCAAGCCGGAAGAGGTAAACATCAAGAAAGAGTTCGTAGACCAGTACTGGAAGAAGTAATATTTTATCATTAATGCGATGGCTATAAAATTTCAATATAATAAAACTTCGTTGCAGCAGCTTGAAAAGCAACTCAAGATTCGCGTGCGTACGCTTCCTATCATCAAGAACAAGGAAAGCGCGCTTCGTCTGGAGGTGAAGCGGTGTAAGACCGAGGCTGCTGAACTGGAGGAGCGTCTGGAGAAACAGATTCAGGCGTATGAGGCCATGTTCGCACTCTGGAATGAATTCGACGCTTCACTCATCCGGGTGAAGGATGTTCATTTGGGCGTCCGTAAGATAGCCGGAGTCCGGGTCCCTTTGTTGGAGACCGTGGACTTTGAAATCCGTCCTTACAGCGTTTTCTGCAGTCCGAAATGGTATGCCGATGGTATCCATATTCTGAAGAAGCTGGCAGAGACCGCTATCGAACGGGAGTTTACGCTCGCCAAATTGGGATTGTTGGAACATGCCCGCAAGAAAACGACTCAGAAGGTGAATCTTTTCGAGAAGGTACAGATTCCCGGTTATCAGGATGCTTTGAGAAAGATTAAACGTTTCATGGAAGACGAAGAGAACCTGTCGAAGTCTTCACAGAAGATTCTGAAGTCTATCCAGGAGAAGAGAAAGGAGGCTGAGGTATGATTGCGAAAATGAAAAAACTGACTTTCCTGGTCTACCACAAAGAGTATGAGACTTTCCTGACCAGCCTGCGTGATCTGGGATTGGTTCATGTGACCACACGTGCACAGGGAACCGCCGAAAATGCAGAACTTCAGGAAGCCATCCGTCTGACCGGCCGCTATTCGGCTGCCGGAAAATACCTGCAGCAGTTGATGGTGCCTGCCCAGCCGCACGAAGGAAATGTCCAGAAAGGTGTGGAGGCTTTGGAGACAATAGAACGTCTGCAGGCAGAACTCCAGCAGTTGTCACAGCGTATACAGGCTGTAGAAAAGGAGATTACTGTCATGGAACCGTGGGGAGACTTCGCTCCGGAGTCTGTCGACCGCTTGCGTGATGCCGGTTACCGCATTGATTTTTATCAGTGCTCGGAAAAACAGTTCTCCGAGGAATGGATAGACCTGTATCATGCTACTCTTATCAATCGGGAAGGATCGAAACTGTTTTTTGTAACGGTTACTCCGGTAGGTGAAGAGGTGGAACTGGAAGTGGAGGCTGTCAAGTTGCCTGCCGGTTCGTTGAGTGCGCTGAAAAATCGTCGACAAGAGATGTTGCGCCAACAGGAGGCATTGCAAGAGCAGCTGAAACAGTTGGCAGCAACGGCTTTGCCGGATTTACAGGCTGCACAGCATGATGTGCAGACCCGGATAGAGTTCTCTAAAGTCGTGTTGAGTTCGGATGCCGTGGCCGACAACAAACTGATGTTGCTGGAAGGTTGGGCACCGGTAAAGGCAATCGATGAAATCCAGCAGTTCTTGTCAGCCCAGGAAGCTTATTATGAAGTGAGCGATCCGACACCGGAAGACGATGTGCCAATCTGTTTGGATAACAAAGGCTTCTTCCGTTTGTTTGAACCGATTATGCGTCTGTATATGCTTCCGAAGTACAATGAATTGGATTTGACTCCGTTCTTTGCTCCTTTCTTCATGCTGTTCTTCGGCTTGTGTCTGGGGGATTCCGGATATGGTCTGTTCATGGTGCTTGCTGTAGCCGTATATCGGATGGTAGCAAAGAAGATTGAACCGTCCATGAAGTCCATCCTTACCTTGGTACAGATCCTGGGCTTATCGACGATGGTATGCGGTCTGCTGACTGGAACCTGTTTCGGTTTCAATCTCTATGATATCCACATACCTTTCTTCCAGCGCCTGAAGGATGCTGTTTATCTGGATAACCAGCAGATGTTCAACCTCTCGTTGATTCTAGGTGGTGTACAGATTATCTTTGGTATGATTCTGAAGGCCGTCAATCAGACAATCCAGTTCGGTTTCAAGTATGCGGTAGCTACGGTGGGCTGGCTGATTATTCTGGTAAGTACTGCCTTGGCATTCGCTGCTCCATCTGTTCTGCCGATGGGAGGTACTGTACACCTGGTTTTCCTGGCCATTGGTGCACTGATGGCTTATCTGTACAACAGCCCGGACAAGAATGTCTTTGTCAATTTCGGCCTGGGATTGTGGGATACTTACAACATGGCTACCGGTCTGTTGGGTGATATCCTTTCTTACGTCCGTCTGTTCGCTTTAGGCTTGTCTGGAGGTATTCTGGCCAGTGTGTTCAACAGTCTGGCTGTGGGAATGAGTCCGGATAACATCATCGCCGGTCCGATTGTGATGGTATTGATATTCCTTATCGGACATTCCATCAATATCTTCATGAATGTGCTGGGAGCGATGGTTCACCCGATGCGTCTGACCTTTGTGGAATTCTTCAAGAATGCCGGTTACGAAGGTGGAGGAAAAGAATATAAACCTTTTAAGAATTAAAGGAAAATAATATCAATTGATCAAAAACAAGGGCATGCACCTTTCTCCGGGCTGTCCGCATCGCTTGACGATGTTGAAGGAGAGAACGAATACATTGTATAAAAATTAAAATTTATAATTATGGAAATGAATCTTTTGATTGCCTACATCGGCATCGCAATTATGGTAGGTTTGTCTGGTATCGGTAGTGCTTATGGTGTAACTATCGCAGGTAATGCTTCTATCGGCGCTTTGAAGAAGAACGATAGCGCTTTCGGTAATTTCTTGGTTCTGACAGCTCTTCCGGGTACACAGGGTCTGTATGGTTTCGCCGGTTACTTCATGTTCCAAAGTATCTTTAATGTATTGACTCCCGAAATCACCGGTATTCAGGCTTGTGCCGTATTGGGTTCCGGTATCGGTCTGGGCTTGGTAGCTCTTTTCTCTGCTATCCGTCAGGGTCAGGTTTGTGCCAACGGTATCGCTGCTATCGGTCAGGGTCATAATGTATTCGGTAATACGTTGATTCTTGCCGTATTCCCTGAATTGTATGCCATCGTTGCTTTGGCTGCAACCTTCTTGATGGGTTCTGCTTTGGCATAATCGTCTTTATTCATTCATATTGCGCCGGGAAGTCTGGAAAGGCTTCCCGGCGTTGTTTGTCTGGAGGGGATGTTTGGGGAAGGTATTCTGTGGCTAGGACTTTATCGGTTTGTGGGGGTTCTGGCTGGATATAGAGACTTTAGGCTGTGCAGATTTGTGTAAATAAATTATGTTGATTCGTAAATAATGTTATTTGTGTAGTGTCTTACTTTTTTTTTAGAATCAGTACATACAAAATCTTTGTGTAAGAAAATCGTCTGAATTTCTTCTTGTATTTCAATGTTTTTTGTATCTTCGCAGCCGATTAGAAAATACTATAAATGATGATGAAACAGCTTTTGAAGCCTGATTATATCTTCGAATCAAGCTGGGAAGTCTGTAATAAGGTAGGAGGAATCTATACCGTTCTTTCTACACGTGCCAAGACACTGCAGGACAGTTATCCCGACAAGTTTTATTTTATTGGTCCGGATGTATGGTCAGGTAAGGAAAATCCTCTTTTCGTAGAGGATGATGCTTTGCTGAAAGCATGGCGCGAACACGCTTTACAAGAAAGTGGGCTGAAAGTGAGGGTCGGAAGGTGGCAGGTGCCTGGTTCTCCGATTGCGATTCTGGTAGATTTTACTCCCTTCTATGCACAAAAGAATGACATCTATACACAGGCGTGGATAGATTTTCAAGTTGATTCTCTGCATGCCTATGGAGATTATGATGAAGCGTCCATGTTTTCTTATGCTGCCGGAAGAGTAGTCGAGAGTTTCTACCGTTATCATTTTACCGCAAAAGATAAAGTCATTTATCAGGCGCATGAATGGATGACCGGTCTGGGAGCTCTGTATATCAAAAAACACGTACCTGAAATTGCTACCGTGTTTACTACTCATGCCACTTCTATTGGCCGTTCCATCGCTGGTAATAACAAACCTTTGTACGACTATTTATTTGCATACAATGGCGATCAGATGGCTCGTGAGCTGAACATGGAATCCAAACATTCCATCGAAAAACAGACCGCTCACAATGTAGATTGTTTCACCACTGTCAGTGAAATCACAAACAATGAATGTAAGGAATTGTTAGACAAACCGGTCGATGTCGTTTTGCCCAATGGCTTTGAGGATGATTTCGTACCGAAAGGTCCGGCCTTTATGGCTAAACGGAGAAAGTCCCGTAAGGCCATGCTGACATTGGCTAACAAACTTTTAGGTGAGGAATTTTCTGATGATACATTGGTGATCGGTACCAGTGGACGTTATGAATTCAAGAATAAAGGAATCAATGTCTACCTGGAAGCTTTGAACAGGCTGACACGTGACAAGAACTTGAACAAGAAAGTCTTGGCTTTCATCAACGTACCGGGATGGGTAGGTGATGCCCGCGAAGACCTGGTAGAACGCTTGAAGAGCAACAAGAAGTTCAATACTCCTCTTGAAGTACCTTTCATTACTCATTGGTTGCATAACATGAGTCATGACCAGGTATTGGATATGTTGAAATACCTGAACATGTCAAATGGCCCGGAATCGAAGGTGAAGGTGATTTTCGTTCCTTGCTATCTGGACGGTCGGGATGGAATCATCAATATCCCTTACTATGATCTGATTATCGGTAATGACTTGAGCGTATATCCGTCTTATTACGAACCATGGGGGTATACTCCGCTGGAAAGTGTCGCTTTTAAGGTTCCTACCATCACAACAGATTTGGCCGGTTTCGGTCTGTGGGTAAACTCAATCTTGGGCCATGCCGGTACCTTGAAGGATGGCGCGTCTGTCATTCACCGTACCGATTACAACTATTCTGAGGTGGCTGATGCCATTCGGGATTCGATTACTGAATTCTCTCATTTGTCAGATACAGAAATCAAGAAGATTCGTGAGAAGGCGGCTGCAATAGCCGAAAAGGCACTGTGGAAACATTTTATACAGTACTACTATGAAGCGTATGATGTTGCTTTACGCAACATGCAGAAACGCATTTCTTCTGCTAATAAAGATAATGATTAACCTTTTTTGAAATATGAAAGTTAGAACTAATTATGTTAACGATCCGGTTTGGAGAGAAGTAACTGTCAAATCACGTATTCCAGAATCTTTGCAGATGTTGCAGGAATTGGCACATAACATCTGGTGGTCTTGGAACTATGAAGCTACAGATATGTTCAAATCACTGGATCCTGAAATCTGGAGTCTGGTAGGACAGAACCCGGTTGCATTCCTGGAACGCTTGAACTATGAGAAATTGGAAGCCCTTTCTACCAATAAGGAAGTATTGGATAGAATCAACAAGGTTTATACCAAGTTTAAAGCTTATATGAGCGAAAAACCGGACAGCAGCCGTCCGTCAGTCGCTTATTTCTGTATGGAATATGGCTTGACTCATGTCCTGAAGATTTATTCAGGTGGTTTGGGTATCTTGGCCGGTGACTACATGAAGGAAGCTTCCGACAGTAACGTAGATATGTGCGGTATCGGTTTCCTGTATCGTTACGGTTATTTCAGCCAGAGCTTGTCAATGGACGGACAGCAGGTGGCTAACTACGAGCCTCAGAACTTTGCCAGCCTGCCATTGGAACGCGTAAGCGATGAAAACGGTAAACCGTTGGTTCTGGATGTTCCATATCTGAACTATTACGTACATGCATACGTATGGCGTGTGAATGTTGGTCGTGTTCCTTTGTATCTGTTGGATACAGATAACGAAATGAACAGCGAGTTCGACCGTCCTATTACTCATCAGCTGTATGGTGGTGATTGGGAAAACCGTCTGAAGCAGGAAATCCTGCTCGGTATCGGTGGCGTATTGCTGTTGAAGAGACTGGGTATCAAGAAGGATGTTTATCATTGCAACGAAGGACATGCTGCTTTGTGTAACGTACAGCGTCTGTGCGATTATGTAGAAAGCGGTATGACATTCGACGAAGCATTGGAAGTTGTTCGTGCTTCTTCATTATATACTGTACACACTCCGGTTCCTGCCGGTCACGACTATTTCGATGAAGGTCTGTTCGGTAAGTACATGGGTGGATATCCGCAGCGTATGGGTATCTCATGGCAGGATCTGATGGATCTGGGCCGTATCAATCCGGGTGATTCCAACGAACGTTTCTGTATGTCTACTTTCGCTTGCAACACTTGTATGGAAGTAAACGGTGTAAGCTGGTTGCACGGAAAAGTTTCTCAGGAAATGTTCTCCGGTATCTGGAAGGGCTATTTCCCGGAAGAAAACCACGTAGGATATGTAACAAACGGTGTACACTTCCCGACTTGGTGTGCTTCTGAATGGCAGAAACTTTATGCTAAGCATTTCGACAAGAACTTCCTGAAAGATCAGTCTAATCCGAATATCTGGGAAGCTATCTACAATGTACCTGATGAAGAGGTTTGGAAGACTCGTGTCGCTTTGAAGAACAAGTTGATCGATTACATCCGTCAGCAGTTCCGCGATACATGGTTGAAGAACCAGGGAGATCCTTCACGTGTCGTTTCATTGATGGACAAAATCAATCCGAATGCGCTGTTGATCGGTTTCGCCCGTCGTTTCGCTACTTACAAACGTGCTCACTTATTGTTTACTGACCTTGACCGTTTGTCTAAGATTGTCAACAACCCGGATTATCCGGTACAGTTCCTGTTTGCCGGTAAGGCTCACCCGCACGATGGTGCAGGTCAGGGACTGATCAAGAAGATTGTAGAAATCTCTAAGCGTCCGGAATTCCTGGGTAAGATTATCTTCCTGGAAAACTACGATATGAAGCTGGCCCGTCGTCTGGTATCAGGTGTAGATATCTGGATGAATACTCCGACTCGTCCGTTGGAAGCATCAGGTACATCGGGTGAAAAGGCGTTGATGAACGGTGTTGTCAACTTCTCTGTATTGGATGGCTGGTGGTTGGAAGGCTACCGCGAAGGTGCAGGTTGGGCGTTGACTGAAAAACGTACTTACCAGAACCAGGAATATCAGGACAAACTGGATGCTACTACTATCTACAGCATCCTGGAAACTGAAATCTTGCCGTTGTTCTATGCCCGCAACAAGAAGGGTTATTCTGAAGGTTGGGTGAAGACCATCAAGAATTCTATCGCTCAGGTAGCTCCTCACTATACAATGAAACGTCAGCTGGACGATTATTACAGCAAGTTCTACTGCAAGGAAGCTGCTCACTTCAAAGAATTGGCCGCAAACGACTATGCTCGCGCCAAGGCTTTGTCCGACTGGAAGGAAGAAGTGGCTGCCAAGTGGGATGAAATCCAGGTTCTTTCTGTTGACAGATGTGCTGAACTTCAGCAGGGTCATGTAGAAAACGGAAAAGACTATACCATCACTGTTGTAGTAGACGAAAAGGGTCTGGACGATGCAATCGGTATCGAACAGGTAGTAACTTATACCAATAACGACGGTAAAGAATGTATCTATTCTGTAACTCCGTTGAAACTGGTTAAACGTGAAGGTTCTATCTATACCTTCGCTGTTACTCACAGCTTCTCGAATGCCGGTAGCCTCAAGGTGTCTTACCGTATGTTCCCGAAACATCCGGACTTGGCACACCGTCAGGACTTCTGCTATGTACGTTGGTTTGTAGGATAATCTATACGATTTTTCTATATTGATTGATTGGGGGTGTATCGGAAACGGTACACCCCCAATTTTTTCATTGAAAATGTGTGTACCGGGTGTGAATTTTCTTAATAAATCTGAATTTCATGCAGTAATTACAGCAATTCTGTCTTTTGGAGGTAAAGAGATAATAAAATGATTCAGACTATGAAAGGACTAAAGTTTTATGTAGGTACTTTGCTGGTGGGAGCCTGCGGCTTGTTTCAAGGCTGCGATTCGGACGACGGCTTTTCGTTGGGCGATATCGGGCGTGATTGGGTGACGGTTCATGTAGAAGGAACAGGAGCTTATAGTTTTACGGGAGATACATGGGGTACGATGTGGCCGGCAGCTACGGCAATCTGGGGATACCGTCCGGTGGAGGGGCAGCGTGCCATTCTCTATTTCAATCCGTTGTATGAGAATTTCCAGTCGTATGATTATGGTATCAAACCGGAATATATCTATGATATCCTGACGAAATCGGTAGAGAAACTGACTCCGGAAAACGAGGCCGAATATGGTAACGACCCGGCATACATCTCCGATGCCTGGATAGGGGGCGGCTACTTGAATCTGGTGTTTGCTCAGCATGTCCCGCAGAAAGAACCTCATCGGGTGAGTCTGGTACAGGCCACAGAGGAGTTGACGGACGACGGATACATCCAGTTGGAGTACCGCTACAACACTTATGGCGATACATTGGATGTACGTATGATTGAGGGAGCTGTAAGTTATAATTTGAATACCTTGGATCTGGAAAATGCCAAGGGGATCAAGTTGAAGCTGAACGATGCGGTGAAGGGAAGTCGTGAGGTGACATTTACCCGTATGGACGAAGATACACCTGAAGCTGCGAAAGAGATGGATTTTTCGCAGATGAATGCCCGATAAACGAAAGATCCGTTTTTATTTAAAGAGACTGTTTTGATGGACCGTTCCTGGGGTGACAGGCCCAGGGCGGAACAAACGATAAGATTTTTGTCTGTTCGTTTGTAAGAAATCAAAACAGTTTCTTATTTTTGTAGGGTTCCGATGGATTAAAAACAGACGTTTATGAAGATATTGATTGTTGAGGACGATAATGATTTGCGTGAAATCACAACAGCTTCGCTGGAGAAGGAACGCTATGTGGTGTCTCAGGCTCCCGATTACCGGACGGCACTCCTGAAGATAGAGGATTATGATTACGATTGTATTCTGCTGGACATCATGTTGCCCGACGGATCCGGATTGGATTTGCTGCATGAATTGCAGGCGTTGGGTAAACGTACCAATGTCATCATTCTTTCGGCCAAGGATTCGCTGGAAGATAAAGTGCAGGGGCTGGATTTGGGAGCGGACGATTACCTGCCCAAACCTTATCACCTGGCAGAACTTCATGCCCGTATCAAGAGCCTGTTGCGCCGTAACCTGCGGGAAGGCGAGCGGAAGGTCCAATACGGGAACATTGAAATCATTCCGGATTTATTCAAGGTGAAGGTGGCCGATAAGGAGGTGGAACTCAACCGTAAGGAATATGATATTCTGCTTTATTTCATGTTACGTCCGGGACGTCTGGTCAATAAATCCACATTGGCTGAATCCGTTTGGGGAGACCACATTGACCAAGTAGATAATTTCGACTTCATCTATGCACAGATCAAGAATCTGCGGAAACGCCTGAAAGAAGCAGGTGCAACGGCTGAGTTGAAGGCCGTGTATGGAGTCGGTTATAAACTGATAACGGAATGAAACTGTTCAAACTTGCCATGTGGCGGATGGCGGCTGCCATGGTTGTGATTCTCACGGCATGGGCGGCCTTCTTCTACATGGCCGTCATGGAAGAAGTGAATGACGAGGTGGATGATTCTCTGGAAGACTATGCGGAGACCCTCATGATCCGTTCGCTGTCGGGCGAAGAAATGCCCTCGTCGAGTAACGGTTCGAACAACCAATATTACCTGTATGAGGTCACTGCCGAATATGCTGACCGGTATCCGCACATTACGTATCACGATGAGATGGTTTATATTGCGGAGAAGGAGGAGTACGAACCTGCCCGAGTTCTGATACAGATATTCCAGGCTGACGATGGTATTTACCATGAGCTGGTAGTCTATACACCTACGATTGAGAAACAGGACCTTCAGCGGGCCATGTTGGGTTGGATTGTTTTTCTATATGTATTACTCTTTCTGGCTATCTTGTCTGTCAATGCCTGGGTATTCCGGCGTAATATGAAGCCGCTGTATGTTCTGTTGGAGTGGCTGGACAATTATCGGCTGGATTCTCATTCCAAACCGTTGGAGAATCCTACCCGTGTCACTGAATTCCAGACGTTGAATGAGGCAGTCCTTCGTTCGATGGAGCGCAGTGAGGCCTTGTATGAGCAGCAGAAACTGTTTATCGGCAATGCATCGCATGAGATGCAGACTCCTTTGGCTATCTGCCGGAACCGTCTGGAAATGCTGATGGAGGATGAAACACTTACCGAAAAGCAGCTGGAAGAGTTGGCGAAAACTCATCAGACCCTGGAAAACCTTACCCGGATGAACAAGTCGTTGCTCATGCTTTGTAAGATAGAGAACCACCAGTTTGTAGATGTCCGTTCAGTTTGCCTGAACGAACTGATGGCTCATTATCTGGATACCTATCAGGAGGTTTACGGTTACAAGCGGATTCGGGTGCAGATGGACGAGCAAGGGAGTTTCCGTACAGATATCAGTGAATCGTTGGCCATTGTGCTGGTGACCAATCTGTTGAAGAATGCTTTTGTCCACAGTGTAGAGGATGGCGAGATTCGGATTCTCTTTACGGAGTCTGCTTTCAGTATCTCGAACGAAGGGGAGGGGGCCTTGGATGCCAACCGTATCTTCGAACGGTTTTATCAGGGGGCAAAGAAGGAAGGCTCTACCGGTCTGGGGCTGGCGTTGGTAAAATCCATCTGTCGGGTCAGTCAGTTGGAGATTTCCTATGCTTTCGAAGAAGGCCGGCATATTTTTTCAGTGAAAAAGTGATTTTTTTCGTAATCAGGCATCAGTTTTCAGTTTCTTTTCAGATTCCCTACCGATATTTGTCGTAGAAACTTAAAACAATATTTATTTACCTTTTAAAATACGATGCTTTATGAAACGATTCTTTTTAATGCTGATGTGTGTGTTCGCAATGTCTACAGTGGTAATGGCGGATAATGAAAAACCGATTCAGGTGGGTGAATTGCCGACAAAGGCACAGACTTTTATTTCTACGTATTTCAAGTCGCATAAGATAGCACTGGCTAAAGTGGAAACAGAACTGTTCTCGAAGATGTACGATGTCATTTTCACTAACGGTGAAAAGCTGGAATTCGACAAATCGGGTGAATGGACTGAAATCAGTTGTAAGCAGACGGGTGTTCCTGCGCAGGTGATTCCTGAGGCTATCCGTACCTATGTAAAGAACAATTATCCGGATGCCAAGATCCTGAAAATTGAACGCGACAGAAAAGAATACGAAGTGAAACTTTCTAACCGTTGGGAAATCACTTTCGACAGCCAGATGCGCGTAATCGATATTGATGACTGATACATAACGACTTTTCCCGCAATGATTGATACCCTTTGAAAACGTCCTCATATTTTATACAAACCATGTCCTCATGTTTGAAGTGAAACGTGAGGACGTTTTTTTGTCCTTTCTATCGGTTGTTGCAGAATCGATAGGGTTATTTCACTTTTGTGAATGGATGTGTTATCCGATTTTACTGTAACTTTGTCGCGGTTTTTTGATTAAGGTAACTAAAGATGGATAACAATGTGAGTAAGAAGCGTTCCCAAAGCAATGAGATAGACATGCTGAACGGACCGTTGTTGAAGAAAATTCTGCTGTTTGCTCTTCCGTTGGCGGCCAGCAGTCTGTTGCAGGAACTTTTTAATTCGGTGGATGTAGCGGTTGTGGGACACTTCGTCGGAAGTGAAGCCTTGGCGGCTGTGGGAAGCAACGCACCGGTGATCGGATTGCTCATCAATCTGTTCATGGGCGTTTCTATGGGAGCCTGTGCTGTCATTTCCAATCACATCGGACAGCAGGATGACAGAAGTATACGCCACGCTATCGATACCGTGCAGCTGGTGGCGGTTATCAGCGGCTTCTTTCTGCTGATATTGGGTCAGGTAGCCGCCCGACCGATACTGACTTGGATGGGTACACCTCCGGAGGTGCTGGATGAGGCTGTGACTTACCTGCGTATCTATTTCCTGGGCATGCCTTTTATCATGGCTTTTAACTTCGGTGCGGCTATTCTGCGGAGTATGGGTGATACACGCCGTCCACTGTATATCCTGGTTATGGCCGGCGTTGTCAATACCTTGCTTAATTTGTTGTTTGTCATCTGTTTCCGTATGGGCGTGGCTGGCGTGGCTGTAGCTACAGGTATCGCCAATGCGGTGAGTGCAACTTTAATCATACGGCTTTTACGTAAGGAGAAAGAACCGTTCCGGCTGCATTTCGAGAAGTTGAAAATCCACACCGGAGAATTGAGCCGTATGTTACGCATCGGAGTTCCTGCCGGTGTGCAGGGGATGATATTTTCCATCTCCAATGTCGTGGTACAGTCGTCCATCAACAGCTACGGAGCCGATGCGATAGCCGGTTCATCGGCGGCGCTCAACTTCGAGTATTATTGTTATTTCATTATCCAAGGTTTTAACGGGGCCGCTATCAGTTTCATCGCCCAGAACTATGGAGCCGGGAAAATGGATAGAGTTCATCGTATTTTCTGGATTTGCATGGGATCCTGTGTCGCTTTCTGTGCGGCTTTCAACTGGCTTTTTGCCTGGCAGGATGATTTCTTTCTGAACTTTTTCTCCAGTGTACCGATGGTACATCATTACGGAGCTATCCGTATGCACATTGTTCTGGCATTGCAGTTCATTGCCAGCAGTTACGAGATTGCCGGTTCTTCGTTGCGTGGCATGGGTAAATCGCTGACTCCTGCCGTCCTTACGGTTTTCGGTACCTGTCTGCTGCGTATCGTGTGGGTGTACGGAGTGTCACCGGTGTGGCGGGGATATGATAGCCTGATGATGGTCTATCCGGTATCGTGGGTACTGACAGGTTTGCTGGTGCTTACGGCCTATTGGCTGACGGTTCATAAAAGAGGTGTGAAAGTAAGGCAGTAGTCCTGGAAGAGTCTCTGAATTGGTTAAAGAATTCCAAAATTGAATCATTCTGTTGATTAAGTCGGCTTTCTTTTATTTCTTTGGATATCTCTTTATGAGTGCACTGTTCAGCTAACCGATGGTGCACTTTCCAATTGGTATTTACAAAGAACAAGTTACTGTGATTAAAAAATACAAGCCTAATTCTCTGCAGGAACTGAAGGAACTGGTGAGCGACAAGAGCGTTCACCTCGGCGACATCGACACTTCGCTGATAACGGACATGACGGAGCTTTTTAAAGACTCAACGCGCAAAAACTTCGATGGACTTGAAACGTGGGACACATCGAACGTGACTACGATGGAACGGATGTTTCACAGGGCGAAGTATTTCAACCATCCTATAGGGAATTGGGACGTCTCGTCTGTAACGAACATGGAGTGCATATTTTGTGGCTGCAGCAACTTCAATCAGCCACTCGACCACTGGGATGTCTCAAATGCTAAGGATATGGCCTATATGTTCTGCAAAGCGACCTCGTTCCGGCAGCCGATAACGGCGTGGCGGCTGTGCGGCCAGTCTACGAAAGGGATGTTCCTCAGATTGCCGGACTACCGTGACATTGAGTCGCGCGTCATGTGTCTCACCCCTCATGACGAGGAAGCGATGAGATATGACTTGGAAGATATGATAGGAATATTCGGTGAGGAGGCGGTTCAGGACGCGCTACGGCTTTACGGCCCGAAATACGGTCTTAAGGAAGATTAGGTTCTGCTCCGATGTTATTTACCTGCTGATAAATAACATTCTGTAATGCTGTGTCACCCATTTTAGGGTGACACGATTTCAAAATATGCTCATGCGAAAGAAATATATCCATTGGGCAGTGTCAGTATTCAGTATCGTTCCCTATTCTGGAAACGTTGTCGTATATTTGTTTGCGTATGAAATTCCGTATTTCAATAGTCTTCCATTGTCACTCCATTCTCCGTAGAGAAGCCCTTTTCGGGTATTTTCTATGAATTTGTTCAGACGGCTTTCAAAAAGTTCGGGCTGATTTCTCTTGATTTGGATGGTATCAATCCTGATTCGCTTATATAAATCAGGGAACTGACAGAAGTTGTCCCACACTACCGGGTCGGATTGTAACCTTTGCAATATGTCTTTATCTATGGTAAAACCATTAGGTGACATATCCGGCAGGACGGCTCTTCCGGCATCGGTCATCAGTCCTAACCGTTCCATTCTGCGGCATCTCTCTTTGTTGAGTTCGGACCAATTGCTTCGTGGCTTTCGTGGACAAAGTTTCTGGGCTGTTACATCATCCGTTATTTTCTTAGTAGTACTGTCTATCCAGCCAAAACATAGGGCTTCTTCTACAGCGTCAATATACCAGAAAGTATTGTCATCTGTAGGTTTTCCACGTTTCACCACTACCCAGCATTCTTTCTCTGTTTTATGGTTCTGTATTAGCCATTCACGCAATTCGGCTCTTGATTTGACATCCAGTAAATTATGAATTTCCATTATCAGTTGTTTCAATTTGCATTTTACAATGTTAGCCTCCCCGTAAGATAGATTCGCAGATTGTTACCTGAAAAGCCTTCTCTTTCCATTTCCATTACATGTAAGAAGTCAAGATTCTTGTATAGAATGCTTGTCCGGATATCTATAAAATCGCCCCAACTCGAAACCAAGTTGGGGCGATTGGAATACCTTTTAAAAGGGCTATAAATAGGATTTAACTTATTCCCATTCGATTGTTGCAGGCGGTTTTGACGAGATGTCGTAGCAAACGCGGTTTACGCCTTTTACTTTGTTGATGATGTCGTTCGAAACCTTTGCCATGAATTCGTAAGGCAAGTGAGCCCAGTCGGCTGTCATGGCATCTGTACTGGTTACGGCGCGCAGTGCTACGGCACGTTCGTAAGTACGTTCATCGCCCATTACACCTACACTCTGTACCGGCAACAGGATTACACCTGCCTGCCATACCTGGTGATACAAGGCTGTTTCGTTGCCATCGGCATCTTTGGTCTTCCAGTCGCGGAGGCCCTGGATGAAGATGTCATCGGCATCCTGCAGAATACGTACCTTCTCGCGGGTGATATCGCCCAGGATACGTACAGCCAGACCCGGACCCGGGAACGGATGACGGGTAATCAGGTGCTCCGGCATACCCAGTTCACGACCTACGCGGCGTACCTCGTCCTTAAACAGCAGGCGGAGCGGTTCGCACAGTTTCAGGTTCATCTTTTCAGGCAGACCACCTACGTTGTGGTGACTCTTGATGACTGTACCGGTGATAGACAACGATTCGATGCAGTCCGGATAGATGGTACCCTGTGCCAACCATTTTACATCCTGTATCTTGTGAGCTTCTTCATCGAATACATCGATAAATCCTTTGCCGATGATTTTACGTTTACGTTCCGGTTCGGTGACACCTGCCAGTTCGCTGAAGAACTTTTCGCTGGCGTCTACGCCGATTACGTTCAGACCCAGGCATTCATAGTCGTGCAGCACATTCTTGAACTCGTTCTTGCGCAACATACCGTGGTCAACGAAGATACAGGTCAGGTTCTTGCCGATAGCCTTGTTCAGCAATACGGCTGCTACCGATGAGTCTACGCCACCGCTCAGACCCAGCACTACCTTGTCGTTTCCGAGTTGTGCCTTCAGATCGGCTACAGTGGTTTCAATGAATGAAGCGGCGCTCCAGTCCTGTTTACCTCCACAGATGTCTACCACGAAGTTCTTCAGCAGCTGAGTACCGTCTTCTGTGTGGAACACTTCCGGGTGGAACTGTACACCCCACAGCTTTTCGCCTTTTGCCTGGTAGGCAGCGATGGCTACCTTGTCGGTAGAGGCAATGATTTCAAAGTTTTCCGGAATGGCTGTGATGGTATCGCCATGGCTCATCCATACCTGAGAATGCTCGCGGATGCCTTTCAGCAACGGGTTCTCATGGTCGAACTTGGCCAGGTGGGCACGGCCGTACTCACGCGTATTGGCTGGTTCAACGTTTCCGCCGTTGGTATATGCCATAAACTGTGCGCCGTAGCAGATTCCCAGAATAGGGTATTTACCGCGGATGTCAGTCAGGTCTACCTTGAAAGCCTTTTCATCGTATACAGAGAAAGGACTTCCCGAAAGGATGACACCGATAACTGACGGGTCGTTGTGAGGGAACTTGTTGTAGGGAACAATCTCGCAATACATGTTCAGTTCACGTACACGGCGGCCAATCAGCTGTGTGGTCTGCGAACCGAAGTCGAGAATAATAATTTTTTCCTGCATAAAGTTATTCGGGTTAAATGAATTCGTTTCTGCAAAGTTACGGAATTTCTATGGAAAATGCTAAGAGCCTGTTTAGATTTTATGTAGAAACTTCTTTTCTGTTTCTTATACCTTACATTTGTCACCATATAATACTTCGGAAGGATATGTTCGCAATAGGGTGTAAAGTTGCTTTTAGAGAAATTGGGGTCAGTTAGGTACATGGCTTGTTTAGAATTGTAGGGTATTGTATCATTATAAAATAATTCAAGTTTCGCAAGTACTCAAATAATGTAATAAAAAAGGCTAAAGA
>ERZ827088.2208-NODE-2208-length-21144-cov-3.960501_pt1 | contig 21144 bp, 26 predicted proteins | sample MGYA00519922_ERZ827088 | MGnify/ENA primary metagenome ERZ827088 (study PRJEB31778, sample SAMEA3449254) | human gut metagenome | biome: human gut; feature: human-associated habitat; material: faeces | place: United Kingdom | collected 2010/2012 ...
TATCTGCGGATGGAAAGGGAGTGACCACATGGGCGTTATTGACTTTACAGGTATGCCAAAACGGAACAAGGCATACGCCGGCGCGAACGGCAAGAAGATCTCCGTCCTCTATGACGGGGAGCAATATATGCTGAAATTTCCCTCTATGGCGAAGAAAAACCCGGACATGAGTTACAGCAACAGTTGTTTTTCTGAATACCTCGGCTGCCAGATATTCGAGATTGCCGGCATCCCCGTACAAAAGACCCTGCTGGGCACATTCACGGTGAATGGCACAGAGAAGATCGTTGTTGCCTGCGGCGACTTTACCCGGCCTGGGCTCGTGCTTCAGGACTTTGCCTCCCTGAAAAACCAGATCATCGACTCAGAGCGCAACGGGTATGGCACCGAACTGTCCGACATCCTCCATACGATTACGGCACAAACGGCCATAGACGCCGCTCAACTGCTGGACCGCTTTTGGGATATGTTCATCGTAGACGCCCTGATTGGGAACTGGGACCGGCACAACGGGAACTGGGGCTTCCTCTACGATGCCGTCAGCGACGCCATAGAACTGGCCCCGGTCTACGATTGTGGGAGTTGCCTCTATCCCCAGGCGGATGACGAGATCATGCGGTCTGTCCTTACCAATCAGGGCGACCGTGACTATCGAATTTATGAGATACCGACCTCCGCGATTACGCTGGAAGGAAAGAAAATTCGGTATTTCGATTTTATTTCCTCACTGCGGGAAGAGGGGTGCAGCCGCGCCCTGCGGAGGATCGTCCCCCGGATTGATATGGGTAAAATCGGGAAGTTGATTTATGACACCCCATTCCTCAGTGATTTGCAACGGCAATTTTATTTGACCATGCTGGCGGAACGGAAAGCAAAGATACTGGATTTCGCTCTGGAAAAATTAGAGCAGGCGAAAGATGGACCTCTGCCAGCAAAACACAAAGCCGGGAAAGACCGGGACGCCCGATAAAGGAATCACATACCTTTTTGGCAAGGCCGTGTCTGCGGCCTTGCCGTTTTACATAGCCGGGAGGTTTCATCTGGAGATCTCCCGGCTATCACTATTTTACGAGGAGTGATACAGCATGACCAACGAAGAAATGATGAGCCGGCTTTATGAACGGATGGCAGCCGAGCAGCAGAAGTATAAGGAATGGCTGCTGGGCCAGCCCCCCAATGTGATCCTGGACAATGCCTGCAAATTTACCGTCCGAGAAGACATTGTGATGGAGATGGAGGTACTGGAACTGACGGACGCCCAGACTGCGGCACTGCTGCGGTCCCGGACCCCGCTGGCGGATGTTTACCGCGCATGGGAGCGGACGGAGACCCACCACATGGACGATGTGCGGGATGTGATCGAGGCCCGCGCAGATACCGTTATACGGGCTGAAAAGGAAAAGGGCCAGCGGGAGGAACGGTAGGATGGGCTATGTCACCCCGGAGCAGATCGCCCAGGCTAAGGAATGGGACCTGCTGACCTATCTCCAGCGGTATGACCCGCACCAACTCGTCCATGTGGGCGGAAGCACCTACTGCACCCGTGAGCATGACAGCTTGAAGATCAGCAACGGAAAATGGAACTGGTTCTCCCGCAAAATCGGCGGGAAAACGGCCCTGGACTATCTCATTAAGGTCCAGGGCTTTTCTTTTACTCAGGCGGTGGAAGCCCTGGCGGGGCCGAACCTCTCTCACCCGCCTCCGGCGGTCCAGGCCGGGCTGAAGGAGCAGGGACCCCGGAAGCTGGTCCTCCCCCAAGCCAGCCGGTGCGCTACCCATATTGTCAGCTATCTTCATGGGCGGGGCATCGACTACGATGTGATCGACTACTGTATCCAGACCGGACGCTTGTATGAAAGCCTGCCCTATCACAACGCCGTATTCGTGGGCCGGGACCAGACGGGCCAGTCCCGCTACGCCGCCCTGCGGGGCATCGTTGGCGACTTCAAGGGCGAGGCCCCCGGCAGCGATAAGCGGTACGCCTTCGCCATCGCGGAAAACCCCGATGCGCCCGGCGTCCACCTGTTTGAGTCGGCCATCGATCTGTTGAGCTACGCCACCCTGCTGAAAATGAAGGGCCGGGACTGGCGACAGGACGCCATGCTCTCCCTGGGCGGGGTGTTCAAGCAGAAGCATGAGTTTGTCATCCCCATGGCTCTCAGCCAGTATCTTCAGGACCACCACGGCGTCAGGACGCTCTATCTCCACCTGGACAACGATGAGGTTGGCCGGGACGCGGCGGCTGGCATCATGGCCGGCCTGGGGGACAGCTACGAGGTGCTGGACAGGCCACCGCCCAGCGGCAAGGATGTGAACGACCTGCTCCGGCGGAAGCTGGGGCTGATACGGAGGAAGGAGGAATGGAGCCGGTGAAGGACCATCAGGGCATGAAGATCATTGGGATAGACAATGGGTATGGAAACATCAAGACCGCCAACTGCTGTTTTCCCGCGGGGCTGACTGCCCACAACACGGAGCCGGTATTCAAGGATGACCTGCTGACCTATGACGGGCGGTACTACCTGATCGGGGCAGGCCACAAGGAGTTCACGGCGGACAAGACCGGGGACGATGACTACTATATCCTCACTCTGGCCGCTATCGCCCGTGAACTGAATGTGCATGGTCTGACGGACGCCACGGTGCGTCTCGCCGTGGGCCTGCCCCTCACCTGGGTGAGCCGGCAGCGGGAGGATTTCAAAGTCTACCTCACGCGGAACCGGGAACCGTCCTTTATCTTCCGGGGAAAAGCCTACCGGGTGGAAATCGCCGGGGTGGATGTGTTTCCCCAGGGCTTCGCGGCGGTGGCCGGTCAGATCAGGGACTTCCAGGGTATGAATATGCTCTGCGACATTGGCAACGGCACCATGAATATCATGTTCATCAACGACCGCAAGCCGATTCTGGATCGGATGTTTACGGAGAAGTACGGCACCCATCAATGTATGCTGGCCGTCCGGGAGAATGTCATGCGGACCCACCACGCTACGGTGGACGACGCCATCATCAACCGGGTGCTGCGGTTCGGCACGGCGGACATCCGGGAGGACTATCTGACCACCATCCGTGAAACCGCCGCGGAGTATGTGGGCGGGATCTTCCGTATCCTGCGGGAGCATGAGTACGACCCCGCCCTCATGCGGCTCCATGTGCTGGGCGGCGGGGGCTGCCTGGTCCGTAACTTCGGGGCCTATGACGCCGGCCGCGTGACAATCTATGAGGACATCTGCGCCACCGCCAAGGGCTATGAGTTCCTGTGTGAGCAGGCTTTGCGCAGGGGTGTGGGCGGATGAAACTCAAACGGTTTTCGCTCCGATTTAACCTTGACCGGGAGGATGACCGCAGGGCATGGGAAGCCCTGCACCGCATGGACGCCCGATCCATCAATCAGGAGATCATCGCCAGGATCAACGCAAAAGAGCAAACCGATGTGTTGAAAGAGCTGATCCGTCAGACCGTATCTGAAGAATTGGAGCGAACCGCAAAGAACGGCTATGACCGGCCAGCGGCGCAGGCGGAAGCCAGCACGGAGGACCTAAACGCCGTGTTTGACTTCCTGAACAGTTTTTAGCGGCATCACTTTTGATGCCGCTTTTTTGATCCCATTGGGGGCGTGGCATCACTTATGATGCCGCAAAATCATGAAAGGAGGTTGTCACTCCATGAGTGAAAAGGCCCTTTGTGAAGTCAATATGACCTATGCAACCATGCGAAGTTATTTTCGCGCAGCAGAACGTGCCCGCCAGCATTTGTCCGGCTTCATTGTGTTCTCTCCGGCCAGCTTTGACAAGGAGTATTCCGTGGAAAGCCGTACCTATGCGGTGTCCAGCGACAACAAGGCGTTTCGGCCTAATATGGGCGGATATTCCATTTATGCTTCGTCCCTGGATGGCTCCGATCCCTGTGTCCGCCTGGAACAGTATATGGCATCGGAGTACGGTGGCAAGAACGGCTGGCAAATTGAGCGGTGCTATATGATGTCCGATGAAGTGGAGCGGGCGAAGTCCCTCATGCGAACCGAAAAAGAGCAAGAACGGTAACGGAATGACCAAGCCCGCACGCTCTCACGCGCCGCAGGCGCGGAGGATGGCGGCATTGTCTTAGACCAACTACGAATTTGTCAAGAAAAGAAAAGATGAGAAAGATTTTTCCATGCGGGCATAGCAAAGCAAGCCCTCATAGATAGAGGACTTCGTCGCCCCTCACCGTTTATGAACACGATGATTTATGCGGCGATATCAGCAGTTTTGGAACGCATCAAAGCCAGATGTTCCTCGGGTGAACGCAGCTCAAATGGTTTCTGGTTTCGGAGGACAGAGAAAATATATCCCAGCATTTTATGGATACAGGCACACTGAGCCACGTTAGCGGGTTTTACAGAGCGTTTTTCTTCATAATATGCAGCTAAAATTGGGTTGGCCGGTTGTTGATTTCTGCCCTTATGGGCCGCAACGTGTGTGCAGGTATCCAGTATCTTTCTCAGGTAAGGGGAACCGCGCTTGCTGATTTTGTTGTGCTTGTATGCGCTCGTGCCAGATTGCTTCACGGCGGGGTCTATACCGGCAAAGGCGACCAACTGCTTCGCCTTCTTGAAACGAGAAAAATCACCAATCTCAGCCAAAATGACAACGGCAGCATATTGGCCGATTCCGGGGATGCTTGTGAGCAACTCCACCTGGCTCCAAAAGGTTCGGTCGCATTGTGCTGTTTCAAAAATCTGGCGCTCTATCTGATCTGCTGCACGCTGTATCTGTATCAGCATCTCAGCAAACAGAGTAATAAGCGTTTTGAAAGAGCCGCGCTCGACTTGAAGCTGCATGGCTTGTTCTGCTATATCAAGCAAATGGTTCGCTTTCTTCACTGCATAGGCGGATTCTGTATTTCTTCCAGCCGCAAATGCAATGGTTTTTGCAATATCAATGCGGTTTGCGCCGCATATCTCCTCCGGCCCAGGGAAGCGGGCAAGAACAGCCAAGGCAGACTTTGTACGCAAGCTGGAAAAGACCTTGCGGAACCCAGGAAAACCCTGATCCAGCAGCGCAGTCAGCTTATTGGAGAATTTTACCCGCTCAGAGATAATATCCGACCGTTGGCGGGTGAGGTCTTTCAAGGCTCCGACAAGGATGGAATCTACGGCATTACCTCGAAGCATCTTGAACAGATAGAGTTGGGCGATCCGTTTGGCATCAGTGCGGTCATTCTTGATTTTTCTGATCTCCAAGTTTTTCATGCTCCCAGACTGGAGCGGATTAATGACCACAACATCAATACCTGAGCGGCGTAGGTACGTTTCCAGGATTCTGTGATAGTGTGCTGTTGACTCCATTACGGCAACAGCGCAGTGACGCTGCTCACCAGCAAGCTGGTCAAGCTGCTTCAAAAAGTGCTGTAAGCCTACGGTATCATAAAAAATTTTGGTCTCCAGCATAACCTCGCCCTGTGCAGAAATCGCACATGCGTCAGCAAAGTTTTTGCTGACATCAATACCGATGATTGTTGTATGAGCCATGGTATCCCCCCTTGATTTGGTGACTGCCACCCATAGCCGGACAGCAATTTGCTGGCATGTGAAACGGGTAATTGACACGAGCCAAACCCAACCAACTGACACATTGAACAATCCAGCAGATGGCAGAACAGTCTAAAACACGGGTAATTTCTCTCGAATACCCACCAAGCAACCCGTTCATTTGTCACCTATGGCTAATCTCAATTATATCAGTTGATCTATGGCATCACATCAATTACCCGTGTTGTTATTTTACCAGCAAGCAACGAATTTGCTGGGGCAAATTCCGCTTGACAGGGGCTTGCCGCCCCTATGACCCCGCAAAATGGCCGCCAACTGAATAGACATCAGTTGACGGCCATTACCGTGCGCTATCATTCAGTTGTCCCGCCGGAAGTGCGGCTCCGGCGTGTAGTGGTCCCGGTGGTATTTCTGGTATTTCTCTGTTCGCTGGGCTTCGGACTCCGCATCTGCCGTCAGTTCGTAGTCCACAGAATCGGTGCAAACGGCATCCAGCAGTATCCGTTCCAAATGCTCATATTCGGAAAACTGGTCCAGTGAGGCCATGACAAAGGCGTCCCGCACATAACCGGCACTCTCCGCTAAAAGCTCCTGGTCCATGTGGTAGCCATAATGCTCCACAAAAAAGGTCAGCAGCATCACCACCGTCCGGGTGTTCCCTTCACGGAACGGATGTATCTGCCAGATCTTCGCAAAGCACCGAACGACAGCCGATACAAACGCTTCTCTGGGCATCGCCGCCCAATCCTGACGCTGAATATCCTGAAAGGCCGAAACCAGATCATCCGCAACGGCGTCATCGTTGCTGTACCACACGCTGCGGCCCGCAAGCAGCTTTTCCCGCTTTGCGATATTGATGATCCGGTACTCGCCTGCCCACTGGTAAATGTCCCCGAACAGAAAACGGTGAATGTTCCGCAGGCCCTCCGGCGTGAAGTCGTGAAAGCCCTGTTCATAGAGTAGCATCATGTTTGCGCGGGACTGTTCCGCTTCGATCAGGTACAGCGTCTTTTCATCCCTGATGTCCAGCGTGTTCCGCAGGACAGGAGTATCTTCGTAGCAATACGGATCAACCACGGTCCCGCACCTGTGCGGCCAGCTTTGCGTGGGAGGCCAGAAGCGCCGCCTTCATCTGCGCGCCGCTGATCTCCCCTCTTGCCCAACTGCTGGAAAGCACTTGGGCATACCGGGAAACCGGCACACCCTCAATGGCGTTGATGGCATCAGCCGTTTTGACCGCCGCTATTCTGCGCTTATATTGTACTGCCGTCATATCGACCACCTCAACACTCAGTATATCATACAGCCGCAAAAATGAAAAGATACGCAAACCTGTAAATTTCAATCTAACAAATTCAAGGAGAATGTTATGAGAAACCGAAATCATCGTGTGGAGATTTACTTTACCAAGAACGAATTGGAAACGCTGACGAAAAAGGTCCGTAGGTCCGGCCTGTCCCGCGAGGGCTTTTGCCGCCGTGTCCTGAACGGCACGGAGGTGAAGGAGGCCCCGCCCACCGACGTGCCTGTGCTGATTCGGGAGGTGCGCCGTGTGGGGAACACCCTCAATCAGATCATGAAGCGGGCCAACGCCCTCGGCCTGATGGATGTGCCCCAGCTCCGCAAGGCCCTGGACGAGAACCGGGTGGTTGAGAAACTGATCGTGGACGCCTACACCACCCCCTCAGACTGATATGGCCGTGACCGCCATCTGGCCCATCAAGGGCCGTGTGGACAAGGTGATCGACTACGCCCGGAACCCGGAAAAGACCACCGAGGCCGGCTTGCCGGAGCTGGCGGCCCTCCACGCTGTTGACAATGTGGTGGAGTACGCCGCCGACGAGATGAAAACGGAGCGCCGGTCCTATGTGTCCTGCCTGAACTGCCGGGAGGACACCGCAGCCGCGCAGTTCATGGAGACAAAGCGGCTGTGGGGCAAGCCGGGGGGCCGGGTATGCTACCACGGGTATCAGTCCTTCAAAGCGGATGAGGTCACGGCGGAGACGGCCCATGAGATCGGCGTCAGGCTGGCGGAGGAGCTGTGGGGCGGACGTTTTGAAGTTGTAGTGGCCACCCACTGCAACACCGGCCATTATCATAATCACTTTGTCATCAATTCCGTGTCGTGGGCGGATGGGAAAAAGTTCTACAATTCCCCCGCCGACTACGCCCGGATGCGGGAGGTATCGGACCGTCTGTGCCGGGAGTACGCCATCTCCGTGATCGAGAACCCTGGCAGACAGACAAAGGACTATGCCGAATGGCAGGCCGAGCGTGATGGGAAACCCACCCACCGGGGCGCTATCCGGGCCGACATCGACCGGGCTATCCGCGCTTCCACTACTGAGCGCGACTTCCTGCGGGTGCTGGACGAAATGGGCTATCAGGTCAAGACCCACGGGAAGGATGGGAAACCCCTGAAATATCCCGCCCTGAAGCCCCCGGACGCAAAGGGCTATTTCCGTTTCCACAAGCTGGGCGAGGACTACACGCTGGAGGAGATCAGGGGACGCATCCTGCGCAATATCCACAAGCAGACCCCCTTCCCGGAGCCTGCGCGTCGCCCGCCCCGGCGTTACCGGACGCAGGGAAAGCCACGGCCAAAAGTCACCGGCCTGCGGGCGCTGTATTTCCGTTACTGCTATGAACTCCACATCATCGTCAAGCAGCCAGCATCCGTCAAGCGGGTGTCTTTTTTGTTGCGGGAGGACATCGCCAGGCTGGACAGGCTGGACGCGGAGACCCGGTTTTTAGGGAAACACCATATCAGCACTATGGAGGAGCTGACGGCCCATCGGGAGCGATCATCGGCGGAGGCAGAGACCCTGACCGCCCAGCGGCAGGAACTCCGAAAGGAGCTGCGCCGGCTCATTAGGCGGGGCGACCCCGCAGGTATTGACAAAGTGAAGCAGAATATCCGTTCCCTGTCCGGCAGGATCAGGGCGGCGCGAAAGGAGGTGGTCCTATGTGATGGCATCGCCCAGCGTTCCGGGCAGGTCCGTGAGAACCTGGGACGGCTGGTGAAGCAAAAGGAACTGGAACGAAAGGAGCGATCAAACGATGAGTTATTCAGGCGACGCGGCAGAGCAAGTCGTGAGGATGTCGCTGGAAACAGGTGAGGTTGCAGTCAGGCTGGCCGGCTCCGGGGCCAAGCAGCTTGCCATTTTGATTTATGCCATCCTGCGGGAGCAGAAAAAGACAGCGGGCAAGGCCCGCCTGACCAATATGCTCCGCAGCGGCAAGGAGCTGAAGGTGTTTGCCGTGAAGGACAGCGATCTCCAGCTCTTTTGCCGGGAGGCGAAGAAGTACGGCGTCCTCTACTGTGTATTGAAGGACCGGGATGCCACGGACGGGCTGACCGACATCATGGCGCGGGCGGAGGACGCCAGCAAGATCAACCGCATCATTGAGCGGTTCGGCCTCGCCACCGTGGATATGGCCCAGGTCAAACAGGAGATCGAGCAGAGCCGGGCGGAGCGGCAGCCAGACACCTCGGAAGCGCCCACGGCAGTACCGGAAGCCGGAGTAGCCAGCCCCCAGGAGCCGATGACCGAGCAGGAGATGGATGGTTTTTTGGACGCCATGCTCTCCCCGGCCCCAGAGGGCGGGGCGGCCGTGCCGGAGCGCGCCCAGCCGGACCGGGATGTGGATAAGTTTTTGAAGGCGGCGATGGAAGCGTCCCCCGCCAGGGAGGAGGGCAGGACCGAAAACCCCACCATGGGCCGGACAGAGAAATCCCGTCCGTCCGCGCCTACCTCAAAGCCCAAAGAGGCCGACAATCCGGGTATCCCTGATCCGATGGAGCGTTCCCGCCCTTCCGTTCGTCAGGCGCTGAAGGAGATCCGGGCGGAACAGAAGCAGCGGGTGGAGGATAGAGCCAAGGAGGATGTCGGGCGGCAGAAGCCGCCCCGACACAAAGCTCCGCCCAAAAAGAAGAACAAAAAAATCAGGAAGCAGAAGGAGCGATAATGTATGCCGAACTATGATGATCTGTTTACCGGCCAGCCCATCCAGCAGGAGGAACAGCCCTTTGACAAGACGGTTTGGGCGGCGAGAAAACAGGCGGAGCGTGAGGGCGTCTACGCCATGATCGACAGCTATACGCAGGATATGGGTAGGGAGGGCGGGCTGTTGCAAGCCTACCTGGATGTGCAGGCACGCTTTGATCTCTACTCCGTGAGCAACGCCATCCTGATCGCGGCCCAGTGCCCAGAGGCTACCAAACTGGCCGACTTCGACAGCTGGAAGGCCAGAGGCATGTATGTCCGGCGGGGAGCGGACGCCATCACCATCCTGGAACCGGGCAAGGAGTATCAGCGGGACGATGGTAGCGTGGGCGTGTCCTACAATGTGCGGAAGGTATTTGACATTTCCCAGACCAGGGCCGCCCAGCGCCCCGCCCCCGCCACGGTCCGGGATGAACGTCTGCTGCTGAAAGCCCTGATGAACAACGCCCCCTGCCGGTTCGCTATCTCCAATGAACTGCCGGAGAGTATCAATGTGGCCTATCATCCCCAGGAGCATACCGTCTATATCCGCCAAGGGTTGGACGCCCCCACCATCTTCCGGGGGCTGGCCCAGGAGCTTGCCCGCGCCCACATGGACCGGGATGGGATCACCTGCGACAGCCCCGATTTCACGGCGTACAGCGTGTCTTATATGCTGTGCAGGAGAAATGGTGTGCCGGTAGAGGGCTTTTCCTTTGAACGCCTGCCGGAGAGCTATGCCGGGATGGACACCAGGGCGCTCCGGGCCGAGGTGGGCATCATGCGGGATGTTGCGGGCAGTATCACCGCCGATATGAACCGGCTTTTTGCCGCCCAGGAAAAGGCACAGAAGAACCGAGATGACGAGGCGAGATAAGGGGGGCGCTCTATGCGTGATGAGAAGCGTGTGGTCACGCTGAATAACTACGAACAGAGGCTTATGGTGCGGGGCCTGACTGACTTCCGCAACGACGCACTCCGGGATGGTAAGTCCACCGAGGATGTGGACGATCTCATTCTCAAAGTCATAGACGCACCCCCAAAACGGGAAAAACGGAGGGCTGATCGTGAGGCAAGATAAGTTTTCCAAAGCCCATCTGATCCTCTACGCCTGCGGCATCATTCCTGTGGTCTGGCTGGCCCTGCTGCTGGCCCCCTATCTGAGCAGTGGGCTGGTGGACCTGGTGCGGAACGGCGGCGTAGCGCTGGAGCATCCGTTTCACATTATATGGTGTGAGGACAGTTTGAAAACTGTCCTCATTTTTATGCTCTGCTATGGGCTGGGGATCGGCGTCTACCTCTCCACTGACCGCAACTACCGCAGGCGGGAGGAACACGGCTCCGCCAAGTGGGGTGATCCCAAAGCAATCAACAGGAAATATTCCGATAAGGAGCCGAGCGCGAACAAAATTCTTACACAGAATGTCGCCATTGGACTGGATGGCCGCAAACACCGACGCAATCTGAATGTTCTGGTGGTAGGCGGCAGCGGCGCGGGCAAGACCAGGTTCTACGCCAAACCCAACATTATGAACGCCAACACCAGCCTGATCGTACTGGACTGCAAAGGTGAGATCTTGCGTGACACCGGGGGACTGCTTGAAGCAAACGGCTACGACATCAAGGTGCTTGACCTCAACAACATGGAGAAAAGCCACTGCTACAACCCTTTTGACTATCTTCGGAACGACAACGACATCCAGCGACTGGTGACCAACCTGTTCAAGAACACCACGCCCAAAGGCGCACAGTCACAGGACCCCTTCTGGGATCAGGCGGCGCAGATGCTCTTGCTGGCGCTGGTGTTCTACCTCCACTACGAGGCTCCGGAGGAGGAACAGAACTTCCCCATGGTGATGGAGATGATCCGGGCCGGCGAGGTCCGGGAGGACGACGACGCCTACCGATCCCCGCTGGATGAACTCTTTGACCGCCTGGAAATGCAGGACCCGGAGCACATTGCCCTGAAATACTACCGTAATTACCGCTCCGGCAGCGGCAAGACCCTGAAATCCATCCAAATCACGCTGGTGTCTCGGCTGGAGAAGTTCAATCTGGAATCGCTGGCCGGCATGACGCAGACAGACGAGATGGAATTGTGGAGTTTGGGTGAGAAAAAGACGGCCATTTTTGCCGTGATCCCCGACAATGACTCCAGTTTTAACTTTATTGTGGGGATGCTCTATACCCAACTGTTCCAACAGCTCTACTATCAGGCGGATGTAGTACACGGCGGTAGGCTGCCCGTCCATGTGCATTTCGTTATGGACGAGTTTGCGAATGTTGCCTTGCCCGATGAATTCGACAAGTTGCTTGCCACCATGCGGAGCCGAGAGATCTCCGTGAGCATCATCATCCAGAACCTCGCTCAGCTCAAGGCCCTCTTTGAAAAGCAGTGGGAGAGCATTGTGGGAAACTGTGATGAATTTCTCTATTTGGGCGGCAACGAGCAGTCCACCCACGAGTATGTGTCCAAACTGCTGGGCAAGGAGACCATTGACACGAACACCTATGGCCAGTCCAAAGGGCGGAGCGGCAGCTACTCCACCAACTGGCAGCTCACGGGCCGAGAACTGCTCATGCCGGATGAAGTGCGTATGCTGGACAACCAGTACGCGCTTCTTTTTGTTCGCGGAGAGCGGCCCGTGCGGGACCTCAAGTATGACATCCTTAAACATCCCAATATCAAACTCACCACAGACGGCGGGGCGGAACCATACCGGCACGGCGAGGATACCCACAGCATCGTGTCTATCCGCTTTGACAAGGAGCTGTTGAAGCAGGCTGCGGAAAAGGATGGTCAGGACGCGCCGAAACATCGTTTCATTCTTCTCACTGAGGAAGAACTGGAGCAGAAATTTATTGAACTGGAGGAACAAGAAAATGCAGAACAACAAAAAGGAAACGAAGCGGCTCCCCATGCCCGGTAAGGTGAAACAGGGCTTCCGCTGCTACTGCACGCTGGTAATGGCTGCGGCCCTGCTGGGCTGCTGCTCCATGACGGCCTTCGCCGCTGATGACCCCCTGGAGGTGGTCAACAATTTGTCGGAGTTCATCTTCGGCCTGATCCGGGCGGTGGGCCTGATCCTGCTGGGCTGGGGCATCGTTCAGGTGGGCCTCTCCCTCCAGAGCCACGACCCGTCCCAGCGGTCCAACGGCTTCCTCACCCTTGCGGGCGGCATTGTCATAACCTTTGCGAAGGAGATTTTGACCCTTATCACCGGCTAATTTTAATTCAATTTTGCCCGGAACAGTACGCAGGTCACGCGCCCTGTTCCGGGCAGAAGGAGGCGCTTATGAAAAAATACGGTGTTATTTATGCCGACCCGCCCTGGCACTTCTGCGTTTATTCTGAAAAAGGCACTGGACGCAGCGCAGATCGTCACTATCCCACTATGGACATAGCGGATATTTGTGCCCTGCTCGTGAAATCACTTGCGGATAAGGACTGTGCCCTCTTTCTTTGGGCTACCTTTCCCTGTTTGCGGCAGGCTCTATCCGTGCTGGACGCCTGGGGTTTCCAATTCAAGACGGTTGCCTTTGTCTGGATAAAACAGAACCGAAAATCATCCGGCCTGTTTTGGGGCATGGGGTACTGGACACGGAGTAACGCGGAACTCTGTATTCTGGCAACCAGGGGCACACCGAAGCGCCGTTGTGCCAGGGTGCATCAGGTGGTGGTCAGCCATATAGAGGAACACAGCAAAAAGCCCCAGGAAGTTAGAGAGCGAATTGTTCAACTGATGGGAGATATTCCGCGCATCGAACTATTTGCCAGAGAAAAGGCGGACGGATGGGATGTATGGGGAAACGAAGTGCCTTGCGACATTCCCTTTGGCGCAATCACGGAGACAGGGGGCAGCTCAAATGTCGGATAACTGGGTAGTTCAGAATTTGGAAAACGCCCTGGAGGTCTGGAACGGCAAGTTAAGCGAGATCTGGCAGCTTATCACCCAATCTCCCCAGGACTTCAAGGGCGGCGCGATCTGGGCCGTGATAGAGGACATTCACGGCGCGCTCCAGGCCATCGGCTACGCCCTGCTGGTGTTATTCTTTGTGGTAGGCGTGGTCAAGACCTGCGGCAGCTTTGTGGAGGTCAAAAAGCCGGAACACGCGCTGAAGCTGTTTGTCCGCTTTGTTCTGGCAAAGGCCCTGATCACCTATGGCATGGAGCTGATGCTGGCCCTTCTGGACATCATCCAGGGCGTGGTGTCCTCCATTATGAACGCAACGGGCTTCGGCGCGCCATCGTCCACTGTTTTACCCGCAGAGATCGTGACGGCCATTGAGGATTGTAACTTTTGGGAGAGTATCCCCCTGTGGGCGGTGACCCTGATTGGCGGGCTGGTCATTTGGGTGCTGTCCTTTGTGATGATTTTGAGCGTCTATGGACGCTTTTTTAAGATGTATATGTATGCTGCGCTGGCCCCCATCCCCTTGTCTACTTTTGCCGGGGAACCCAGCCAAAATGTGGGCAAGAGCTTTCTCAAAAGCTATGCCGCAGTCTGTCTGGAGGGGGCCGTCATCGTGCTGGCCTGTATCATCTTCTCCGTGTTCGCCAGTTCCCCGCCTGTTGTTGACCCGGACGCTGCGGCGGCCTCGATGGTGTGGAGCTACATTGGCGAAATTACCTTTAATATGCTTATTTTGGTGGGCAGCGTCAAGATGTCCGACCATGTGGTACGGGAAATGATGGGCTTATAGGAGGCACATTGGATGAAACGGTTTTATGTATTCAAGGACGGGACCCAGCAAGGGAGTACCGCCACGAGAGAGTTGGCGGTTGACCTGATCCGTCAGTATCAGGAATTGGAAACCCACCCCTTCCTGCGCGCGGAGTTCAGCATTATTGAGGGAGAGGAAGAATTTATCCCCTATCCCTCCCGCCAGAAACCGTCCAGGCAGAAGCAGGACATGGAGCGATAAGGAGGAGCAGCCATGAGTTTTGAAAATGAATACCGCGAATTGATGGAAAAGCCCATTGAGGAGATCAGGGAGGATATATTCTTCCGCCCAGATAACTTTCAACATGAGCTGTGGTACGGTGACTTTCAAATGTATATGACGGTTGGTATCTGTCAGCCCCCGGAGGAACACGCCCTGCAAGTCCGCAAGGCCCTCAAGGTGATGGGTTATGACACCCACACCGTCAGCAGGGACGGCAGGACCTATATTCTCCCCGGCGAGGCCCGGCAAGCCACACGGGAACTGAAAAAGCACGATGACCGGGAGTGATAACCGCCAGCGGGAAAGGAGCAGATCATGCACCGGCTTTATCTATTCAAAGACGGGGTGCAGAAGGGAAGCATGGAAACACGAGAGGAAGCGTTAGAGATGATCCGCCTGTGGCAGAGCCGTGAGACCCATCCCTTCCTGCGCGCGCAGTTCAGCATCATTGAGGGAGAGGAGGAGTTTATCCCCTACCCCTCCCGTCAGAAACCGCCCAGGCAGAAGCTGGGCATGGAGCGATAAAGGAGGAGATTTTTTGGAAGTCAAAATCAACCGTGAAATACGCAACTACACGGAGAGTATGTTTTTCGGGCTGTCTCTGCGGCAACTCATTTTTTCTGCCCTGGCGATGGCCGTGGCCGTAGGGCTGTACTTTCTGCTGAAACCCTATGTCGGCACGGAAACCGTGTCCTGGGTATGCGTTCTGGGCGCGGCCCCCTTCGCCGCCCTGGGCTTTTTTACCTACCACGGTATGACGGCAGAACAATTCATCTGGGCGTGGCTGCGCTCGGAGGTGCTGGAACCCAGGGAGCTGCGCTTTGAATCGTCCACCCTCTACTACGATCTCTTGAAGCCAAGCATAGACAAGTGGGAAAAGGAGGAATACAAGCGCCATGATTAGAAGTATCAAGACCATCATGCGGCAGGACCGGGAGCCGTACCGCGTCCCCCGCAGGGTGCAGGATGTGATCCCCATTCAATGCGTCTGGCCGGACGGCATATTTAAGGTGGGTATCAAGTTCTCCAAGACCTACCGCTTCACCGACATCAATTATAAGGTAGCCAGCCGGAACGATAAGGAAACCATGTTCCTGGCCTACTCGGAACTGCTGAACAGCCTGGATTGCGCCGCCACCACCAAGCTCACCATCTGCAACCGCCGTCAAAGCCAAGCGGACTTTGAGCAGTCTGTCCTCATGCCCATGCGGGAGGACGGACTGGACAAGTACCGCAGGGAGTACAATCAAATGCTCATGGACAAGGCAACCGGGGCCAACGGCATCACCCAGGAGAAGTATGTCACCATCACGGTCTACAAGCGGGATATTGAGGACGCCCGCGCCTACTTCGCTCGCATCGGAGCCGATTTGACCGCCCGCTTCGCCGCCCTCGGCTCCAAGTGCGTGGAGCTGGACGCCACGGACCGGCTCCGTATCCTCCACGACTTCTACCGGGCCGGAGACGAGGGTAATTTTCATTTTGATATGGCAGATATGGCCCGGAAGGGCCACGACTTCAAGGACTACATCTGCCCGGACGGAATTGAGAAGCACAGCGACTATTTGAAGCTGGGCGACCGCTATTGCCGGGTGCTGTTCCTGAAGGACTACGCCAACTATATCCAGGACGAGATCGTGACGAACCTGACCGACCTGGACCGCAATATGATGTTGTCCATCGACATCCTCAATGTGCCCACAGACGAGGCTGTGCGGGAGGTGGAGAACCGTCTGCTGGGGGTAGAGACGAATATCACGAACTGGCAGCGCCGGCAAAATCAGAACAACAACTTCTCCGCCATCGTCCCCTACGATATGGAATTACAGCGCAGGGAGAGCAAGGAGTTTTTGGCCGACCTGACCACCCGCGACCAGCGGATGATGCAGGCCGTCCTCACCCTGGTCATCACTGCCGATACCAAGCAGCAGCTTGACACCGACACAGAGAAGATACGCTCCCTGTCCGGGCGGTGCCAGCTGGCGGTATTGAAATACCAACAGATCGACGGTCTGAACACGGTCCTGCCCATCGGGACACGGAAGATTAACGCTTTCCGCACCCTGACCACCGAAAGCCTGGCCGTGTTCATGCCCTTCAAGGTGCAGGAGATCATGGACCGGGGCGGCATCTACTTTGGGGAGAATGCCATCTCCCACAACCTTATCATGTGCAACAAGGCCAATCTGCTCAATCAGTCCTCCTTCCGGCTGGGCGTTCCCGGCTCCGGCAAGTCGTTCAGTGTGAAAGAGGAAATTGTGTTCCTCATTCTCAATACGGATGATGACATTCTCATAGCAGACCCGGAGGGCGAGTACGCATCTCTCATTGAAGCTATGGACGGTCTGGGCGCTGTAATCCGGGTGGCCGCTGGTGGGAAAGACCGGCTCAACGCCATGTATATGGTGGACGGCTACGGCGAGAACAACCCCATTGTGGTGAAGTCGCAGTTTATCATGTCCCTGGTGGAGCGGATCGACCCCAAAGGTGTGGGGGCCAAGCAGAAGTCCATCATTGACCGATGCACGGGGGACTTGTATGAAGAAGCGGAGCAGAATAGTACAGTTCCCACCCTCGCTGCTCTCCGTGAAAAGTTGATGGAACAGCCGGAGGCGGAAGCGAGGGAGATCGCCCTGGCGCTGGAGCTGTTCACCACCGGCTCCCTGGACATCTTCGGCCACGACAGCACCGTGGATCTGGACAAGCGGGTGGTGGTGTTCGACATCCACGGCCTGGGCGAACAGTTGAAGCCCATCGGCCACCTGGTCATCACCGACACCATGCTCAACCGCGTCACCTTAAACTGGAAGAAGGGCAGGCGCACCCATGTCTTTATTGACGAGTTCCATGTGATGTTTGAGAACGAGTTTTCCGCTGCCTTTTTCAACTCCGCGTGGCGGCAGTTCCGCAAGCGCAACGCCTATCCCACCGCCATCACCCAAAATGTGGAGTATCTTTTGGACTCCGTACAGGCCAGCACCATGCTTAGTAACTCTGAGTTCATCGTCATGCTCAATCAGGCGGCGGGCGACCGGGAGAAGCTGGCCCATCTGCTGAATATCTCCGAGGAGCAGATGAGCTATATCACCAATGCGGACGCCGGGTGCGGCCTGATCAAATACGGTTCTGCCCTGGTGCCTTTCGTCAACCGTTTTCCGCACAACACGGAGCTATACCGCTTGATGACCACCAAGCCCGGTGAGGGCCGCTTTTCCGGGGGGCGGGCTTGATGCCCGCCCTCTTCTTATGGATAAAGGAGGTGTGTAAATTGCCGCTGAACATCAAGCCCTGCCACCTGCGGGCGGCGAGGGACTATGTAAGCCGGTATCACCGGCACAGTATCCCGCCCGTGGGCGGTAAATTTGCCGTGGCCTGCTATGATGGGGACCGCCTGTGCGGCGTCGCTATCTGTGGCCGGCCCGTTGCCCGGTATCTGGATGACGGGCTGACCCTTGAGATCCTGCGCTGCTGCACGGATGGGACTGACAACGCCTGTTCCAAGCTCTACGGAGCCTGTTGCCATATCGGGTTTGATATGGGCTATGACCGCATCGTCACCTACACGCTGGTGTCGGAAACTGGGGCATCCCTGCGGGCCTCTGGCTTTGTCTTTGACGGCATAGCCGGGGGCCAGATGTGGACGGGCCAGCGCCGTAGGGACTACTATGTGGCCCCCACTGAACTGAAATATCGCTGGATGAAAAGACGGGCAGGTGAGCGGCCATGAGCAAGATTAAGACCCGTGAAAAGACGAAAGACATTAAAGTGCCGGATAGATCCGCCATAATCGGCCAGCGCATGAAAAGCGCCTTCATCCGTTCTAAAAAGAACGCGGAGGCCCTGATGGATGACCGGCAGGCCACCCCCAATGAATATGCCGCAGACAGGACAGGGCTTGCCGCGGATGATCTGGCCCACGATGCGGCAAATGTGGCTGCGTCCGGCACGAAAACGGCGGTGCGACAGGGGCGGAAGCTGTTGCAGTGCCAGCGGGAGAAATGGGCGGCAGAAAAGCGCCAGGAGAATACGGCCCCAGCTGAACAGCCCCACTCCCCTGGACCGGCCCAGGGGAGTGCCCCGGATAGGCACACCCCGCAGCGAAGCGGAGGGACAGTCCCAGAGCGCCAGCGCCTTCCACAGCATAAGTGCATGATGGAGCATCCACCCACCCAGGCCGGCATAGAGCGCCCAACGGATACCACAATCTCTTATGTAGAGAGAGGTCGGGCCTTTGCCAAGAAGCAGGCCGAGTGGAATCAACAGGTCAAAAACCAGACCGTCCCGCCTGATTGGACGCCGCATATCAAGAGCCCAGACGCCGTCCAAGCGTCCCGGCAGAAGGAACTCCCTGTAAAAACAGCAAAGCAGCCTGCCCAGGCTATGGGGCAGGCCGCGAAGAACACCATCAAACGCGCCCAGAGAACGATAAAAACTGCCCAGCATACCGCCAAGACTGCTCCACGCACGGCAAAAACCGCCATCAATACGGCGGATCATACAGCAACGGCGGCTCGGAAAACGGCACAGGCTGCTACAAAGACCGCGAGAGCGACCGCCCAGGACGCCCGCGTCACGGCAAAGTCCGCCGCCGCTGCCGCGAAAACCACCGCAAAGGGCGCTTCTGCTGCGGCAAAGGCCCTGCTTGTGTCTGTCAAGGCGCTGGTGGCCGCTATCGCCGCTGGAGGCTGGGTTGCTATCCTTGCCATTGTGATGATCTGCTTGATTGGTCTGATCGTCGCCTCTCCCTTTGGCCTCTTCTTTTCTGGGGAGGACAGCGGCATGCGCCAGACCATACCCACCGTTGTCCGGGAGATCAACCAGGAATACGAGGGTAAGCTAGGAGAAATTGAGAGCAGCGTCGCACATGACCGACTGAAACTGTCCGGTTCCCGTGCCCTCTGGCCCGAAGTGCTGGCGGTCTATGCCGTGAAAACTACCACTGACTCGGACGATCCACAGGAAGTCGCCACGATGGATGATGGGAAAAAAGGACTTCTGAAAGAGATATTTTGGGCCATGAACGAGATCAGCCACCGGACAGAAACGGCAACCACCACCCAAACCGTGGAAACTGATGATGGAAAGGGCAATATCATGGTGGAAGAAGTAGAGGTAACGGCCACGACCCTTTATATTACCGTGACCCACAAAACCGCGGATGAAATGGCGGACATCTACAATTTTACCGCTGACCAGCGAGAAATGCTTGCGGAGCTATTGGCTGAAGAAAACAGCGGTATGTGGAGCGCCGTCCTGTATGGCATTGGCACGGGTAGCGAGAAGATCGTGGCGGTGGCCCTCTCCCAGCTTGGTAATGTGGGTGGGGAACCCTATTGGTCCTGGTACGGCTTTGAGAGCCGGGTGGACTGGTGTGCCTGCTTCGTTTCCTGGTGTGCCAACGAGTGCGGTTATCTGGACACTGGTGTGATCCCCAGGTTTGCAAACTGCTCCATCGGCATCCGGTGGTTCCAGGAGAGAGGGCTGTGGCAGGACGGCAACTATGAGCCGCGCCCCGGCGACCTGATCTTCTTCGATTGGGACGATGGGGACGAGGGCCAGAACGGGGTGGCGGATCATGTGGGTATCGTGGAAAAAGTGGAAGACGGGATCGTCTACACTGTGGAAGGCAACTCCAGCAATGCCTGCCGGCAGCGCCAATATGCCAAAGGCCACTATGAGATTTTTGGATACGGCATAATTTCCTATTAAATTAGCAATAATAAGGTGTGAATAAGTAACATTTGCGAGAGAGTGTGTCATGTGCATTTCCTGACACGCTCTCTCGTAAATCTATATAAACATGGTGACGCAGCTAAATAAATTAGAAAATAAAATACACTGTGCCGTTGGTGTACCAAATTGCAACGCCAAAATATGGCTTAATTACTGTGCAGTTTAACTGCGAAGTCCACACCTATAATTTGCACGGAAAAAATTTTGCACTTTGGGCTACAGTGGACTATGAAATATTACGTTCAGAAAAACCTGTTCGTGCTGATCAAATAAGCGGATTCTTAGGTCAGGGAACAAGAACAGATGTGGGCGCATTTTCTTCTGCCGCATATTCACTCGTGGAAGCGGAACTTAAAGAACAATACAATGAAGTGTGGGGGAACTCAGCAAATCAAGTGGCAGACTTCCTTTTTAATGACATTGTAAAAATGATTTTTGAGGAGATGGAAACCACCTTTAAGGACGAAGTTTGGAAGCTCCTTGTCTGGCCGACAACCAACGCAAAAATTGCCTGTCCTGTCGATGTATTTGTTTACAATCAGAATGGTGATTTATGCGGTTCAATCGAAAATGATGTCGTCACTCAAAGTTCCAATGAGTTCGGCCTATCTGTAAAGGGTGAAACAAAGTATATTACGGATTTGGAAGACCTATACACGATCAAATACGTAGCAACAGACAATGGCACCATGGATATTACTCTCACTGAATTTTCCGGCTGCGAGACCCCGGCGAGGCAGATTGCATTTTACAATGTTCCCTTGGTGAAGGAACAATCATATACACAAAATATTCCCGAAGCTATTCAATCGGAAACAGAAGAATACAGTCTGATTACCTCTGGCAATAAGGAAGTGTCAGCGGACATAGACCAATCCCTGATAAATCTGAGGCCGATTGTCCCGTCCCCACCTGAAACCTACACAATTATTTTCAATGGAAATGGCG
>ERZ827088.2209-NODE-2209-length-21143-cov-2.915260_pt1 | contig 21143 bp, 9 predicted proteins | sample MGYA00519922_ERZ827088 | MGnify/ENA primary metagenome ERZ827088 (study PRJEB31778, sample SAMEA3449254) | human gut metagenome | biome: human gut; feature: human-associated habitat; material: faeces | place: United Kingdom | collected 2010/2012 ...
TAAATCGGGTATGAGTAATAATGCGAAAAGGTTTTATCCGTTCAAGCAGGACGATGAATATGTGTGGTATCCGCAATCTACGGCACTTCCTGTATTAGAAACTGCTTCAGATCGTATGCCGATGGTACGTAAGTTCAGCGATACCAAGATACAATGGGGCGAAGGCGGTTCTCGTGAAGATGTCATTTTTCGTTTGGGCGATACCTATCTGTTGTGTGCTGAGGCTTATCTGGGTGCCGGAAACAAGAAACTGGCATTGGAACGCATCAACAGTATACGTAAGCGTGCCGCTAAAGATGCGACCGCTTATGAAGCAATGAAGTTGACGGATCTGGATATAAATGTTATCATGGATGAACGTGCCCGTGAATTGATGGGAGAGCATGACCGCTGGTTTGACTTGAAACGTACTCAGACACTGCTGACACGTGTACCCGCATACAATCCGTTTGTGGTGAAATATGATAATTTGAACAAGAACCATCTGGTACGACCCATTCCACAAGATGAACGGAACAAGGTAGATGGATTATCTCAGAATGAAGGTTATTGATTAATGGTTAACTAACAAATGAAAGAAGTAATTATGAAAACGACTATATGTGGCGCTGCACTGTTGCTCAGCTTGACAATGGCTAGCTGTGAAGTGTACGAATCGCCGGAAATCAATCAAGGATTGAACGAAGAAAACAACACGTCCCTTTATACAGATGCTTATGATCCGATCAGTAATGTGGGTCAATACTATATGCCGGAAATGAAGGTGAAACCGAAGAAATACTGGAATTGTGTGGAAGTCGTAACGGTAGGCAGCCGTAATGAGCTGGGACAAACAGAGAAAGTACGCGGATTACAGTACCACCTGATGTGTCAGTCATTGGCCGGTCTGGCTAATCGTGCCGTAGAACAGGGAACAAGTGAAATAGCTGTTTGGCTGCACGATCACGGTGGTAGTGATTCCTATAAACTGTCTAAGCAGGCACTCGAAGATATGGGTATCCACGAACAGGGGATGCAGAGCGGACTGGAACTGGCACGTAATGATTATGGTCCGTCCGATGGAGTGACTATTCAGCTGAAAGGAATGTTCGACGGATATGTATTGACGGATATTGAGCATAATCCGGAGAGCGGTGTCGTAGCATCTGTTGCTTCTCATGTTTATAATTCTATTATTGTGGATGTCCGTGACAAGGAATATTATGAAGAAGCAGGATATACCATGAAATATGATGCAAGAAGCAAAACTACTGCACAGGCATGGGCGGAGTTCAAAGACAAGTGCAGCAACAAAGCATTGGTGATTATGCCTGTACAAACCGGTGAATTGCGTGAGTTTGCTATTAAGAATGAACTTTTCGTATTGAACTTGAATAAGCGTCAGGGAACTTCGATAGCCGGACAAAACACAGCTTTGCTGAAAGAAATCCTTGCCTGGCTGGAACCGAATGCACCTGTCTACGGATGGGAACAGGGAGTAAGTGAAGATGCTTTTGTCGATTTGGTTTCCAAAAGCGGTCATCCGATGATCCCTTGTGACTGGAGTTACAATCATTCCTTGACTTCATTGCTTTATTCTCAACGTCAGAAATCGACATTGGCTCGCGTGAAGAATCCGCAGTTTCTGGATTATACAAAGAAAAAGAATTTCGTTTCTTTCTTCCTTTCCGATGGTGACAATATTCAGTGGATGATGAATGACTTTAAAGATTTCTATAATGCGGCGGAGTCGGAAGAAGTACGGATGACGTATGGTATTGCTGCTTCAGTGCTTCCGATGATGGCACCGGCACAATTCGATAATCTGTTGAGTCAGCAAAAACCGAATTGCTCTATTTTGGAAATGCTGGGAGGCGGTTACTATTACGTAGACAATTATAGCGAGAATGGCGACCGGGCGAAGAATCTGAAAGTCGTGGCAGAACGCCTTTCGGCTCATATGCGTCAACATCGTGTGAAACTGTTGGGTGTAATGGCTATGAACGTAAAATCAGAGGCTGCCAAAGAAGCATTTCAGGCTTATGTAGATGCCAATGACCAGTTGGAAGGTATCGTAGCGCTTCAGTATAGCCCTTATGCAGGAGGTGAAGGAGACGTTATTTGGGTAACGAATAAAGCAGGGTATGATATCCCGGTCATTACGGTGAAATACTCTTTGTGGAATTTTGGAAACCGGAATGCAGAACGTGAAGGTACCCCTGCCTATATTGCCGGAAGATTGAAACAGGAAGCACAGCAGGAAAGTTTTTCTGTCGTATGTGTGCATGCATGGAGTAATTTCTCCGATCACGGACAGACGGAAGATCCGCTGATTGAGAACCAGTCCGGGGATATTCGTGGAGCCGGAGCGGCAAAGCTTTGTGCAGGACATCTGAACGATAGTTTTGAAGTAGTAAATATGCAGGAATTAGTCTGGCGTTTGCGTATGAGCCAGCGTCCGGAACAGACGAAGAAGTATCTGAGTGAGGTATTTTAATTAACCTGAGTTTCACAGGCTTTCTGCATGGTTTTCTCTGTTTTAACGTGGCAGGAGAAGTGATACAGAAGGCTTGTGAAACTTAAGCAAATAATAATAGATATGGTTACAAGATTGTTTTTCTTATCAATCTGTTTTCCTTTTCTGCTCACTTCGTGTCAGCAGTCAAAGAAGACGGTAGAGTTTGTAGACTACGTGAATCCTTTGATGGGTACCGAGTCTACTTTTGCGTTTTCGCATGGTAATACTTATCCTGCTGTGGCGGTACCTTGGGGGATGAACTTCTGGAGTCCGCAGACGGGGGAGAATGGCAGCGGATGGATGTATACGTATACTGACAGTCTGATGCGCGGTTTCCGGCAGACACATCAGCCTAGTCCCTGGATAAATGACTATGGTACATTTTCCATTATGCCGCTTGCCGGAGAACTGAAAATGAGTCACAAAGAACGTCTGGTTCCGTTCTCACATCAACAGGAGAAAGCGACTCCTTATAACTACAGTGTTACATTCAATAACGGATTGCAGACGTCTCTTTCTGCTACTTCCCGCGGAGCTGTATTCGAGGTCTCTTTCCCCGAAAAGGAAGATCAGTATGTAGTGGTAGATGCATACAACGGAGGAAGTTCAATAACGATTGAACCGGAAAAACGGTTGGTAAAAGGTGCGACACGTTATAATAACGGAGGTGTGCCGGATAACTTCGCTAATTACTTTATGATGGAATTCAGTCATCCCGTCATAGAATACGGTACTTACAATGGAGATACTTTGTTGCACCATCAAACCGATGTAGCGGCCGATTATACCTGTGCCTATCTGAAATTTGATGTTCCGGCAGGTGAAAAGCTGACCATACGTACAGCCTCTTCTTTTATCAGTCCCGAACAGGCTGCCATCAACTTTAATCGTGAAGTAGCTGATGCGGATGTACAACTGATCAGCGGGAAAGCCCGTGAACAGTGGAATAACTATCTCGGACGTGTAGAAGCGGAAGGAGGAACAGACGAACAACTTCGTACCTTCTATTCCTGCCTGTATCGTACATTACTTTTTCCACGTGAGTTCTATGAGTTTGATTCACAAGGAAATCCTGTTTATTACAGTCCTTATGACGGTAACGTGCATGATGGTTATATGTATACTGACAATGGTTTCTGGGATACGTTCCGTGCGGTTCATCCGTTATTCACATTGCTATATCCGGAAGTTTCGGAACGTGTGACGCAATCTATCATTAATGCTTATAATGAAAGTGGCTTTATGCCCGAATGGGCGAGTCCCGGTCATCGTGGTTGTATGATTGGCAATAACTCTGTTTCCTTATTAGTCGATGCATGGATGAAGGGGATACAAACGGTAGATGCCGAAAAAGCTCTGGAAGCGATGATTCATCAGACACAAGCCCGTCATGCGGAAATAGCTTCTGTAGGGCGTGACGGCTTCGAGTATTATGATAAGCTCGGTTATGTACCTTATCCGGAAGTTCCCGAAGCTACAGCCAAAACACTCGAATATGCTTATGCTGACTGGTGTATCGCCCGCTTTGCGCAATCGCTGGGTAAACAGGATATCGCAGACCAGTATTATCAGAAAGCCCAGAATTACCGCAATCTGTATTATCCGGAACATGGTTTTATGTGGACTAAGGATGCCAAAGGCAATTGGCGTGATCGTTTTGATGCTACGGAATGGGGCGGTCCTTTCACAGAAGGAAGTTCCTGGCACTGGACTTGGAGTGTATTTCACGATCCGGAAGGTTTATCTGAACTGATGGGCGGACATGAACCGATGGTAGCCCGTCTCGACTCTATGTTTGTGGCCCCGAACACTTATAATTATGGAACCTATGGTTTCGTTATCCACGAAATAGCTGAGATGGTTGCCTTAAACATGGGACAATATGCGCATGGCAATCAACCGGTGCAGCATGCCATTTACTTGTATGATTATATCGGTCAGCCTTGGAAAACACAGTACCATCTCCGTAATGTTATGGATAAACTCTACAATTCCGGAAGTAAAGGATACTGTGGCGACGAGGACAACGGGCAGACATCTGCTTGGTATGTATTTTCTGCTATGGGTTTCTATCCGGTTTGTCCGGGAATGCCTGAATATGCGGTAGGTTCTCCGTTATTTAAAAAGGTAACTCTGCATCTTCCCGAAGGGAAAAACTTCGTCGTTTCAGCAGCAGATAATGCGGCAGACCGTCCATACATAAGGAAAGCTCTGTTGAATGGACAAGAATTCACACGCAACTATCTGACGCATGATGAACTGAAACAGGGCGGAGAACTGAATCTGTCAATGGACAGCGTACCGAATCAGCAAAGAGGTACCCAACCGGCAGACTTCCCATATTCTTATTCCAAGTAGTTTCAATAGGTTTTAGTATACTTTTCATTGACCGATACGGAGAGAATCTTAATTGATTTGATCTGTATCGGTCATACAATAGGAATTTAAAGTCAGGCTTTGTCTTTGCTGTTTCTTTTGTTACCTTTGTGCATCTAATATGAGGTTTATGATACATTCTCTTCCATCTTCCGAACCCTTGACGGCACAAAAGCTTTTCTCAAAGCTTTATGTTTCCTACTATGCCCGTTTGGTTCGTTTCGCTTCCCTTTATGTAGGAGCTATGGGAGACGCAGAGAATATAGTACAAGATTTTTTCCTCTATTTATGGGAACGTAAAGAGATACTTCCGGAACTGCAACAGCCCGATGCATATCTTTTCTCCGCTGTCAAGCATCGCTGTCTGAACTTCCTTCGTTCACAACTTTCTATAGTAGACCGCAGGCAGCCGCTTTCTGATATTATGGAGCAGGAGTTTAAACTGAAACTTTATAGCCTGCAACTACTTGATGACTCTCAAATGTCGATAGATGAAGTAGAAAAACAGATCTGCCGTGCAATTGATAGCTTACCGGAACGTTGCCGGGAAATATTTGTCATGAGTAAGCTGAAGGGTATGAAATATCGTGAAATAGCCGAATCCCTTGGCATTTCGCAGAATACGGTAGAAGGTCAAATGGCTATCGCATTAAAAAAACTTAGGGAAGAGTTGCGTCATTGTCTGCCTTTGCTGCTTCTATTGAGCGTATAAGGATAAATCGCCTATGTATTGTCTTTGCTTCAGTCCATTCCATATACTTTAGTCAAGCTGAGTACTAATTTGCAGCTTATAATGAATGAATTTAGTTCCGGTTGCTTATAAATCTATTCGTCTGACAGTTGTTGAACTTTCGTCTGACAATTGTTATCTTTTCGTCTAACAACTGTCAGACGAAAGTTCAACAACTGTCAGACGATTAAATTTAAGTATAATGAATACTAAATCTGTGTACATCAAGAATTAAATCTTAGAGTAAATCCGAACAGATTAGTTCGTTTCAAAACAGTTCTTAGCTTAAACTTATTGGATTTTACTTCCCTTCCTTGATTTTTTTTCATTTTCCTTTGGTGGTAAATGTAAGTTGCTGTGTCTTCTTATTAAAAGCGCGCAATATGATGAATGAGAAATGGAATCAATACTTTTTCGGAGAACCGACCGAAGAGGAAAAACGGGAGCTTTTTCAGGAACTGGAAAAGAACGAAGATATGAAACGGGAATTTGCAGAAATGCAAAATATCGTAGGTCTGTCCGGATTATTACCCAGAGAAGATGATTCTTTGAAAGGCGAACGGAATCTGGAAGCAATGATGAACCGTCAGGAGAAAAAGCTGAGGCGGAAACGGGTGTTGCAAATCGTGCGGTATACTACTTCGGCAGCCGCTATGATTGCTCTGACGTGGATGCTCGCCTGGTATATGTTTGTTGGCTCGGAGACTCCTTCTTATACGGAGATTACAGTTCCGAAAGGGCAACGGGTACATTTAACCCTTCCGGATGGTAGTGAGGCATGGTTGAGTTCGCTTTCTACGTTGAAGTGGCCTTCTGTTTTTTCGTCCGATGCCCGTACGGTAGAACTGGATGGAGAGGGGTTTTTCACTGTGACAAAGGATGCTTCCCGTCCTTTTACAGTGCAGACGCAGAAGTATGATGTAAGAGTGCTTGGTACGGAATTTAATGTGTATGCTTATAGTAACAGTGAGAAGTTTGAGACAGACTTGCTCTCGGGTAAAGTGAGGGTTAGCTCTACCGGATTTCCAGAAGAATCGGTGAATTTATTGCCTGACGAGAAAGTATCTTTGGTAGATGGAAAACTGGTAAAGTCTTCTTCTCATTTTGGAGGAAAGGAATATCGTGAACAAGGAATTTATGACTTTGAAGAATTACCGTTGGGCGAAGTGCTGGAAAGATTGGAGCAATGGTATGATATTCATTTTACTGTAGATGATCCATCTCTGTTGAGTAAGATTATTTCGGGTAAGTTCCGGCAAAGCGATCAGATTGAAACGATTCTGAAAGCAATTAGCCGTGCGGACTTATTTGAGTACAAAATACTGTCACAGCGAGAGATAACGATATATTAATAATCTGATTAAAATTTAATGCCTATGTAACACAACGGAGTAGAATAAAACGAAAGTAAATAGACATCAAAATGAGGAATAAAAAGGGGGAAAGTGGTGCAACACTCTCCCCAATTCCTCAGCTATTAATACTTTCTCTGTTTCACGTTTTTGTGAACCTAAAATAAAGTACTAACAAAACCACTTAGCAAAGTTATGAAAAAAATCTTTTCACTGCTCGCTTTGGTCCTGTTTATTAACCTTTTTACATACCAGGCCCAGGCACAGACAGCAGTTGTGAATATTAATAAAACTTCGGTTTCGCTAAAAGAACTGATTCAAGAAGTCGAAAAACAGGCCGGATATTTGTTTGTCTACGGAAAAGACATCAATATCGAACAGAAAGTAAAAATCAATGCCCGGAATAAACAGGTAAAAGCATTGCTTGAAAATGTATTGCCGCAAATAGGGCTGACGTATGAATACGCCGACAACTACATCTCATTGAAGAAAACGCAGGTAGAGAAAAAATCAATAGGTAAAAAAATAATAGTCAAAGGAACCGTAGTAGACAAAAGTGGCGAGCCTATTATCGGAGCTAACATCATGGAGCAGGGAAGTGCTTCTAATGGTACGATCACAGATATCGATGGTAAATTCACGTTATCCTTGCCTTCCAATTCGGTATTAGCGGTTACGTATGTGGGTTTTTCCACAAAGAATATTCCGGTGAACAATCAGAATGCCATTCAGATTGTGATGGAAGAAGATTCTGAAATTCTGGAAGAAGTAGTGGTTGTGGCTTACGGTACGCAGAAGAAGATTTCTTCTACAGCTGCTGTATCAAGCATGAAGACTAAAGATGTAGCGCAAAAGCCGGTTATCAATATTTCTAATAGTTTGGCAGGTCGTATGGCGGGAGTCATTGCAAAACAAGGATCGGGAGAACCGGGAGCTGATGGTTCTGATTTGAGAATCCGTGGTGTGGCTACATTAGGGAACCAATCTCCATTGGTCGTAGTGGATGGAGTTCCCCGTGACTTTTCACGTATCGATCCGAATATGATCGAGGATATTACTATCCTGAAAGATGCAGCTGCCGTAGCTCCTTATGGTATGGCCGGTGCCAATGGGGTAGTATTGGTAACAACAAAAAAGGGAAAAAGCGGTGCTCCGGTACTTTCATACAATGGATATATCGGTTTTCAGAACCCGACCCGCATCACTGACCAGGTTAATTCGTATGAATATGCTTTGATGAAAAACGAAGCGGCTATGAATGCAGGTTATCCCAATTATTATGCCTACTCACAGCATGATCTGGAAATGTACCGGAAAACCTGTGCCGGAGACCCCGATGCCGATCCTGACCGTTATCCTAATAGCAACGGTCTGCGTGACTTGGTACAAAACAATTCTGTGATTACGAATCACAACTTGCAATTATCCGGTGGTAGCGATAAATTCCAGTACTACGTATCTTTAGGATATTCTTATCAGGAAGGAATGTGGAGTACTACCGATTACCAGCGTTTTAATCTGCTGGCTAATTTAAGCGTGGATGCCACCAAATATACGAAAATCAGTTTAAGTCTGGGTGGATGGCACGAAAAGAAGAATTATCCGGGTGCCGATACAGGCGACATCATGTATCAGGCATATCGTACACCTCCTATCTCTGCTATACAGTACTCGAATGGTCTGTGGGGACAATATGTAGGTAAGTCACTTTTCGGGCTGACCTATCGTAGCGGATATCGTCAGGAGCCGGCCGACCAACTGAATACTTCTCTCTCCATAGAGCAACAGCTTCCCTTCATTCAAGGGTTAAGCATCAAAGGAGTAATCAACTACGATCCGTATCGTGTGAAGAAAAAGAAATATCTGACACCGATACCTGTATACACACTGGATGCATCACAAACTCCGTATCAATTCGTGGAAGGATTCCAGGGACCGGAGAAACCGAATCTGGAACAATCGTTTGAAGAAAGCGTGAGCATGACTTATCAGGGAATGATTAATTACTCACGGACTTTCGGCAAGCATACGGTTACTGGACTCGGAGTTATTGAAGCACGCGAAAGAAACGTATGGAATATGAGTGCCAAACGTCTGAATTATAATATTAACATAGATGAAATCAATGCGGGAAGCAGTGACCCTGCCGATATCAGCAACGGTGGTACGTCTTGGAAAGAACGTCAGGTAGGTTATGCATTCCGTTTGGGATATAATTATGATAACCGTTATATGGCGGAAGTTTCCGGTCGTTATGACGGACACTACTATTTTGCTCCAGGCAAACGTTTTGGTTTCTTCCCTGCTTTCTCACTGGGATGGAACTTGCGGGAAGAATCCTTTATGAAAGATGTCGAATGGATGGATAAACTGAAATTGCGTCTTTCTTATGGTGAGTCCGGAAATTTGGCTGGTAGTTCCTATCAATATATGAGTGATTACGGATTCGGAAACGCTGTAAACTTTGGCGGTGTACCTATGATGGGTATGTGGGAGAACTTGCAGGGGAACCCGAACATTACTTGGGAGAAAGCTAAGAAGTTTGACTTCGGTGTGGAGTTTTCCGTATTGAACGGTATGTTTTCTCTGGAAGCTGACTATTTCTATGAGAAGCGTTCGAATATGCTGATGGCTCCGAATGCATTGGTTCCGGCAGAATATGGTATTCCTTTGTCACAGGTCAATGCGGGAAGTATGCACAATCAAGGTATTGATTTATCTCTGAATTTCAACAAACGTATCGGCAAAGACTGGATGATCAGTGCAAAAGGTACTTTCACTTTCGCACGTAATATTCTGGATGAAGTATTTGAGACGGAAGCCACCTTTAATAATCCGAATCGTCGCAGAACAGGACGTCCCGACGGAACAATGTTCGGATACAATGCTTTGGGGTACTTTACTTATGACGACTTCAATCCTGACGGTTCCTTAAAGGCCGGCATCGCTACTCAACCTTGGGGACAGGTATATCCGGGTGATTTGCGCTACGAAGATTTAAGCGGTCCTAACGGCGTGCCTGATGGAAAGATTGACGAACACGACCAGACAGTGATCGGCTTCTCTAACTGGGCGCCCGAAATTATTTTCGGTCTGGCTCCTACTGTCCAATGGAAGAACTTCGACCTGAACGCATTGATTCAAGGGGCTACCCGTACCAGTATCTCATTGGGTGAGACTTTGGTAATGCCTTTCTTTGATTCCGGTTCGGCTACTAAGTTACAATTCAGTGATCACTGGACGCCGGATAACACGAACGCACCTTATCCCCGTCTGACCAGTGAAGTAACGGTGAATAACCATCGTCAACCTTCTTCGTGGTGGGTACGTGATGCTACTTATATCCGTTTGAAGAGTATTGAAATCGGTTATACCTTGCCTCGTTCGGCACTGAACTTTATTGGTATCAGCTCTGCCCGTGTATATGCTTCCGGACAAAACCTCTGGACATGGACTCCGTTTATGAAAGAGCTGATCGACCCGGAAGCCAAATCCGCTAATGGTAAATACTATATGCAGCAGGCTGTATATGCTTTTGGTTTGAATATTACTTTTTAATTAGTTAACCATCATAACAAGATAGAATATGAGAATACATAATATAATAAAAACAGTTTGCCTGGCAGGCTCATTAGCCTTGCTGTCTGCCTGTGAAGACTGGCTTGAAATAGAGCCGAAAGACCGTTTTGGAGATACAACGGTCTGGGGATCGGAAGAAAATGCCGATATGTTTCTGAATGATATCTATAATCAGTTGCCGCATCTGAACAATGAAACACAGAATCTGGACCAATATTCGGATAATTCATACGTAGGTGCGGAATGGATGAATGCCCGTACAACGATTTATACCGGAGCATTATCTCCTACCAGCTGGATACCCGGCCCCTGGGATATGTGGAAATGGGGACGTCAGAATAATGACGACGCCAAAGGACAGTATGAGCGTATCCGTTCCTGCAATCTTTTCATTACGAAAGTAACAGAATCCGATTTCTCGGCAGAATATAAGAAAGAACGCCTTGCAGAAGTGCGTTTCCTGCGTGCCTGGTTCTATCACTATCTTTGGATGGCGTACGGTGGTGTGCCTATCATCACGGAAGTGCTGGATAATAACGTGAGTACGGATATCTTTTATCCGCGTGAGACTGCACAGAAAACATTTGAGTTTATCGACAAAGAGTTGGACGAGATTAAAGATGATCTTCCTCCGCGCCGTAGCGGTTCCGATCTGGGGCGTGCTTCCAAAGGAGCAATTCTGACACTGAAAGGATGGGTGGAACTGTTTCATGCCAGTGAATTGCGTAATCCGGGCAAAGACAAGAAACGCTGGGAAGCAGCTGCGGCTACCTTGAAAGATGTAATTGACTTACAGGTCTATCATCTGCAACCGACTATTTTGGACCTTTGGACAGAAGCTACCAACAATAACGATGAAGTGATCTTCGACTTCCAGATGTCTAAGCAGAATGGAGGGCGTCGTGAAGACCAAAAGACATTGTACAGCGGTAGTTCACAATACCAGAATAATATCGTGGCACGTTTCGCCAAAGCCGGTTTCTACCGCTCCACCAATACGATCAATGAAACAAATTTCATTGTGGATTATAAGATGGACTGGCTCACCAAAGGGCTGGCAGCAAAAGGAATGGTATCTTTCGACTACGACGCTTACTATAGGCGTGCTTTCAGTGCCGACTTTGCCACTTATGAGTTGAATGACCGTACTAACTACAATTCGATAGACGCTTATACCCAGTTCAATACGGACACGGAACTTGCTTATCTGGGCAATGATCAGACTACTACTTATAAACTTTACATGGAATTCCAGCTGAACTGGGCACGTAAATTCGGCAAACATGACATTACCGCTATGGCACTGTACAACCAGAATGACTACCGTTATCAGGCAGACCTTGCCGAACGTTACCAAGGACTGGTTGGGCGTGCCACATACGGCTACGACGACCGTTACCTGGCAGAAGTCAACTTCGGCTATAACGGTTCGGAAAACTTCATGCGAGGCAGACGCTTCGGTTTCTTCCCTTCTTTCTCCGTAGGATGGAGAATCAGCAACGAAGCTTTCATGAAAGGAACGGAGGACTGGCTGAACAATCTGAAGATCCGTGCATCCTACGGTGAAGTAGGTAACGATGTATACAAAGTGAATGGCGTAAAACAACGTTTCCTGTATCAGGCAGTGTGGACACAGATAGCCAACGACTATCACTTCGGAACAACCGGATATACCGGTATCTATGAAAGCCAGTACCCTAACTATGCAGTGACTTGGGAACGTGCTCACAAATACAACCTGGGACTGGAATTTGGTTTATGGAACGGACTGCTGAACGGTAATGTCGACGTATTCTACGAAAAGAGAAACGATATCCTGACTCCTTACCTCACCCGTCCGCAATGGGTAGGCGTCAATATGGCTGCTGGCAATTTGGGAGAAACCAACAACAAGGGTTTCGAAATCGAACTGAAACATGCGAACCATATCGGAAAGGACTTTACCTATAATGCAAGTCTGACTTTCTCACATGCCCGCAATGAAATCCGGAACATGGACGAACCCGCCACAAAGACAGCTTATCGCAAACAGGAAGGTCATCCGATCAACCAATACTTCGGTCTGGTATGCGATGGTTTTGTGACCCAAGCCGACCTGAACAATCCCGATTTTCCGGTTTCTACTTTCGGCAATGTACAGGTAGGCGACCTGAAATACCGTGATATGAACGGAGACGGATTTATCGATAGCCGTGATGAAACATTTATCGGCTATAGCGATGTTCCCGAAAACACTTACGCCTTGTCTCTGGGATGCGAATACAAAGGCATCGGATTCAGCATCATGTTTCAGGGAGTAGATCATGTTTCCAGATATTATGATGCGGAAGCAATGTACGCTTTCGTGAATGGCGGTAAGGTAAAAGAACATCATCTGAACCGCTGGAATCCCAACCAGTCGGAAGCATACAACCTTACCCATGCCAGCTATCCGCTGCTCCATTATGACAGCTACGGCGACCATAACCAGCGTAAAAACTCGTTCTTCCTGAAAAACGGTAACTTCCTTCGTCTGAAGAATATCGAACTAAGCTACTCGCTTCCGGCTCGATGGATCAGAAAAGTAGCCATGAACGAATGCCGCGTCTATGTAAATGCAAACAATCTCATCACGTGGGATAAACTGGATGGTCTTTGCGATCCGGAAAGTGAAGGTTCCAACCGTTACCCGATTATGAAGACTGTGAACTTTGGTGTAAACATTAAATTCTAACAGATATAAGACATGAAAAAGACAATCATATATACCGCCTTTTGGTTGGCAACCGCCGGAATCGCCCTGACTTCCTGTGAAGATATATTCGGTGGTTTTCTGGACAAACAGCCCAGCAACGAACTGACAGAAGAAGAGGTATTCAGCCAATGGACTACTACCCGCGAGTTCCATTTCGATACTTACAACTTCCTGCGCCACGGTGCCTGCCGCATCAACAACTCATGGATGGATGCAGCTACCGACTTAGCCGAAACCAGCTACGCCAGCGGCGGCACGCGTACAAGTTTCAACATCGGTAACTATTATGCCAGCGGTGCCGCCACTGAACTTACCGGCACATGGGAACACTATTACCGTGGTATCCGCAAATGCAATATGCTTTTAAAGAACATCGACGACGTGCCCAAAGCTACGGACGACTCGGAAGAAGCACACGCTACCTATGTGAAACAATACAAGGCGGAAGCTCATTTCCTCCGTGCTTATTTCTACTGGGAAATGTTTCTCCGCTACGGCCCCGTCCCCTTGGTTACAGATGTACTCGATCCGGACGGAGACTTGCTGAGCAACTATACCACCCGTCCTTCCCTGAAAGAATATGTAGTTGACTTCATTCTGAAAGAACTGAAAGATTGCGAAGAAGGATTGATGGATAAAGCCACTTCTGCCGAATCGGGCAACCCCGGACGTATCAGCCAGCCAATGGCACGTGCACTGTATTCACGTGTCATGCTCTACATGGCAAGCGACCGTTTCAGAAGTGAATCGGGTATCAGCTGGCAGCAAGCCGCCGATGCAGCACAAAGCTTCATGACAGATTACGGAACGCTCTACGGACTCTACACGACCGATACCGATCCGAAAACCTGCTATACCAACGCCATCTTGAAGAACGCACATGACGAGAAAAATAATGAAACGATCTTCTGGCGTAATGATGTGGCTGTAGGATGGGGAGCGATCTATAACGATACGCCTGTAGGCGAAGGCGGCAACGGAGGTTTGTGCCCGTCACAGAATTTAGTGGATATGTACGATATGGCAAACGGACAGTCTCCTTTCAGCAGTTATGATGAAACCGGCGCCCCTGTTTATAATGGTACAGCCACTCCGGCCATCAACAATGCCAGCGGATACAAGAGCAATGATCCTTACAGCAACCGTGACCCGCGTCTGGCGGCTACCGTGCTCTACAACGGTGTGAACTGGGGTAATGGCATCATTAATGTACTCAAAGGACAACGGGATAACCCGCAAGGAAATGCCAATGCAACACCGACCGGATACTATACCCGCAAGTATATTCCGGAAGTGATCCTGAACAACAACCATACCGGCAGCAACTACCGTAACTGGATTATCATCCGCTATGCAGAAATCTTATTGAACTACGCAGAAGCCTTGAATGAAGCCGGCGGTTCACGCTCGGACGTACTGAACGCCATCCAGCCTCTCCGCAACCGTGTAGGGATGACTGCCAAACTCACAGACCGCAGCGATCTTCAGACCATTGCCGACCGCCGCAACTTCATCCGCAAGGAACGTACCGTCGAACTCGCTTTTGAAGATCATCGCGCCTGGGATATACGTCGCTGGAATGTAGCGGAAAAAGCATTGGCACGTCCTATCTACGGAATGGAGATTACCAAGGAAAACGGAAAGTTTGTCTATACACGTAAAGTTGCCCAGAACCGGGTATTTACAGAGAAAATGTATCTCTACCCGATACCGGAAGGAGAAGTATGGAAAACGAATATCGAAAACAACCCGGGTTGGAACAATTAACTGAACGAATATGCAACCGATGAAATTAAATAACATACAGACAGGATTCAAAAGAATCCTGCTCACCGTAGCCGCAGTTTTCATGCTGGGCAACGGATGGGCGCAAGATGCTAAAGTCCTGAAAGGACGAATCGTAAATGCAGAGGGTGAACCTATCGCAGGTGCGGTGGTCAACGTAGTGGAAGCAAGCCGCATCGCACTCTCGGACAAGGACGGTTTCTTCACTTTGAAGAATGTAAAACCTGCCGACGAGCTTTATGTAAGCAGCGTAGGTTATCTGCCGACAACAGCTATTGCCGACTTTGAGGAGAATTTCAAGATTGTCATGGATGCCGACCTGGATGAATATGCTCATACGACTCCGCTTCCTTTCAACCGCAAACCCAAGAAATTTGTGACAGAGTCCACCTCCATCGTCACCGGAGAAGAACTGGAAAAACATCCGGTAACCGTTTTGCAGAATGCGTTTACCTCCACTGTCACCGGTGTAGAGACATATGAGGCGCAATCCGAACCGGGATGGAGTGAAACGGCTATGTATATCCGTGGCATCCGTACCATGAATGCCAGTGCACGCAGTCCGCTGATCATCGTTGACAATGTGGAACGTGACCTCTCATTCCTCGATGCCTACCCTATTGAATCGATTACGATATTGAAGGATGCCGCCGCCACCGCTATCTATGGAATGCGTGGAGCCAACGGCGCAGTACTCGTAACGACCAAACGCGGAGAAGCCGGTAAGACTAAAATCAACTTCACACAAGAAGTCGGCTTCCAGACTATCGCCGGAATTCCCGAAAGCCAGAATTCTTATAACTATGCGCTGAGCCGTAATCAGGCACGATACCTGGACGGATTAAGTCCCGAATATTCCGATGAAGACCTGGAATACTACCGTCGTGTCTGCAACGGTGAGCAGTTGGAAGGAATGGCCAAATACAAATACTTCAATACGAACTGGCACGACACCATGCTGCGGGATGCAGCTCCGCAATACCGTACCAACCTGTCTGTCAGCGGTGGTAATGCACGTGCACGCTACTATGTCTCCTTCTCTTATCTCCGCCAGGAAGGTTTGTTCGACACCAAATGGACGGAATGGAACGAAGGATACAGCACACAGGAAGTATTGAACCGTTACAACCTGCGTTCGAACATCGACATCGATGTAAACAAGTTTCTGAATGTATCGATGGACTTGGGCGGACGTATCGACAATATCTCCCAACCGGGCATTGACGTATGGAACCTCTTTACCTGGGGAGCCGGCGAAAATCTTCCGGTGTATCCCGTATTCTGCCCAAACGGTGAATTCTTTATGCCGACCAGCAGCGACAGTAAAAACGGTGCCGCACAAATCGCCGGACGTGGTGTGGAACAGAACCGCCGCCGTAACCTCTATACAACCGTAACGGCTACCGGAAACCTGGATGCCCTCGTTCCCGGACTGAAAGCCAAGATGACGTTCAGTTTCGACTCTTACGAAACATTCCAGAAGGTGCAGCAAGCCGATGTCAATGTCTACTACTATAACTATATGGCTGATGTCAACGACCCGTCGGAATATACATACCAACGCATGAGAACGTACAAAGCATTGCCCAATGCCACCACTTCTCCACGTGACTATTACTATAATCTCAATATGAACGGCGGACTGGCATACGAACATACATTCGGCAAACATGCCGTCAATGCCCAGGCTTTTATCCGTACTTATCAGAATGTAGTACGCGGACAGGAATCATCCAACCGCTACCTCTCTTATAATGCACAGGCTACCTATGTATATAACAACCGGTATATCCTTTCCGGTAATATCTCCCGCATGGGCAGTGATAATTATGCCGACGGCGAACGCTTCGGAACATTCCCCGGCGGTTCCGTGGGATGGGTACTTTCCGAAGAATCATGGCTGAAGAACTCGTTCGTGAATCTCCTGAAACTCCGTGCTTCTTACGGACGGGCGGGACAAGCTGTGACAGGCGTCAGCCGCTACCCGTACCAAGGTACATTCACCGAAGGAGGCGGATATAATTTCGGTACTTCCCAATCTTACACGGAAGGTGTATATGAATCGACAGCCGGCAACAAGAATATCAAATGGGAAATCTCGAATATGGCAAACTTCGGCGTTGACTTCGACTTGTGGAACAAGAAAATCTACGGTTCTGTGGACTTCTTCAAGGAATGGCGTTCCAATATTCTGGTATCCCGTTCCACCGTGCCCAGCTTATTCGGTGTAAACGCTCCGCAAGACTCTTACGGCAAGGCCGAAACGAAAGGTTTTGAGATCACTTTAGGACATAGCAACCGGATCGGTGATTTCGAATACTATATCGACGGTATGCTGACTTTCAACACCAACAAAATCACCGAAATGGATGAACTGACTCCCGATTACGCTTATCAGGCAAGAACCGGCAACCGTATCGACCAAAGCCAGCTCCTGATCTGGAAACAATGGGCCAGTAATCCCGACCTGATTCCGGAGTCGTATGAAGATGTCGTTGCCAATCCTCAGAAATATCCGTGGAACGCTACCGGTAAATACAAGCTCGGCAATGCCGTATTCCAGGATACGAACGGCGACCGTAAAATAGACAGCTACGACAAAGTACCGACCGGATACACGAATATTCCGGAATTAATCCCGACCATCCGTTTAGGTTTCAGTTGGAAAGGGTTCGATGCACGTGCCGTACTGACTGCCTATCTGAACCGTACCGTGCCCTGCCGTGAGAATATGGACTATGGTTTCGGCTGGGGAGGTACTTCCACTCACGAAATCACCAATACATGGGGATATTATACCGATGATCCGACAGACCCGCGCAATATCAACGCCAAATATCCGCGTTTGTCTACTTCCTTCAGTGACCTCGACCGGAACTATCCATACAATGAGTCTACCATCTGGGTAGTCAACGGAGACTTCCTTTCATTGCGCAATGTGGAAGTCGGCTACTCGCTTCCTGCACGATTGATTTCTAAAGTCAATATGACGAAATGCCGTCTTTACTTCAGCGGCTACAACCTGTGCAACTGGAGCCATCTGCCTAAAGGCTTTGATCCGGAAAACCCGACCAACTATATCTGGGCATATCCCAAGACACGTTCATTTACGTTCGGTGTGAATATCGGATTCTAATCATTCAATAAAACAGCAAAGAATTATGAAAAGAATATCAACTTATATAGCTACTCTGGTCCTCGCACTCGCAGGCAGTTCGTGCAGCGACTACCTCGACAAAGAGTACGATGCCTCCTTGTCTGAAAAGAAAGTGTTCAATAACCAGAACCTGACACGCGAGTTCCTCGCCAACATCTACACGAATCTGCCGGACGGACTGGCGCCACTGTCGGACGACCAGTTCACAGGTGCTTCACGTGACTGTATGACGGATAATGCAGTGACCTGCTGGGGACTTCATTATTATACAAAGATCGGCAGCGACGGATACACCGCCGGCGACCATCCCCTGCTGGGCTTCTGGAACACCGACTTATACGGGATTCGGAAATGTAATATGTTTCTGAAGAACGCCAAGGCATCCGTAGTAGGAAATACGGAGAAAGACGGCGATGACAACCGCCTTTACGACCGTTACTGTGCAGAAGCCAGACTGCTTCGCGCTATCTTCCATTTCGACTTAATCTGCTGGTTCGGCGCTGCCCCTGTCATTGCGGAAGATGAATCCGGCGAACCGATCATCTTCGACTTGTCCGATCCTTCGGCAATGAACATGTTCCGTACTCCCGCTGCCGAAGCACTTGAATGGGTAGCCGACCAATGCGACCAGATCAAAAACCAGCTCCCTTTCCGCTACAGCGATGAAGCATCCAACTGGGGACGTGTCAACGGAGCCGCCGCTTATGCTTTAAAGGCAAGAGCCCTGCTCTACCGTGCTTCCAAGCTGAACAATCCGGACGGCAACACCGCATACTGGGCGAATGCGGCACAGGCAGCAGCCGATTTCATCACTCAGAATAACAAGCAAAGTTCCCCTTACCGACTGTACAATACGGGAAATCCGGAGAATGACTATTACGAATGTTTCACGAACAATCCGGTATACAACAATGAAATTATCCTTGCACGCTCCGTATGGAATACCAATCAGGTAGAAAAAGTATTCCTGCCGGTAGGCTTTACCGGTTCCTTCTCCGGAAACGGACGTACCAACCCGACACAGAATCTGGTGGACGCTTACGAAATGAACAACGGCAAACGGATCGATGAGAACGGCAGTACCTACGATGCCGCCAATCCGTATAAAGACCGTGACCCGCGTCTGGCACAAACCATCTTCTATCAGGGAATGATGTGGGGACGTGCCGACAAAGAAGAAAGACGTGCCATCGACGTACGCTACAACTCGGATGCGGACAAAGGAGTGGATTACACCTCAGCCATGGGAGGCACCTACACCGGATACTATCTGAAAAAGTTCGTGAATAACATTTCCTGCAAAGAACCGGCCACCTATCCTCACGCATGGATGATTTTCCGTTATGGCGAAATTCTGCTGAATGCCGCCGAAGCCTATAATGAAGCGGAAGGTCCTGCCAAGGCATACAGTTACATCAATGAGGTACGCGCCCGTGCCGGTATGCCGGCCTACGCAGATATGTCGCAAAGTGAACTCCGCGAACGTATCCGCAACGAGAGACGCATCGAACTGGCTTTCGAAGATCATCGTTTCTTCGATGTACGCCGCTGGAAATTATATGACAATGTAACCCCTACGGGAGAAACCGGAAAGCCCCGTTACAACCAGTTGCTGAATCTTTATGGAGTGAAGGTCACCGGCAGCGCAGATACTCCCTCCTATACCTTCGGACTGGCAGAAACGGTCAATTCACGCACGTTTGTCAATCCCAAGAGTTACTACTTCCCGATACCTGCCAACGAAGTGAAACGGGCACCCAATCTGGGACAGAATCCGGGATGGGACACCGGAAGCGCTTCTAACGAATAAACATCAAAACAATCTAAAAAAGAAAGACTGAGATATGAAATACTTAAAGACCATCTATCTTCTACTCTGTTGCACGCTCGCTCTGGCAGCGTGCAGCGACGACGATGAAAACTCCGCATCAGGAGCTTTAAGCATCACAACGCCGGCATATACGAATGTGGGGTATAACAAAGCAACCTTATCCGCCAATATCAGCGGAACGGAAGGAGTGAATATCGTCAAACGGGGATTCTGTTACGGCACGGCATCCCATCCGGACATTTATGACACGACCTCCGAAGTCAGAGGATCGGAAATCAGTACGACCCTGACCGGCCTGACTCCACAGACAAGGTACTACGTAAGAGCCTTTGTCACCCTTTACAACGAAGAGCCCAGATACTCGGAGGAAACTTCTTTCACGACTCCCGCCGAGACACTGAGCGATGAACTGGCAGCGTACGAAGCGCCCACGTATGTAGACGACTACACAAGTTTCTCAGCCTGGAGCAACCGTTATGACTGGAACCTTGCCAACGTACACGACCCTACGGTAATGAAAGCCGATGACGGATATTACTATATGTATCAGACAGACGCTTCTTACGGCAACGCGCACAGCGGAAACGGACACTTCCACGCACGGCGTTCCAAAGACCTCGTCAACTGGGAGTACCTGGGAGCAACCATGAGTGAAACGCCCCCGACATGGATCAAAGAAAAGCTGAATGCCTACCGTCAGGAGATGGGACTGGAACCGATCGACAATCCGTCTTACGGATACTGGGCACCTGTTGCACGACAAGTATCGAACGGAAAATACCGTATGTATTATTCCATCGTAATCACGAACTACATCCAAACCGGAAAACCGGAAATTGAGAACAACGGCAACTTTGACGGTTCATGGACCGAACGCGCATTTATCGGACTGATGGAAACTTCCGATCCGGCAAGTAATATATGGGAAGACAAAGGATTCGTTGTCTGCTCTGCCAGCGATAAGGGAAAGACGGATTATGGGCGCAGCAGCATCAATGACTGGGAAGGGTATTTTAAAATCAATGCGATCAACCCTACTTATATAATAACGGAAAATGGCGAACACTGGCTGATCTATGGTTCATGGCACAGCGGTATCGCT
>ERZ827088.2213-NODE-2213-length-21116-cov-4.187218_pt1 | contig 21116 bp, 16 predicted proteins | sample MGYA00519922_ERZ827088 | MGnify/ENA primary metagenome ERZ827088 (study PRJEB31778, sample SAMEA3449254) | human gut metagenome | biome: human gut; feature: human-associated habitat; material: faeces | place: United Kingdom | collected 2010/2012 ...
GTCCGCGAGCCGATTCCTTTCCGTCCGAGGTCGCAATACAGACGATGCGCATGCAGGATTGATAGGGGAGCAATCCTTTAAATGTTAAAACTACGCTTATTTTTGAGTTTTTCTGTTTGAAGAAGTTGCTTAACTTGAATTATTGTTATCTTTGCCCACAGAAAACTAATTAGTCATTTATTTGTTAACCTAGAAAACATGGAAAGTAGGACAAGATCTGTGCATCCGAAAGATGATGCCATGAAGACCCGCGTGTGCGGTCGTTCACTCTTTGTATGGGGGTTGTCAGCAGCTTTGTTTTCTCTTCCTTTAGCTGCAGAAAATGCGTGGGGAGGGGTGAGAACGGCTAATCCTCAAGAAGTGCAACAAACAAGAAATGTCACCGGACAAGTTCTGGATGAGAATGGTGAGCCGATGATTGGCGTTTCTGTTCTGGTAAAAGGTACGCAAGTCGGCGCTATCACCGACTTTGACGGTAATTTCAAGCTCAATGCTCCCGACGGGGCAAAAGAACTCCAACTGACTTACATGGGCTACAAAGCCCAGACCGTGAAAATCACTTCCGGCCAGATGGTCGTGCGGATGGAACCGGACAACCAACTGCTGGATGAAGTGGTAGTCATTGGTTATGGTACAATTAAAAAACGTGATTTGACAGGTGCTATTACCTCTATAAAGAGCGACGACATCACGCTGACGCCCACATCACGCCCGATGGATGCCTTGCAAGGCAAAGTTGCGGGTCTGGATATTACAAAATCTTCAGGACAAGCCGGTGCGACGAGTACTATCCAGCTTCGTGGTACACGTTCGCTCCAGATGGACGACGACGGTAATGCCACTGGTGGAGGCCCGACTTATATCATTGATGGCATGCCGGGCGACATCAATACGTTGAACCCGAACGACATCGAGTCTATTGAGGTGTTGAAGGATGCCTCCTCGACTGCTGTTTACGGTTCGAGCGGCGCCAACGGTGTCATCATTGTCACCACCAAGCAGGGACAGACCGGAAAGCCGGTTATCAATTTCAATGCCTATGCAGGCTTTACGGGTTGGGAGCAACTTCCCACAATGCGTCGTGGCGAATCGTTTATCCAGGTGCGTCGCGATGCCGTGCGCGCCACAGGTGGCAATGAAGACCTTTCTTCTCTCTACGCCAGCCAGTTGCCCATGTTGGAAGCTATCAACAACAACCAGTGGGTGAATTGGGCCGACGAGGTGCTTCATAAGGGGTTTGAGCAGAACTACAGCGTGTCGGTTTCCGGAGGCACGGAAAAGACCAAGGCTTATTTCTCTTTGAACTTCTCCGACGAGCAAAGCCTTTATAAAGGAGATAACTACAAAGTGTATTCTACCCGTATCCGCGTGGACCAGGAGATTAACAAATGGATTACGGCGGGGTTGAACATCCAAGCGTCTTACACCCATCAGAACGGACGTAACGGTATATTGGAAGATGCGCTTCGCTCCATTCCGTTGGGACAGATTTACAATGAGGACGGCAGCATCAATCCGCATCCCATTGCCGGTGATACGTCTACTCCCAGCGTGTTGGCCGACGAGCAGCCGGGCGTGTACAAGAATCGTACCAACAGCGGTAGAATCTATGTGAACGGATATATTGAATACAAGCCCATCAAAGGACTTTCGTTCAAGACTTTGCTGAGCGGCGCTTACGACACGAGCCGTCGCGGTACGTTCCACGGCCTGAACTCCTACAACAATATCCGCAACGGCGGTTCGGTGGAGAATACCGATGCCACGGTGAGAAACACTTCCGGTTACGATTATGAATGGCAGAACATCATTACCTATAATACGACCATTGCCGATGCTCATGACATCACGGTAACGGGCGTGTCGACCTACAATCACAATCAGTCGGAAGAATACCAGATGTATGGCGAGAACATATCCGACAACAAATTGTTGTGGTATGGACTCAACAGTACTTCTGTCACTAACCGTACAGACCTGGCCAGTTATGAGATGTCGAAAGGGCTTGGCTTTGTGGCCCGTTTGAATTACAGCTATTTGGGCAAATACCTCTTCTCGGCTTCTTGCCGCTGGGACGGTTCTTCCCGTCTGGCCGATGGCAACAAGTGGGATTACTTCCCCGCCGTATCTGCCGGATGGCGCATCTCCGATGAAAAGTTCATGGATGTGACGAAGAAATGGCTCGATAACCTGAAGCTCCGTGTGGGCTGGGGCGTATCCGGAACGACGGCCGGCATTGCTCCCTATTCTTCTTATTCGGCCATCGAGACCAGCACGACTGTGATTGGCGGCAACACGGTGCCTGTGACCCAGTTTGCCCAAATGGTTACCAATCCGAACCTGACATGGGAGAAATCATACAACACCAACGTGGGTATCGACGCATCCTTCCTGAACAATCGCATCGAGCTGACTTTGGATTGGTACACCACGAAGACCAAGGATGTCATCATGACGCAGACCATGCCGAACACCATGGGCGGTTACAATGAGAACACCATGTATCAGATGAACGTGAACATGGCCGAGACCCAGAACCGGGGCATTGAAATGGCCTTGACCACGCGCAACATCGTGAACAAAGACTTTACGTGGACATCCAACATCACGTTTACCCGCAACCGGGAGGAAATCAAGAAACTGGCTGAAGGACAGGATTACGTATTCAACGCCAAACATGGCGACATGGTGTGGATGATTGGCGAGCCTATTTATTCTTACTATGGTTACAAGGTAAAAGGAATCTGGCAGCATAGCGAAGCGGAAACCGCTGCGTTGTTTGGCCGCGAACCGGGTGACATCAAGATTGATTATCCGAGCGTAAAGCAGGATGGCCAGGGTTATTATTACATGGATGCTGACGGCAACCGCGTGGACATCACAAAGGAAAATCCTTACACCATGCGTCCGGGCGAAGACCGCCAGGTGTTGGGCCACAAGAATCCGGATTGGACTTTGGGCTTTAAGAACACCTTCACCTATAAGAACTTCGACTTGTCGTTCTTTATCTATGCCCGTTGGGGACAGATGATGAATTACGAGCAGATGATTGGCATTTACGACCCGACCGGCGTGCGCTATACCTTCCCGACTTACTTCTCTTATTACGACAAGACGATTCAGGCCGACCAGAACGTTCTCTTCCCGGCAGCAGATGCCAGCATGACGAACTTTGGCGATTATGACAACTCGGGAGATATGAACTACGTGGATGGCTCCTTCTGGAAGATTAAGAACCTCACATTGGGTTATACGCTGCCGAAGAACTGGTGCAACAAGATTGGCATCAGCAACTTGCGCGTATATGGCACGGTGACCAACCTCTTCGTCTTCTCGCCAAGCGACTACGTGAAGGATTACGACCCCGAAATGGACGGAAGCCTGAACTTCCCCTTGTCCAGAGAATTGGTATTTGGTGTAAACTTAACCTTCTAAATGAACAGTAAAACAATGAAGAACAATATATTTAAATCGATACTGATGTTAGGAACGGTCGCTGTGTCATTCTCGGCATGCGACTTGGATGAATACGATCCTAACAAAGTGACCGGTAATGAATACTTGGAACAGTATGAATATTACCAAGGCTTGGTGAACAAATGCTACTCTCCGCTGATTAACACTTTCTATCAAAGTAGCGACTATGTGGCGCTGTGCGAAGCCGGAACAGACTTGTGGCAGGCTCCGCAGAATGGTACCAGCTTGGAGAAGTATCATTATTATATGAACATGAACGCTGACGACTCCTATGTGCAGAAAGTATGGAAGTTCGCTTACAATACGATTAACACGTGCAATTCCGTGGTGCAACGTGCCGAGAATGTGGCCGATGCTACTCCGGAGCAAATCACGCAAGCCATTGCGCAAGCCCGTTGCCTTCGCGCGTTCTATTATTATGTGTTGGTAGAGCAATTTGGCAATGTCACGTTGACGTTGGATGACTCCACGCTGGGCGATGTAGACTTCTATCCTACGCGTAGCACCGTGGCCGAAATCTATGCCGCCATCATTGCCGACCTGAAATATGCCGTACAGAACCTGCCGACTTCCTGGCCTGCTGAAGAATATTCCCGTGTGACGAAGAAGTCTGCTCTTGGCTTGCTTTGCCGTGCTTACATTCAAGGCGCAGCCTACGACCTGACGGATGAAGAGACAGGCAAGAGCTACTTGGAAATGGCTTACGACACGGCGACCGACTTTATTGCCAACAAAGACACCTACGGAGCTTACCTCTATCCGAGCTTTGCCGACGTGTTCAACGAGCAAAACAACCGTAACAACAAGGAAGCCCTCTTCATCGCCGCCGGTGCCAACCGCACGTCGGATGCCTACTCCAACGGCAACTACACGCAGTCGGAGGTTTTCCGCCATTTCCTCCCTTCGTTCGGCACATACACCGACCTTGGGCTGGTCGACAAGACGAGCAATTTCGTCTACGGCCGTCCGAACAGTAACCTCTTCTTGCCCTCAAAATATTTATTGGAGTGCATGCAGGAAGATCCGAACGACATCCGCTACCGCTATTCGTTCATCTCCGCTTATTCGGCTTACTCATGCGTCTTGTGGGGAGAAACATTCTTCTATGATGGCGTGGCCAAGGAACTGACGGCCGACCTCGTTGCCAAATACGGGCTTTCGACCGACCATGTGGGCAAGAAGCTTTATCCGCACTTTGAGTTGATTGACAACTCTAATGGTGCTTTGGGCGTATGGAATGCCGATGGCACAGCCAATACGCCGATTGAAGAGACCGAAGGCAATGTGCTCCATCCCGAGATGCCGCTGCCGGCTGAGGACTCCTACCAATATAGCGTATATGTTTCCCTGCCGACCTTGACGTCTGAAGAGAAAGCCGCATACGACTGTTTCGTGGTCAATGCGATGGATCTCTATGAAGCCGATGGCCAGCCGAAGGTGAACACGACTGTGGGCGGTGTTAGCGGCAGTTCGCTGGAAGTATCCATCTATCCGGCCATGTCGAAGTTCAACATGCCGGGCAAAGAGTTCTTCGGCTCGAACGCACAGCGCAAGACGGTCGACATGATGGTGATGCGCTTTGCCGAAGTTTACCTTATTGCGGCCGAAGCATCTGTCCGCCTGGGCAAGGGCGACGCAGCGACCTACCTGAATCCGTTGCGTGAGCGTGCCAACGCTGCCGATGCTCCTGCATCGGTCGACATGGATTACATCTATGATGAATACGCCCGTGAGATGTGCGGCGAGTTCAACCGCTGGTATCTGTTGAAGCGCAACAAAGCGTTTGAAGAGCGTCTGCAGGAGTATAACCCGCGCGCAGCGCAGCATTTCCGCTCGACGAATTATGTGCGTCCCATCTCGCAAGAGTTCTTGGATGCCATTTACAATGCCGGTGAATACGGCCAGAACCCCGGCTATTAATCTTTCGCTATCATAACCAATAAACATTAAATAGGGTAATCCCTTCGGTAGAAGCTTCCTGGAAGCCATGCCGAAGGGATTTTTTTTACAATAACTTGATATTGTAAACCTGGTATTTTTCCCGTTGGGAATGTTGTGGGTTCACAATCGCGAACATGAAGGTCTGACAATCGCGAATATGAGCAACTAATAATCGCGATTATGAGACCTTCATATTCGCGATTATTAAGGTCTCATAATAGACCTGTCGTAACATATTGTTCCTTATGTAGTTATATGTTTTGTTGCAAATGTGTCCGATTCTCGATCAACATAAAGAGAAAGGATAAAGAGAGTAGGCAGACTTACAAAAAAATACAATATCTACTGTGACAATTGGAGTTTTTGCTTTTAAACTCATGAACCTTTTGAGGTAGAATTGCAACGCAATATTTGCCCACACACTCTAAAATACCTACTTTTGCGCAGATTGAATGTGTGTATTATTTGAACAAAGTATGAAAAACATCGCGTTAACTTTAATCTTGATGCTGCTTCCTTGGTGTGCCTATGCGCAGGAAGTGGATACATCTCAGGAGATTTCGATTGCCGGTTTTTTCCCTTTGCAGGGAAGCGGACGGCAGGTGTATAATTTTAATCCCGGATGGCGTTTCTATCGTGGCGACGTGAGCGGAGCCGAAGCTGCCAACTACGACGACAGTGCGTGGGAGGTGGTATCCGTGCCCCACAGCGTGCAGCTGATGCCAGCCGAGGCCAGCGGTTGCCGCAACTATCAGGGAGTCGCTTGGTATCGCAAGCATTTCACTGTTCCTGCTGAATTGGAAGGGATGGACGTGTCGCTTCATTTCGAAGCCATCATGGGTAAACAGAAATTTTATATCAACGGGCGTTTGGTGAAAGAACACTTGGGCGGCTATCTGCCTGTCACCTTGTCACTGACCGAAGCCGGGGTGAAGGCGGGCGAGGAGTGTGTCATTGCTGTCTGTGCTGACAACAGCGATGACAAGGACTATCCTCCCGGCAAGACTCAGTACACGCTTGACTTTGCCTATCATGGTGGTATTTATCGCGACGTGTGGATGATTGGCAAGTCGCCGGTGGCCATCACGGATGCCGTTGAAGCAGGGAAAGTGGCTGATGGAGGTGTGTTTGTCCACTTCGACAACCTCTCGGAGGAAAGCGCTGAGGTCTATGTTAATACGAATGTGAAAAACAGTTCGTCGTCAGCACGTCGTGTCACTGTCGAGACTACGTTGACCGACGCGGATGGAAAAGTCATAAAGAAGGTGAGCGACAGAGTGGCTTTGCCGGCCGGTGCAGACCGGACTACCATGCAGCGCATTGTCGTGAAGCAACCGAAACTGTGGTCTCCGGATTCTCCTTATTTATATAGGGTGGAGTCGCGCATTAAGGATGGCGGCCGTTCCCTTGACGGAGGTGTGACCCGTGTAGGTATCCGTTGGTTTGAGTTCGATGGCGAGAAAGGTTTCTTCCTCAATGGGAAACCGTATGGACAATTGGTCGGTGCGAACCGTCATCAGGATTTTGCATACGTGGGCAATGCTGTGCCCAATTCCCAACATTGGCGTGATGCACGCCTGTTGCGTGATGCCGGATGTACGATAATCCGCGTGGCTCACTATCCGCAAGACCCTTCTTTCATGGATGCCTGTGATGAGTTGGGACTGTTTGTCATCGTAGCGACTCCGGGTTGGCAGTACTGGAACAAGAAACCGGTCTTTGCCGAACGTGTCCATGAGAACACGCGCAACATCATTCGCCGTGACCGTAACCATCCGTCTGTGCTGATGTGGGAACCCATCCTGAATGAGACGCGCTATCCGCTTGATTTTGCCCTCCAGGCTCTTCAGATTACAAAAGATGAATATCCTTATCCGGGACGTCCGGTGGCAGCGGCAGATGTCCATTCGGCAGGTGTGGCGGACAATTACGATGTGGTCTATGGCTGGCCGGGTGATGATGAGAAAGCTGATGCTCCCAAGCAATGTATATTCACCCGTGAATTCGGAGAAAATGTGGACGATTGGTATGCCCACAACAATAACAACCGTGCTTCGCGCAGTTGGGGCGAACGGCCGATGAGTGTGCAGGCCCTGTCGCTGGCGGATACCTATGACGGACTGTTCCGCACGACCGGCAAATTTATAGGAGGGGCACATTGGCATCCTTTTGATCACCAGCGCGGCTATCATCCCGATCCGTATTGGGGTGGCATGTTTGACTGTTTCCGTCAGCCTAAATACGCTTATTACATGTTCCGCAGTCAGTCTCCGGCTGGCTTGAAGCATCCGACTGCCGAGAGCGGACCGATGGTTTATATCATGCATGAGATGGGGCCCTTCTCAGATCCGGATGTTGTAGTGTTCAGTAATTGTGATTCTGTCCGTCTGTCGATGTATGATGGCACGAAGGAATGGATTCTTCCGGTGAAGCATGAAGAAGGCCACATGCCCAATGCTCCGGTGGTTTTCAAGGGCGTGTGGGATTTTTGGGAAGCCCGAAGCCACAGTTACACGGAACGCAACTGGCAGATGGTGAACATGTATGCAGAAGGTATTATTGACGGTCGTGTGGTGTGCAGCACTAAGAAAATGCCGTCGCGCCGATCTACGAAGCTCCGTTTGCGTTTGGCCGAGAAGCAGCATGACTTGGTGGCTGATGGTTCTGATTTCGTGGTGGTGATAGCGGAAGTGACAGATGACTTGGGCCATGTCCGTCGTCTGGCTAAAGAGAACATAGTCTTCACTGTCGAAGGGGAAGGAAAAATCATCGGCGATGCATCCATTAATGCCAATCCGCGTGCAGTGGAATGGGGGTCAGCGCCCATATTGATTCGTTCGACGCGTAAGGCTGGCAAGATTAAGGTCCATGCCCGTGTGCAGTTCGAAGGGACACAGGCTCCGACTCCGGCGGACTTGGAGTTTGAGAGTGTACCGGCAAGTTTGCCTTTCTGCTACACCGATGAGGAGACTCAGGCTCGTGTACAGTCTGTTCCGGCTGCGGGTAATGCGAAGAAGCAGCAATTCACAGAAGAAGAAAAACGGAAGATGCTGGAAGAAGTCAACCGCCAGCAAGCTGAGTTCGGGATTGAGAAGTAAAAGACCAAGGCTTCGGCTGAGGATGTGAATGAAAAATCGCCATACTTTCTTGGAGGCAGGGAAGTATGGCGATTCTTTTTTGTATGGCAGATTCGGCTATAAATCTTTTCGTTCATGCATGGCGAAATCCATGAAGATGGAAGGAAGTCCGCCGTCTTGGCCTTGAAGGCGTGCAAAGCAAAATTCCCGATTCATGGCGACTTCTTTGATTTCGATGACACGCAGTTTCCCGGTTGCCAATTCGTTTGCGATGGAGCGGATGGAAACGATACCTAAGCAATCGGTGTATTCCAGGAAATGCTTGATGCTTTCCGTGCCGCCTAGATAGAGTAGCACGTTGAGCGACGACAGGCGTACGTTGTGTGCCGCAAGCGTGCGTTCCATGACATCGAGCGTCCCTGAACCTATCTCTCGAAGCACCAGTGGAAGATGCTGCAATTCGTCAAGGGTGATTTCCTCAGGGACATTCAGACGGCTTTTCGTACGCATCACCATGACCAGCTCATCGTCCAGAAAATGATCATATCTCAGGCTGGGTAGCCTTAGAGAACCTTCAAGCAAGGCCAGGTCGATGCGGTGTTCCTGAAGAGCTTGTTCCACTTCGCGTGAATTGCCATTGAACATGGATACTGTGATATGTGGAAACTTTTCTATAAACTTGGCCAAAAGTGCCGGAAGGACATATTGTGCGATGGTCGTGCTGGCACCCAAGCGTAGTTCTCCACGATATTCATTGCGCAGTAGGTTCATCTCAAATTCCAATCGGTTATAAGCTTCCAGGATGGTTTCGCAGTGTTCCATCAGGAGGCGGCCTGAATGGGTGAGCGCAATGTGCCCGCCCAGTCGTTCAAATAGTCGCGTGTGGTATTGTGCTTCAAGCTCTTTGACGTGTTTGGTTACGGCTGGTTGGCTGATGAACAGTTCTTGGGCTGCTTTGGTGTAGCTTAAGTTTCGTGCTACACAACAGAACACTTTTAAGCGAAAGTCGGACATGGCTCGTCATTCCGGTTTACTCCAACTCTTCAGAGCGCACGCCTAAAGCATGGAGCAGGGAGAATCCCAAATTACAGAATTTGAACGGATAGCGCGATGCTTCAAGAGGATTGATGGAAAAGTAGTAGACTTCTCGATTTTTGGCATCTTGTAAGGCCTTGACCATGTCGTCGCCATACGATTCTATGTTTCCCACCAGAATGATATGTTGAGTCCCCTTGGAGACAGACAGCGTTTGGGCGATGTCAGCATACATGGATTCGAGTGATGTGAGCGATTCGGTAGAGAAGGAGCTGAATGAGAATTCTCCCAGGTTGCTTTTGAAGGCCACACAGTGGAGTTCTTCTTCAAAATCTCCCGGTTCGCAGAAAGTAAATGCTTTCATCGTGTGAGGATGGATGAACATCACTTGGATGTGATGGTTGCCCGGACGGATGCCGGCATCCAAAGTCACGCTTTCCACCCATGCCGGAAGGTCAGCTTGGGGCAATGCCCGTTTTACGATGTGGCTGAAATATTCTCGTAGCGAATTGCCGGTTTGTTCCAGGTAGTTCGCATCTATCAAAATGACAATTTCGTCAGTTTTTAAATCTTCTTTCTTCATAACTTCAAATTATGGAATAAAGTTATATAATACAGGCTTTCCTGCCAACTTTTTATCCCGAAAATATCACACAAGGTGAATTCTGTGCCTGTCTTTTTTGCAGCTTCTTTCTTTTCCAATGCGACATTTTGTCCGCAATTTTCGCTTTGGCAAGGCTTTTGATGTATAGGTTACGTATTTGTAAAAAAGTAATTAAAGAAAGGAGAATTAGATATATGAACTTTAACAACTTTACCATCAAATCGCAAGAAGCGGTGCAGCAAGCTGTCAATCTCGTACAGAGCAAAGGACAGCAAGCCATCGAGCCGGAACATTTGCTGGCAGGTGTGCTGAAAGTGGGAGAAAACGTGACAAATTTCCTCTTCCAGAAACTCGGCATAAACGATCAGCAAGTGGCTACCGTGCTGGAACGGCAGATTGCTTCTTTGCCGAAAGTCTCAGGAGGCGAACCCTATCTGAGCCGTGAAGCGAATGAAGTGTTGCAAAAGGCAGTGGAACTTTCGAAAGACTTGGGTGATGAATATGTTTCATTGGAGGCCATTATCCTGGCTATTCTCAATGTGAAATGTACGGCTTCGACCATCTTGAAAGATGCTGGTATGACAGACCAGGAACTGCGGAGTGCAATTACTGAATTGCGCCAAGGACAAAAAGTGACGTCACAGTCGAGTGAGGACACTTATCAGTCTTTGAACAAGTATGCCATCAATTTGATTGAAGCGGCCCGTACAGGTAAGCTTGATCCGGTTATCGGGCGTGATGAAGAAATCCGTCGTGTGTTGCAGATTCTGAGCCGTCGTACGAAAAACAATCCTATCCTGATCGGTGAACCGGGTACGGGTAAGACGGCCATCGTGGAGGGACTGGCTCAACGAATTTTGCGCGGAGATGTCCCTGAGAACTTGAAAAACAAACAACTTTACTCTTTGGATATGGGTGCGCTCATTGCGGGTGCAAAATACAAAGGAGAGTTTGAAGAGCGTTTGAAATCTGTCATCAACGAAGTGAAACAGTCAGAGGGAAACATCATCCTCTTTATTGATGAGATTCACACGTTGGTGGGTGCCGGTAAGGGCGAAGGTGCCATGGATGCAGCTAATATCCTGAAGCCTGCATTGGCGCGTGGAGAATTACGTAGTATCGGTGCGACGACACTGGACGAGTATCAGAAATATTTTGAAAAGGACAAAGCACTTGAACGCCGTTTCCAGACGGTTATGGTGGATGAACCGGATATTGCAAGCTCCATTTCCATCTTGCGTGGACTGAAAGAACGCTATGAGAACCACCATCAGGTGCGTATCAAGGATGAAGCTATCATTGCGGCTGTGGAGCTGAGCAATCGCTACATCACCGAGCGTTTCTTGCCTGATAAGGCGATTGACCTGATGGATGAAGCCGCAGCCAAGTTGCGTATGGAGCGTGACTCGTTGCCGGAAGAACTGGACGAAATCGAACGTCGTTTGAAGCAACTCGAGATCGAACGCGAGGCCATCAAGCGGGAAAAAGATGAGGAGAAACTTGCTCAACTCAATAAGGAAATAGCTGAGCTGAAAGAGCAGGACACTTCTTTCCGTGCCAAGTGGCAAAGCGAAAAAGAACTGGTGAACAAGATTCAGCAGAACAAGAAAGAAATCGAACAGTTGAAGTTTGAGGCCGACCGTGCCGAACGTGAAGGCGACTATGGAAAAGTGGCTGAAATCCGCTACGGAAAGCTCCAGTCTTTGGAGAATGAGATTAAGTCCATTCAGGAGGAACTGAAGCGCAAGCAGGGAGATAGTGCCATGATAAAGGAAGAAGTCACTGCCGAGGACATTGCCGATGTGGTGTCCCGATGGACGGGTATCCCTGTGAACAAGATGTTGCAGAGTGAGCGTGAGAAACTGCTTCACCTCGAAGACGAGTTGCACAAGCGTGTCGTCGGACAGGATGAAGCCATCCAGGCTGTGGCCGACGCCGTGCGCCGTAGTCGTGCGGGCTTGCAAGACCCGAAACGCCCGATAGGCTCATTTATATTCCTGGGCACAACGGGTGTAGGTAAGACTGAGTTGGCAAAGGCCTTGGCTGAATACCTTTTTGATGACGAGTCGTTGATGACGCGTATTGACATGAGCGAGTATCAGGAGAAGCATTCAGTCTCTCGTCTGATTGGAGCACCTCCGGGATATGTCGGTTATGACGAAGGTGGACAGTTGACGGAGGCTGTCAGACGTAAGCCTTATTCTGTCGTACTGTTTGATGAAATCGAGAAAGCCCATCCGGATGTGTTCAACATCCTGTTGCAAGTCTTGGATGACGGACGGCTGACCGACAACAAAGGACGCACCGTGAACTTCAAGAATACGATTATCATCATGACATCCAATTTAGGAAGTGCCTACATTCAGAGTCAGTTTGAACGCATGAACGATTCCAATCGTGATGTGCTGGTCGAGGAGACAAAGAATGAAGTGATGAACATGCTGAAGAAGACCATACGGCCTGAATTCCTCAACCGTATTGATGAGACCATCATGTTCTTGCCGCTCAATAAGGAACAAATCGAGCAAATCGTGGCTTTGCAAATCAAGGGCATCCAAAAACGATTGTCGGAGAATGGAGTGACGTTGCAGATGAGCGAGGCGGCCATTCGTTTCCTGGCCGGCGCAGGATATGACCCTGAGTTTGGAGCCCGTCCGGTAAAGCGTGCCATCCAGCGTTATCTGCTGAATGATCTTTCGAAGAAGCTTCTGGCTCAGGAAGTGGACCGCAGCAGACCGATTGTGGTGGATGCGGACGGAGAAGGATTGACCTTTAGAAATTAAAGCATAACTTCCGTAATGAAGAATGGAGGGTGAGGGATGAAGGAGTGTCGGCTCCTCATCCATCATTCTCCATTCTTCTTTTTATTTGTATATGCCCCTCATCAGTGTGGGAAGTACCACCAGCAGCAAAGGCAGTCCGGCTACGAATCCACCTATGACGGCAACGGCCAATGGCTGCTGCATCTGTGCGCCCATACCCCAACCGAGGGCGAGTGGCAGTAAGGCCAGGACGGCTCCTATGGCTGTCATGAGCTTGGGGCGGATTCGCAGGGCTATGGCATAGTCTACGGAGTCCTCCACCGTACCGCCTCTGCGACAGTTCATCTTATGTTAGCAAAACGCATTGCCCGTGAAAGCACGGTGTCGCCTGCCGATACCCATGCCGTGCTCCGCGCCTTGCCCAATGTCATGGCCGACTTCATGAAGGAGAGCCGTGCCATCCACTTCGAAGGGCTGGGCTGGTTCCGATATTCCATCAATGCGATGGGTAAGGGCGTGGAGAATCGGGAGGATGTGAGCGACAAGCAAATCAAAGGACTGCGTGTGCAGTTCACCCCCGACCGCACGCGGAATATGGAAAGCGGGGGCTACATGCGGGCTCTCATCGCCAGCGAAGGACTGACGTTCATGGAGTGGCTGGGGAAGGAGAGCGACGAGACGCAAGTGCCTGAAGAGCCCGGTGGCAGTGGCAGCGAGTCCGGCGATGGCAATGACGACGGCGAATTGTAAGGCCGACGCGCAGCCGGAAAGGCTTTTAGAAAAAGGGACACAAAGACACAGGGAGGCTCGTCTGGCGTACGGACGAGATGTCTTCGCTGTGGCTTTGTGTCCCTGTGTTTTTGTGTCGGGCTGTTCCCTGTCCCGGCATGGGGTCAGGGGAGGAAGATGTCGGCGGGGTAGCCGACGTCGGTGAGGAAGAGGGCGTGTCCCGGAGCCGATGTCCCGGCCCGTCCGCGGTCCTTGCTTTCGATGACCCGTCGGAATCCCTCGACGGACAATTTCCCCCTTCCGACTTCAAACAAGGTGCCCACGATGGCACGTACCATGTTGCGCAGGAAACGGTCAGCCTGTATGGTGAAAACCCACTCGGCATCGCCCGTCTGTCCCCAGCAGGCGTGCATGATACGGCAGTTGTTGGTCTTCACGTCCGTGTGGAGCTTGCTGAAACTGGTAAAGTCGGTGTAGTCGAAAAGGGTTCGGGCTGCTTCGTTCATGAGGGCGAAGTCCGGTTGCCGCCCCGTGAGGCGGCACGTGTAATCCCGCCCGAACGGCGTCTTGCGTGTGGTGACATAATATTTATAGGTGCGGTAGGTGGCGTCGAAACGCGCATGGGCATCGTCGCGTACCCTGACGGCCCGGTCGATGGCGATGTCCGGGGGGAGGATGCGATTTAGTTTGTCGGTGAGCCAATCCGTGTCGAGCTCCTCCGCGGTGTCAAAGTGTGCCGCCATCAGTCTGGCATGCACCCCTGCATCCGTACGTCCGGCCCCGGTCACATCCATCGGTCGTCGCAGGATGGTGGACAGTGCCTTCATCAGTTCTTCTTGTATGCTGTTGCCGTTCGGCTGTATCTGCCACCCGTGGTAACGGGTTCCGTCGTATGCTAAATAAATGAAGTATCTCATGTGTAAGTTCTTTGGTCAATGCATGTCGGCCGGGCGGGATGCTCATCGGGCCGTGATGTGGAAGCATCCTTGCTTCAGTTCGTATTTCACGTAACATTGTTCTCCCTGCCTCAGGTCCCGCAGCACTTCGGAGAGTACCAGTTTCAAGGTGTCCGGGCTTACGTCCTGATAGGGTCGTCCTTCGTGTTCTTCTATCTTCTTGAAGCGTTTCCAGCTGACGTCGAAAGTCGTCCCGTAGCAGTGTGTGGAATTGGCGGATGCGTTGCCATTGACATTCCGCAACCGCTTCACATCATTTTGAGTGCGCAGTACGGATGTGACGATGACTTTGTTGGGGTTCAGCCCTTTGGCCGTCAGGGAGTCGAGGAAGTTCTGTCCGATGCGCTGGAGCAGTGCGTTGGCCTTAGGCACGAGGTAGGGGATGGAGTGTGTCAGGGAGTCCAGGTGATAGGTGTCGCACGTGGCGATTTTTTCCAGCCGCCCGATGCTCCTTTCAGCCTCCTCCCGTGAACTTATGGGGCGTATGCCCAATGTCTTTGCAGCCTTCATGTGGGTTGCGTTCAGGTCCGGGAAACTGCGTTTGTAGCTTATCACCCCGTGGATATTGTGAGGGTCGTTCAAAATCATGGAATTGTCTTTCTTACAAGCTCCGAATAGGAAGATAGTCGTACAGGCAATAATCCCGCCTAAGAGAATGCGTTGCTTATTTTTCATTATATGCGTAGTATCTAAATTGCCGACAAAGATAGGCAAAATCAAAAGCAGGGAAAAAATAACAAGTGCATTATTCCACCCAATTAATAAGATTCACTACCTTTGCCAAACAAAAAACAAATCAAATAGGCAAGAATAGAAACCGAATCTGAATGATAGAGAAACATATAGTGCTGGAAGATGTTGACCCTGTGGTATTCTACGGCGTGAACAATGTAAATATACAGATGATCAAAGCTTTGTATCCGAAGTTGCGCATTGTCGCACGTGGGAATGTCATAAAAGTCATGGGAGACGAGGAGGAAATGTGCGCATTCGAGGAGAATATTCTAGCTTTGGAAAGGCATTGCCTGCAATACAATTCGCTGGGTGAAGAAGTGATTTTGGATATTGTGAAAGGGAAGACGCCTCAGATGGAGTCGGGAGGCAATGTCATCGTGTATAGTGTCACCGGAAAACCCATCATGGCGCGGAGCAGCAACCAGGTAAAACTGGTTAAAGCCTTTGACCAGCATGATTTGATATTCGTGACGGGGCCTGCGGGGTCAGGCAAGACTTATACAGCCATAGCATTGGCCGTGCGTGCATTCAAGAACAAGCAAGTCAAGCGAATCATACTTAGCCGTCCGGCTGTGGAAGCCGGGGAGAAGCTGGGTTTCCTGCCGGGTGACATGAAGGAGAAGATAGATCCCTATTTGCAGCCTCTCTATGATGCGTTGCAGGACATGATTCCAGCGGCAAAATTGCAAGAAATGATAGAGCTGAATATTATTCAAATCGCACCTCTTGCTTTTATGCGTGGTCGCACTCTGAATGATGCGGTGGTCATACTTGATGAAGCACAGAACACGACACCACAACAAATCAAGATGTTTCTGACTCGTATGGGAATGAATACTAAAATGATTGTGACGGGTGATTTGACGCAGGTGGACCTTCCGCCATCTCAAATGTCAGGATTGGCGCATGCACAGCATATCCTGAAAGGCATTAAGGAAATCGCATTCATCGAAATGAACAAAAAGGACATCGTCCGTCATAAATTGGTGACGCGTATTGTGGAAGCCTATGAGAAACAGGAAATAAAAAACGATAAAAACATAAACTAACATAAAGCGAATTATGAAAGCATTAGTAAGAACAGACTTCAATTTTCCGGGTCAAAAAAGTGTATACCACGGAAAAGTGCGTGATGTGTATAACATCAATGATGATTTGTTGGTAATGGTTGCCACAGACCGAATTTCTGCCTTTGATGTTATATTACCCAAAGGTATTCCTTTCAAAGGGCAAATGCTGAACCAAATAGCATCTAAATTCTTGGATGCAACAGCAGACATTGTCCCCAACTGGAAAATTGCGACTCCCGATCCGATGGTGACTGTGGGCTTGAAATGTGAAGGTTTCCGTGTGGAGATGATTATCCGCGGATATTTGACGGGTAGTGCATGGAGAGAATACAAGGCAGGATGCCGTTCGCTCTGTGGTGTCACATTGCCCGAAGGAATGAAAGAAAATCAGAAATTCCCGACTCCCATCATTACTCCGACCACAAAAGCAGAAGCTGGACATGATGAAAACATTTCAAAAGAGGAAATCATCGCTCAAGGTCTGGTCAGCAAAGAGGATTATGAATTGATGGAACAATATACATATGCCCTTTTTGAGAGAGGCACTAAGATTGCAGCCGAAAAAGGTTTGATTTTGGTTGACACAAAATATGAATTTGGCAAGAAGGATGGCAAAGTCTATTTGATTGATGAGATTCACACTCCGGACTCTTCCCGTTATTTTTATGCCGACGGCTATGAAGAGAAATTTGAGAAAGGTGAACCGCAAAAGCAACTTTCCAAAGAGTTTGTTCGTCAATGGCTTATTGAGCACGATTTTATGGGTAAGCCCGGTCAGCAAGTTCCTGAAATGACGGAAGAATATGTGAACAGTGTTTCTGAGCGTTATATCGAACTGTATGAACATATCGTAGGTGAACGATTTGAAAAAGTCGAGTGTGATGACCTTGCAGCTCGAATCGAAAAAAATGTCACTGAATTTTTGAAGAGCAGATAATTCAAATGGGATACGCGCAAGAACATATCAAGCCGTATAACAATGAAGAAAGCAAGAAGGATCAGGTGGAGCAAATGTTTGATAACATTGCTCCTGCCTATGATCCTTTAAATCACATTCTGTCATTGGGCATCGACCGTTTATGGCGGCGCACAGCTATTAATTGGTTAAAGCCTTTTCGTCCGGAGTATGTGCTTGACATAGCTACAGGTACCGGTGATTTTGCAATTCTTGCAGAAGAGAAGTTACAGCCTCAAAAGATTACAGGAGTTGACATCTCGGAAGGCATGTTGCAAGTGGCCAAGCAAAAAGTGGCATGCCTTAGAGAGAAAGATGGCATTGTGCGTAAGATTGATTTTCAAAAAGATGATTGTTTGCATCTCTCTTTTGATAATGAGAGTTTTGATGCAATTATGATTGCTTTTGGGGTACGTAATTTTGAAGATTTAGATGCTTGTTTGAAGGAGATATGCCGGGTGCTTCGAACCGAAGGTCATCTCGTCATTTTGGAACTTTCCACCCCTGTGAGGTTTCCAATGAAACAGCTATTCAATATCTATTCCAAAGTGGTACTTCCCTTTGTCGGACGTATTATTTCAAAGGACAACAGTGCTTATACCTATTTGCCGGAAACAATTAAAGCTTTTCCTCAAGGGGAAGTCATGCAAGGCATACTTAGGAAAGCCGGATTTGGGGATGTTAAGTTTCGTCGTTTGACAATGGGCATCTGCACTATGTATATGGTAACAAAATAAAGACTAACTAACACAAGACAAAAATTCTATGGATACTTATGGAATTATCGGTTATCCGTTGGAGCATTCCTTCTCTCGCAGTTACTTTAATGAAAAGTTTGAGAATGAAGGCATTGATGCGCAATATCTAAACTTCGAAATTGCTAACATTGCTGAGTTGCCGCAAATCTTGGCAGAGCATCCGGAGTTGAAAGGATTTAACGTGACGAGCCCTTACAAGGAGCAAGTGCTCCTTTTCTTGGATGAGATGGACAAGGATGCTTTGGCCATCGGTGCGGTCAATGTGGTCAAGATCGTTCCTCAAAAAGGAGGCAATAATAAGTTGGTGGGATATAATTCAGATTGTATTGGTTTTACACAATCTATAGAACCTTTGTTAGAACCTCATCATAAGAAGGCGTTAATTCTTGGTACGGGAGGAGCTTCAAAAGCTGTCATCTATGGTTTGAAACAATTGGGATTGGATTGTTTGTCTGTTTCTCGCCGTCCTTATCCCAATGTGATTACTTATGATGAGCTGACATCTGATGTGATGCGTGACTATACGGTCATCGTGAATTGTACGCCTGTGGGCATGTATCCTCAGAGTGAGAAATGTCCTAATATTCCTTACCAGTTGCTTACTCCTCAGCATTTACTTTACGATTTAATCTACAATCCGGATATCACGCTTTTTATGCGTAAAGGAATGGCTATGGGAGCTACGGTTAAAAATGGTTTGGAGATGCTTTTGTTGCAGGCGTTTGCGGCTTGGGACATTTGGAATAGGTAACCTTCGTGTAAGAATGAAACGCAAAAGGCGAATCATGGCGGTGAGCCTAGGAGTGATAGTCCTCCTACTTATGGCATGCATATCCGGAGGATTCTATATGTTGGATTATGCTTTGCGCCCGATTGCTGTAGAGAAGGATTATAGAGCTTCTGATTTGAGCGGGTCGTGGCGATACATGTTTGATAAGTATCCTGAGATAGAACCATGGGTCGATAGTTTGCGCCAAGTAGCGGCATTGAAAGATACGTTTGTTGTGGCTTCCGATGGAGCGCGTTTGCATGCTTTTTATGTGACTTCGCCTGATACAATACGTCAGACAGCTGTCATCGTACATGGATATACGGACAATGCTGTTCGTATGTTGATGATAGGTTATCTTTACCATCATAACTTGCATTACAATATCTTGTTGCCGGATTTACGCTATGCCGGACAGAGTGGAGGCACACATATCCAGATGGGATGGAATGACCGTCTGGATGTGCTTCGTTGGATGGAAATAGCGAATGAGCTGTTTGGAGGAGACACACAGATGGTGGTGCATGGTATTTCGATGGGAGCTGCCACCACCATGATGCTGTCTGGAGAGCCTCAACAAGAATATGTCAAGTGTTTTGTGGAAGATTGTGGTTACACCAGCGTCTGGGATCAGTTTTCCAAAGAATTGGATGAACAGTTTCATTTGCCAGAGTTTCCATTGCTCTATATGGCAAATGTTCTTTGCCGATTGTGCTATGGCTGGGATTTTCAAGAGGCCAGCGCATTAGAACAAGTGAAGAAATGTTCTTTGCCAATGTTGTTTATACATGGAGATGCTGATGATTATGTTCCTACATGGATGGCTTATAGACTTTATGAGGTGAAACCAGAGCCAAAGGAGTTGTGGATTGTACCTCAAGCAGCACATGCTGCATCCTATCATGACTATCGTGCGGCATACACTCGTCGAATTCAGGAGTTCACAGCAAAATACATGAAGTAACCCGTTTCGTTCATTATTACATCATTCTTCGTCGTTTTCTTTGAACACCAAGTCACCCAAAAAGTCTATTGGTTGTCTGCGTTGCATGTTGACATGGATGCTTGACGAACCATTATCATAGACATCAATGTGGAACGTATAAAAATCTTCACGTGTGCGGGCCGAGAATTCTATCTCATAGTTTCCTTTCTTTCCAATGCTTTGCTTGTAATCCTCTACTTTTGCTTCAAAGTTTAATCCTTCTCCTCCTCCGTACGGCACGTTATAGCCACGACCATAGTAAGGCAAATAGGAGAACACAGAGTCATTGCGTACTTCGAGAGAATAGTAAGAATTGAGTTGGACGTTCCATCCGCTCATAGTTAATGCAGAATTTGGTTCAATTCTGAATTGCTTCGATTCCATGCATTCTTTGACCATTTGTGCACGTTGTTGTTTTCTTTCGGCTTTAGCCTGTGCCAATGAGAAAGTTGGAATGACAGCCGTTAGTAGTAAGCATATGCCTGTTTGAACAAATGTTTCCATATCTATTATTGTTTGAAGTTAGACACCCAAAGGTAAGCAGAATCCTAAAAGAATAATGTGAAATATGACCTAATTAGCTACTTTTAGTCTTCTATAAGGAATTCACCATCACTATTTTCTTGACGCTAGCGAGTGATGAAATATTTATCCCAAATCGGCCAAAGAGTTTGAACAAACGTGCTAATGGACTGATTTGGGTTCAAGGCTCATTCGAGCGGATACACCGAACATACGTTCCCACAAAGTTTATTTCGATACATTTTCCTGCCGAAAAAGATTCCTGGCGACTCGCCGACGGGCGTCGGAATGCCGAAAAAGATCCCTGGCAGCTCGCTGACGGGCGTCGGAATGCTGAAAAAGGTCCCTGGCAGCTCGCCGACGAGCGTCGGAGGCCGAAAAAGATCTTTTTTTAACAAAAAACGCCTTTGGAATAACCAATAGATGACACCATCATCCAAAGCGTCCACGGATGCAAGTGCGTCAAGCGGAGATAATCATTTTCAAATATAGATACTGGACATGGAGCGTTTATCTTATTTTATAACAGTGCTTATGATTATTTTATCATTGCATTTTTGAAAATGTAAGAACTGCTTTATTGAGGATGTTGCGAATGGAGTTTTTGAGAGAATAGCCTGTACGCTGACAAGCTTATTGTAATTTTTTATATTCTATTGATGGCGGATAGGAATTGATGGATTCTAATTTAACGTGAGTTCGAAATAAAATCAAAAAATAGCAAGTTGTCCGTCATTGACA
>ERZ827088.2220-NODE-2220-length-21065-cov-10.975393_pt1 | contig 21065 bp, 16 predicted proteins | sample MGYA00519922_ERZ827088 | MGnify/ENA primary metagenome ERZ827088 (study PRJEB31778, sample SAMEA3449254) | human gut metagenome | biome: human gut; feature: human-associated habitat; material: faeces | place: United Kingdom | collected 2010/2012 ...
TCCGGCAACACGAATCTCATCCGTGTCGACACAATCATCTGATAGCACGAAAAACACAGCCACCGGCTACGCCGGTGGCTGTGTTTTTTTATTGTTCTCTTACGCCGCTCTGCTTTGCAGCGCGCGGTTTGCTTTCTTTGAATTACGCTTTCATCAGCTCGTTTGCGGTTCGCTTCATCGTCTCAATGACACTGTCCGCTTCTTCCTTCGTCTTACCGACGGCGGAGAGATAGACCTTGATCTTCGGCTCCGTGCCAGACGGGCGGACGATGAGCTTTGCCTTGCCGTCCAGACGGTATTCCAGCACCTGCGCCTTTGGAAGCCCGGTGTCGTCGTTCTCGTAGTCGACCGAGGCCAGAACCTTCCGCCCGGCAAGCTCCGCGGGCTTTTCTGCGCGCAGCCGCTCCATGAGATTTTTCATCGTCTGCATGCCGGACACACCTTCAAACGTGAAGCTGCAAAGATCGTTGCGGTAGTAGCCGAACGTTTCATACAGGCTGTCGATAGCGTCGCCGAGATTCATGCCCTTCTGCGCGTAATATGCCGCAGCCTCCATAATCAGAAGCGAAGCGTTTACCGCGTCTTTGTCGCGCACATGCGTGCCGGAGAGATAGCCGTAGCTCTCTTCGAAGCCGAAGATATACCGGTCTTCCTCGCCTGCCGCTTCGAGCATGCCAATCTGCTCGCCGATGAACTTGAAGCCCGTGAGGACCCGGCGAAGCTCCACGCCGTAGTGCTCTGCCACAGCGTCTACCATGTCGGTCGAGACAATCGTTGTGACCGCAACCGGCTTTTGCGGCATCTTGCCGCTTGCGAGACGGCTTTTGCAGATATAGTCCAGCAGAATGACCCCCATCTCGTTACCGGAAATGAGCCGGTAGCCGCCCTTATGGTCGGGCACGGCAGTGCCGCAGCGGTCGCAGTCCGGATCGGTTCCGAGGAGCAAATCCGGCTGAACCTTCTCGCACAGCTCGAGTCCTTTTTGCATCGCCTGCCGGATTTCGGGGTTCGGATACGGGCAGGTCGGGAAATTGCCGTCGGGCTTTTCCTGTTCGGGAACGACGGTCATGTTCTTCACGCCGAGCTTTTTTGCCAGCATCCGGATGCACTCGAGCCCCGCGCCGTTGAGCGGCGTATAGACGAGCTTGAGCTCTTCGATGCCCTCGCCGCCGCCCACGCGCTGGGCGTAGACTGCGTCGACAAACGCCTCGAGGCAGCTGTCTGGAATTTCGATGATTTTGCCCGCGCGCTTTGCCTCGTCGAAGTCCATGTATTTCGGACCCGTAAAATAGTCGAGCGTCTCAATGATCGCCAGCACCGCGTCCGCCGTCTCGGGTCCGATCTGGCAGCCGTCCGCGCCGTAGACCTTGTAGCCGTTGTACTTAGCGGGGTTGTGGCTGGCCGTCACACAGACGCCCGCGCCGCAGCCGAGGTACCGCACCGCCCACGAAAGCGCCGGGGTCGGCTCAAGCCGGGGGTACATGCAGGCGGTAATGCCGTTCGCGGCCAGCACGCGGGCGGTCTCGCGGGCGAACAGCGCACCGTTATGGCGGCTGTCGTGGGCGATGGCTACCTTTTTGGGCAGGCCGGACGCATTGAGGTAGTCCGCCAGCCCCTGCGTTGCCTTGCGCACGGTGTAGAGGTTCATCCGGTTCGTGCCCGCGCCGATCACGCCGCGCAGGCCGCCGGTGCCGAATTCCAGATCGCGGTAAAAGCGGTCCGTGACGGCGTCGCTGTCGCCCGCGATGGAGACGAGCTCGGCTTTGACGGCGTCGTCCAGATCCGGCTGGGCAAGCCAGCGGTTATAGAGGTCGTTTGTATTGTTCATGGAGTTTCTCCTTTATCTTCCCTTGGGTCCTGCGGGCAGCCGCAAGCCGCCCGCCTCTCTATTATCTTGCATTTTTACCGCTTTTGCAAGTACCAAATCTTTGTCGGCACCACCGGATTTTCCAATCAGCCCTGCCAGACACCTTTTATTGCCTCCGCTTCACTTTCCGCCAGCGCCGGGGCGCCGGAATTGGCAAACAGGCTGCCGTAGCGGTAGAGCCCCGCGCCCTGCACCCCTAAGCGGGCAAGCAAAGCAAGCTGGTCGGCCAGCGCATGGCCTGAAAACCACTCGGAGCCGGCATCGGACCCATCCCCTGCGCCGACGCGGTAGGCTCCCAGCCCGGCGTACAGCTTCACGCCCGCCGCGCGGGGCAGTGCGGCCCACGCGGCGGCCAGCTGCGCAAAGCTGTGCGACGCATCGCCGTTTTTTATATATTCCTGCCCCCAATAAAGCTGGGGCATCAGGTAATCCACAGTCCCCTGCCGCAGCCAGCGGGCCGCGTCGCTGTATTGCAGGGTGTAGTTTTGCTCCGGGTCGCCCGCCGGGGCTGCGCCGAACCGCACGCCGTACCGCCGGGCCGCGGCGTGGCAAAGCTCCATCAGGGCGTTCACGTTCTCCCGCCGCCAGTCGTCCTGCGTCCGTGTGCTGCCGCTGGCCGCGTAGTCCGCCGCGTCAAAGGCCGGGTCGGTGGTGGGGTAAAAATAGTCGTCAAAGTGGATGCCGTCCACAGCGTACCTTGCGCACAGCTCCCCCACCCCGTCGGCAATGTACTGCCGCACGTCCGCGCTGGCGGGGTCGAGATACGCGCCGGTGTCGGTGTACCTGACCCAGTCCGGGTGCAGCCGCGCCGGGCTTGCGCCGCACAGCGCCGGGGTCTGCCCGGCCTGGATGCGGTAAGGGTTGACCCAGGCTTCCAGCTGTAAGTCCCGCGCGTGGGCGGCGTCCACCAGCAGTGCCAGCGGGTCAAACCCGGGGTCCTGCCCCTGCGTGCCGGTGCAGAGGTGGCTGAACGGAAAGTAGTCGCTGGGGTAGAGCGCATCGCCGAAGGGCCGCACCTGCGCCAGCACGACGGTTGCGCCAATCGACTGTATATTGTCCAGCATGGTGCCGATTGCCTGCGTGAACGCCTCCGCCGACGAGAAATCGACCTGCTCCCATTCCAGATAGCTGACCCACACAGCGCGGTAGGGCGCGGCGGCCCGGGCGACGGCGGTTGGGGTGGGGGTCGGCGCCGCGGCGGGGGCCGGGACAGCCTTTCGCGGCAGTGCAAGCAGCGGCGCAAGCAGAAAAACGGCCATTATAAATAAGTAGAATCCGATCCGACGCATGGCATGTACCTCCTGCGGTATGTATATGCGGGGCGGGCAGCGGGTAGGACAGGGCCGCCGGGAGGCTGCCCGTTGCCGGGCGGTCATGGGGTCCCCCTTTACCAAATTGACAAAAAACGCCCTGCAATGCTATAATGTTTTTATATGTAACACAGTTTTTATCTACCCATTCCTTCACACAAAGGCGGAAGCACTATGACCAGAGAACAGGTCGAAACGGAAATGGCCCAATACCGTACCATCTTTACTGTGGTGCGGCTGCTGGATGCTGCGCAGGTCGGCGGCGAGGAGTCCGTCAACAGCTTTTGCAGCTGCTACAGCTATTGGGGCAAAAACACCCCCTGCCGGAACTGCATCTCCCGGCAGGTGCTGGAGGATCACCGCCAGCGCACCAAGCTGGAATACATGGGCAGCGAGGTCTTTCAGGTCACCGCCGTCTACCGCGAGGTCGACGGCGTTCCCTGTGTCATGGAGCTGGTCCAGAAGCTGGACGGCGAGACCCTCATTGACCCCGAAAACGGGGACCGCCTGATAGACATCATCACGCGCTACCACACCAAGCTCTACCACGATGCACTGACCGACAGCTACAACCGCCTCTACTTTGAGGACGAGCTCAAGGACAAGACCGACCCCGCCGGTGTGGCCGTGCTGGATCTGGACGACTTTAAATTGATCAACGACACCAACGGCCATCAGGCCGGCGACATGGCGCTGCGCACCTGCGTTGACGTGGTGCGCGCCAGCATCCGCAAATCGGATGTGCTCATCCGCTACGGCGGCGACGAATTCCTGCTGGTGCTGCCGGGCATTGAGCGCGCGGCGTTCCTGGCCAAGCTGGACCGCATCCGGGCGCAGCTGCACACCGCCAGCGTGCCGGGGTATTCCCGTCTGCAGCTGTCCTCCAGCATCGGCGGCGTGATAACGCAGCCCGGCGAGACCGTGGAGCAGGCAGTCTCCCGCGCCGACAAGCTGATGTACCAGGCCAAGAACCGCAAAAATATGGTCGTGACCGAGGACAACGCCCGGGACGGCGCTTTGAGCGCTGCCGGGCGCGAAAGCCATTCCCGTCAGAGCATTTTAATTGTGGACGACTCCGAGATGAACCGCGCCATTCTGGCGGAGATCCTGGGCAGCGACTACAACATTCTGGAGGCGACGAACGGCAGGGAATGCCTGGCCATGCTGGAGCAGTACGGCACCGGCATTGCGCTGATCCTGCTGGATATCGTCATGCCGGTCATGGACGGCTTTGCGGTGCTGAGCGAGATGAACCGCAGCCACTGGATCGAGGACATCCCCGTCATCATGATCTCGAGCGAGGACGCCGACACCGTTGTGCGCCACGCCTACGAGCTGGGCGTCTCGGACTATGTCAGCCGCCCGTTCGATGCGGGCATCGTCTACCGCCGCGTTTTCAACACGATCAAGCTCTACGCCAAGCAGCGGCGGCTCGCCTCGCTGGTGACGAGCCAGATCAAGGAAAAAGAGAAAAACACCCAGATGATGATCTCGATTCTGAGCGAGGTCGTCGAGTTCCGCAACGGCGAGAGCGGCCAGCACGTGCTGCACATCGGCACGCTGACCCAGCGCCTTCTGGAGCGGCTGACGCAGAAAACCGACAAGTATGACCTGCCGCCCGAAACGCAGGAGCTGATCGTTATGGCATCGGCGCTGCACGACATCGGAAAGGTTGCGATAGACGATAAGATCCTGAACAAACCCGGGCGGCTTACCCCGGAGGAGTTCGATCTTATGAAAACCCACACCGTTGTGGGCGCGAACATGCTGGACCGTCTGGGCCGCTATAAAAACGAAGCGCTTGTCAAGACCGCCCACGACATCTGCCGCTGGCACCACGAGCGCTGGGACGGCCGCGGCTACCCCGACGGCCTGGCCGGGGACGACATCCCGATTTCGGCACAGATCGTCTCGATGGCGGACGTCTACGACGCGCTGGTCAGCAAGCGCGTCTACAAGGCCGCCTACTCACCGGACACCGCGGTGCAGATGATCCTGCACGGCGACTGCGGGCAGTTCAATCCCCTGCTGTTGGAATGTCTGGTGGATATTCAGGACGTCTTAAAGGCCGAGATCGTCGGGCGGGAGAACGAATCGGAGTAACGGTATATTTTTAGCTCGCGGCGGCGGAAACCTCCCCGGAGGGGTCAAGACCCCTCCCTACGATGCCACGATAACGAGCGGTTTGTAGGGAGCGGTCTTGACCGCTCCGTGCCCGTGCGCGGCGGCGGAAATCTCCCCTACCGCGCCACTATAAATTGTGTAATTGTTATGTTATTGCGGATTCTGTTGAAAATATCCTCTTTCTATGGTAAAATAAGAAGATAACTATTAGAGAGGACTTTTCCTTCTTCATGACAAGTAAACGCGAAAAGCTGCAATACGCTTATGTATTTTTCGCCGATCTGCTCACGATGGCCGTCAGCGTGCTGCTGGCGTGGCTCATCACCGACGGGCTGTTCGGCGTGCTGATCCCCTACACCAGCACCGATTGGCTCCAGACCCTGTGCCTGCTGTTTGTGGCGTTCGTCGTCACCTTCTTCTTCTTTGACCAGGACAAAAACATCGTAACACGGTCTGAAAACGAGGAAATCAGTCTTTCCCTCCGGTTCAACATCGCGTTCGGCCTTGTTTATGCAGGCTGCATGCTGCTGGCCAAGGCCACGATGCTGGACTCCCGTTATTTTGCAGTCACAGTGCCCGCGGTCAACGCGGTGCTGCTGCCGTTCTCCCATGCGATTTTAAAGCGGCTGCTCATCCGGTTCCAGCGCAGCTGGGGCATGGAGACGCTCGTCGGCGTCGTCACAACGTCGGACCGGGCCGAGCGGCTGATCTCCGAGATCCGAAAGGACTGGTCCCGCCGGGTCGTGGGCGTCTCGCTGCTGGAGGCCACGCCCGCCGCGGTCTCCACCAGAGTCTGCGGCGTCGAGGTCAAGGCGACGTTCGACGACTTCATGGACTGGATTCGGCGCGAGGCGCTCGACGAGGTCTATGTCGATGTGCCGATGGACAGCGGCGAGAGCTTCATCCCCTATCTGGACGAGATGGAGAGCATGGGCCTGACCGTGCACTTCCGTCTGCCGCTGCTGGACCGCATTGAGGAAGCCTGCTGCGACGAGACGAGCGCCGCGCGGCTGAGCCGGTCCCTGGGGCGCTGCGCCGGGGGCAACATCGTCACGATGGGCACCGTTGAATTGCAGCTGCGCGACCAGATCGCCAAGCGCTGCATGGACGTGGTGGGCGCTGTCATCGGCTGTATCATCAGCATCCCGATCATCGCAGTGGTCGCCATCCCGCTCAAGCTCGAAAGCCCCGGCCCGCTGTTTTTTAAACAAAAGCGTGTGGGCCGCAACGGGCGGTATTTTTACATCCACAAGCTGCGCAGCATGTACGTGGACGCCGAGGCCCGCAAGAAGGAGCTGATGGCCCAGAATGAAATGAACGGCCTGATGTTCAAAATGGAGGATGACCCCCGCGTGACCAAGGTGGGCAAATTCATCCGCCGCACCAGCATTGACGAGCTGCCGCAGTTTTTTGACGTGCTGCGGGGCGATATGAGCCTTGTGGGCACCCGCCCGCCGACGGTGGACGAGTACAAGCAGTACGAGAGCCACCACAAGCGCCGCCTGTCGATGAAGCCGGGCATCACCGGCCTGTGGCAGGTCAGCGGGCGCAGCGACATCGAGGATTTTGAGGAGGTCGTCAAGCTCGACGTAGCCTACATCGACAACTGGTCCCTCTGGGGCGACGTAAAGATTTTGTTCAAAACGATTTACGTTGTGTTCGCAGGGAAAGGGGCGAAATGATAGCAAGCAGCCGTTCCGGAAAGGGACGGCTGCTTTTTTTACTGCCGCGCGGCCCCTACAGGGAAACTGACGTTGCCGCAAAGCACCCGGAGCGGTCAAGACCGCTCCCTACGAACTGCCGCTCACGGGTGCCTTGTAGGGAGGGGTCTTGACCCCTCCGGGCAGCCTCCCTCCACGCCAAAACGGGGCCCGCTTTTCGGCAGGTCCCGTTTTGGTTGGTATAGGAAAATAATAAGAAAATGGCTTGTTTATCCCCGCATTACACGATCTTGCGGGATTTGTGGACGCCGGTCTTGAGGAACTCGACCCATTCCGCAATGTTCACGGCGTGGTCGCCCAGGCGCTCAAGGTACTTATCGATCATAAATAAGTCCAGCGCCGTCTCGGCATCGCTGGGGTGGGCGGCGATGTAGGCCGCAATTTCCTTGGAAATACGGCTGAACATCGCGTCGCAGTCGTCGTCGCGGGCAATGACCTGCGCGGCAGTGGACAGGTCCACCTGCACGTAGGCGGCAATGGCGTCCTTGACCATGTGCAGGGCAATGTCGCCCATCGCGTACAGGTCGTCCAGCACACCGACGGTGCGTGCGCCGTCCGGGTGGAGATGGAGCGTTATCTCGGCAATGTCGCTGGCCTGGTCGGCGATGCGCTCAATGTCGGTGACCATCTTCAGCGCCGTGGAGACCTTGCGCAGGTCGCCCGCCACGGGCTGCTGGCGCAGAAACAGCGTTAAGCAGCGGTGCTCGATCTCATGCTCGGCGGAGTCGATTTCGCTGTCCCGGGCAATAACGCTGCGGGCCAGCTCGGTGTCGCCGGTGCGCAGGGCGGTCATGGCGCTCTCGATCGCGCCGCCGGCGGCGTGGCCCATGCGGGCCAGCATCGTGTCAAGCTGCAGCAGCTCGGCGTCGTACATTTTTCGTACACTCGTACCCATTTGTCGTACCTCCTTAGCCGAAGCGGCCCGAGATGTAATCCTCGGTGCGCTTGTCCACGGGCGTGGCGAACACACGCTCCGTCGGGCCCATCTCCACCAGCTCGCCCAGCAGAAAAAATGCCGTCTTATCGCTGATACGCGCGGCCTGCTGCATGTTGTGGGTGACCATGACGATGGTGTAATTCTCTTTCAGCTCCGTGGCCAGCTCCTCGACCTTGGACGTCGAGATGGGGTCCAGAGCGCTCGTCGGCTCATCCATCAGCAGGACCTCGGGCTCAACGGCCAGGGCGCGCGCAATGCAGAGGCGCTGCTGTTGGCCGCCCGACATGCCCAGGGCGCTCTTGTTCAGGCGGTCCTTGACCTCGTCCCAGATGGCCGCGCCGCGCAGGGATCTTTCCACAATCTCATCCAGCTGCGCTTTATTATGGATGCCGTGGGTGCGCGGGCCGTAGGCGATGTTGTCATAGATGGACATCGGGAAGGGGTTCGGCTTCTGGAACACCATGCCGACGCGCTTGCGCAGGACGTTGACGTCCATCTTGTCCTTGTAGATGTCCACACCGTCGAGCTTGATGTCGCCGGAGATGCGGCAGCCCTCGACGAGGTCGTTCATGCGGTTCAGGCTTTTCAAAAACGTGGATTTGCCGCAGCCGGACGGACCGATGAACGCGGTGATCTCCTTTTCCGGGATGTCGATATTGATATTTTTCAGCGCATGGAAGCTGCCATAGTACAGGTCCATATTGCGCACTTCAAATTTGTTCATGAAATGACCTCTTATCTTATTTCTGCTCTGTTTCTTGTACCGGCAGGGGCCGGGCATGCCCGGCCCGCGGCCCGGACCGCGAGCACCCGTTTTCCGTACACCTGCGGGCCGCACATGTGCGGCGCCGGGGAAGGGGCTGCCGAACGGAAGGTTTCCGGAGCGGTCAAGACCGCTCCCTACATGGCACCCGTGAACGGCGAATCGTAGGGAGGGGTCTTGACCCCTCCGGGCAGCCGGTGTCTGCCGCCCGGCCCCTACCGGTGCATTGCCCTTTACCGTTTTGCCAGTTTCCCGGCTACCAGCCCGGACAGGCCGTTGATGACCAGCACCAGCACCAGCAGGACCACTGCCGTGCCGTAGGTCTGGCCGATGTACAGGCCCTCGTTCGAGAGCAGGTACATGTGTACGGCCAGGGTGCGGGTGGAGCTGAACACACTGGACGGGATCTTTGCCACAGAGCTTGCGGTATAGATCAGCGCGGCGGTCTCGCCGACGATGCGGCCCGTGGCCAGAATGACGCCGGACAAAATGCCGGGCATGGCGGACGGCAGCACGATCGTGAACACCGTGCGCAGCTTGCCCGCGCCGAGGCCGAAGCTGCCCTCGCGGTAAGAGTCGGGCACTGCGATCAGCGCCTCCTCCGTCGTGCGCATGATGACGGGCAGAACCATGATGGCCAGCGTGAACGCACCGGCGATCAGCGAATAGCCCCAGTGCAGCTTGGTGACGAAGAACAGCATACCGAACAGGCCGTAGACGATGGACGGGATGCCCTGCAGCGTCTCGGTGGTGACGCGCACGACCTTGACCAGCTTGCTGCCGCGGTGGGCGTACTCGACCAGCCAGATGGCCGCAAAGATGCCCAGCGGCGTCGAGATCGCCAGCGAGAAGGCCGTCATCAGCACCGTGTTGATGAGCGCGGGCGTCAGCGAGACGTTCTCGGAGTTATACTCCCAGGCAAACAGCTCGGGCTTCAAATTGGGGATGCCCATGACCAGAATGTAGCCGATGAGGAACACCAGCACCGCGGCGGTCAGCAGGGCGGCCATGCGCACAAGCCAGCGCAGCGCGGCGGCCTGCATACGGGCGGCGCGGCGGTTGCTGCCGCCGGTGGGCAGGAACTCATGCGGTTTTGCGTAGGTCATATCGGCGGCTGTTTGCGTTGCGGCACTCTCAGGCATAGTCCTTACCCCCTTTCACAAGGCTGAAGCAGAGGTTGATAAGCAGGATGAATACGAACAGCACAACGCCGGTGGCGATCAGCGCCTCGCGGTGGAGGTCGGCGGCGTAGCCCATCTCGATGACGATGTTCGAGGTCATCGTGCGTAGGCCCTGGAACAGGCCCTTGGGCATCCAGGTCTGGTTGCCCGCGACCATGACGACGGCCATCGTCTCACCGATGGCGCGGCCAATGCCGAGGATGACTGCCGACAGCACGCCGGATTTTGCGGCGGGCAGCACGGCGTAGAACACGCTGCGCTCATGCGTCGCGCCAAGGGCAAGGCTGCCCTCGTAGTAGCTGCCGGGCACGGCGTCGAGGCTCGTCTTGCTGACCGTGATGATGGTGGGCAGGATCATGATGCCCAGCAGCACGGCGGCGGTAAACAGGCTCATGCCCTTGCCGCTTTTGACGTGGAGCACGGTTTTGAAGAACGGCAACTTGACCATGGCCTGCACGGCGGGCACAAGCACGATCATGCCGAAGAAACCGTAGACGACGGACGGGATGCCGGCCAGCAGCTGCACCGCCGGGAGCATGACCTTATTGATGCGGGGCGACGCGAACTTGGACATGTAGATGGCCGTCAGCAGGCCGATGGGCACGCCGACGAGGATAGCCCCCGCCGTGACGTAGATGCTGCCCAGGATCATCGGCAGGATGCCGAAGATGTCGTTGCCGGGCTTCCATGTCGTGCCCAGCAGGAACTTGAGCGGGCCGATCTTGAACAGGGTGGGCACGCCGTTGGCAAACAGGAAGATGCAGATCAGTGCCACCGCCAGGATGGACACACAGGCGCAGAGAGTGAACACACCCTGCATAACGCCTTCTTTTAGCTTGGAGGTCATTTTCCTATACTCCTTTGGTTATATGCCATGTAGGGGCCGGACATGTCCGGCCCGCAGCCTTCCCATAACCGCGCGGTCACGGGTACGCTGCGGGCGGGGCATGCCCCGCCCCTACGGTGCTGCTATACTTTACTGCACATCCGCCCAGGTGGTCAGCTCGCCGGTGTAGATGCCCTTGATCTGGTCAACGGTCAGGTCGTCGGTGGTGTTGCCGGGGTTGACGACGACGGCGATGCCATCCAGCGCCAGGACGGCAGCCTTGGCGCCGCCCTCGACCTCGGAGTCCTTCAGCTCACGGCTGGCCATGCCGATGGTGTAGGTGCCCTCCAGCGCACCGGAGACGCCGGTGGTGGAATCGGTGGTCTGGAGCTCAAGCTCGGCGTTGGGGTTGACGGTCTTGTAAGCCTCGATCAGCTTCTCCATCAGCGGAGAGACGGAGGAAGAACCGCCGACGACGATCTTGCCCTCGGGCTGGGCGGAGGTAAAGTCCGCGCCGTCCTCACCGATGTAGCCGTTGTCGGTAGCGATGGCCTGGCCGTCCTTGCTCAGGCAGTAGGCGATGAAATCAACGGCCACGGGGTCCGTCGCGTCGCCCTTGGTGACGATGTTGAACGGACGGGACAGAACGTAGCTGCCGTCCTTGACGGTCTCGGCGGAGGCCTCGACGCCGCCGACGGTGACAGCCTTGACGTCATTGCTCAGAGAGCCGAGGCTGATGTAACCGATAGCGGTCTCATCGTTGGCGACGGCGGTCATGACGCCGTTGGTGCTGGACTGGATGGCGGCGGCCTCGGTAGTGTTATCGACCTTCTTGCCGTCGGCGTTCTTCTCCTCGACACCGGTCAGCTCGATGAAGGCGCCGCGGGTGCCGGAGCCGTCCTCACGGGAGATGACCGTGATGTCCTGGTCGGCGTCGAAGTCACCGGCAGGGGCAGCCTCAGAAGCAGGGGCCTCGGAGGAAGCAGCCTCGGTGGAAGCGGCGGTGCTCTCTGCAGGAGCAGAGGAAGCAGCGGCGGAATCGGCAGAGCCGCAGGCAGCCAGGCTCAGAGCCAGCGCAGCAGCGGTAACGGCAGCAATTGCAGAAGTACGTTTCATGTGTGTATTCTCCCTTTTTCCCAAATTTATGTGGTATAGTTTGGATGTTTTGCTAGTGCTTCACCGGAAGCAAGCTAATTGTACCGCGGTTTTGCGCCGGTTTCGACCATAGTACGGTACAATCGCGGTAAAGGTTTTGCAAAGAGGGGGCAGGTTTTGTGTAGAGCGTGTAAAGTTTGTAAAGTTTTGGGAAAGGGAGAGGGTGGGGGTGGAGTTAGGAGAGAGGAGTTAGGAGTGGATTGGGCGGCAAAGGGGTGACGGGGCGGCGGCGGAAAGCTGCGGAGGGGTCAAGACCCCTCCCTACGATGCAAAAGATAAAGGGGCGGCAATGGCAAGGCTGCGGGCCGGGCATGCCCGGCCCCTACAGAGCTGCCGTTAATCTTTCAATCTTCCTTCTTCAACCGATACCCGATCTTGTACACCGTCTCGATCTTGTCCATCCAGCCGAGCTTTTTGCGCAGACGGGCAATGTGGGTGTCAACGGTGCGCAGACTTTCGGTGTCGGGGATGCCGCCCCAGACGCGCTCATACATCACGTCGCGGTAGAGCGCCGCGCCGCGGTTGCGCATCAAAAGCTCCAACAGATCGTATTCCAGGCGGCGCAGCTCCACAGGCTCACCATTCTGACGGGCGGTGTGGTTGACCGTGTCCAGCACCACGTCGTAGGCGCACAGCTCCCGCCCGCCGCGCCCGGTGCGGCGCAAAACCGTCTCCATCCGGGCAACAAGCTCCTCTGCCGCGAACGGCTTGGTTATGTAATCGTCCGCGCCCAGGCGCAGCCCCTGCACGCGGTCCTTCACCGCGCTTTTGGCCGTGATAAAGATGACCGGCACGCCCTGGGGCCGCAGACATTCCAGCAGCGCATAACCGTCCAGGCCGGGCAGCATAATATCCAAAAGCGCCATATCAAAATTGGTGGTTTCGATGAGATCCGCCGCCGTCCGGCCATCCTCGGCCAGCGTGCAGCGGTATCCGGCGCGGGTCAGCGTCATCTCGATCAGCCGCGCGATCAGGTGCTCATCCTCCACGATCAGTATGTTGTTCATCCGCGTTTCCTCCCTGTTTGGGGGTATTGTAACCCCGTGTTGTTACAAGGTTGTGTCCTCACAGCTATAATTTTACACTTTTTTATTTTATTTTCCACCCGCGTCGTGGTATAATGTTGAAAACTGCTTTGTCAAAGGAGAATTTTCCCATGTACGCTACCGTTCAAGAGCTTGTGGACGCGCTGACGCTGGAAGAAAAGGCCGGTCTTTGCACCGGCGCGGCGGTCCCGCGGCTGGGCCTTCCGGCGCTGCGGGTCAACGGCCTGCACAGTCAAGAATCTGCCGGAGGCGTCTGCTTTCCGTCGGCGTGCGCGGCGGCAGCGTCGTTTGACCCGGAGGCGGCCCGCCGCATGGGCGCGGCGCTCGGGCGGGAGGCGCGCAGCGGCGGCGCACAGCTGCTGGACGTGCCGGACGTGAACCTGAAGCGCGGCCCGTTGAGCGGACGCAGCGCCGACACCTGGGCCGAGGACCCCTGCCTGACGGGGGCGCTGGCCGCGGCGTTCCTGCAAGGCGTGCAGAGCGCGGGTGTGGGTGGCTGCGCGGGGCGGCTGGCCGTGGTCAACCAGGAGACAGACCGCCGGACGCTGAACCGCCGTGTTGACGAGCGCACGCTGCAGGAGCTTTATCTGCCCGCGTTTGAGACTGCCGTGCGGGACGGGCAGCCCCGGGCCGTTGTGTGCAGCGCGGGGCAGCTGAACGGCACCCGCATCTGCGAGGACACGGCTCTGCTGACCGACACGCTGCGCGGCGCGTGGGGCTTTGCCGGTGCGGTGCTGGCAGAGCCGGGCGCGGTGCAGGACCCGGCCCGGACGCTGGCCGCGGGCGTGGACTTTGCCCCTGCGGACGCGGGACGGCTTGTGGATGCCGTGCAGTCCGGCGCACTGGACGAGTCCGTTTTAAACCGCGCTGCATCGAACATTATACGCACTCTTTTGGCCGCATCGACCCAGCCGTCCCCTGCGGACCGTGATCGCACCGCAGACCGCAGTCTGGCTGTCGAGCTGGCCAAGCAGAGCGGTGTGCTCCTGCGCAATCTGGGCGCACTGCCGCTGCACAAGGGGCAGAAGGTAGCCTACATCGGCGCCTTCGCCGACCACCCGCGCTATTCCGCCGGTCATCCCCGCGCGCCGCAGGTCACAAGTGCCATCGACGCTGCGGTCCTGCATGGCCGCAAGATCCATTATATCGAGGGCTTCCCCGCGGACCGCGACCAGCGCGACGAGGCGGAGTTTCTGCGTGCCGTGGCCGCCGCCGAAGCTGCGGACGCCGCGGTCATCTTTGCCGGTCTGCCCGAATGCGCCGAGCTGGCCGCCGCGGACCGGCGGCACATGCGCCTGCCCGAATGCCAGAACAACCTGATCGCCCGCGTGGCCGCCGTGCAGAAGAACACCGTCGTGGTGCTGCACGCCTCCGGCCCGGTGGAGTGCCCCTGGGCAGACGATGTATCGTCGGTTTTGTGTATGTATCTGGCGGGCGAGGGTCTGGGCGAGGCCACGGACGCCCTGCTGTGGGGCGACGCCGACCCCTGCGGGCGTCTGCCCGAGACCTGGCCCCTGCGGCTGGAGGACACGCCCTGCTATCTGGATTTCCCGGGTGACGGCGTGACCGCCGACTACCGCGAGGGCGTCTACGTGGGCTACCGCTGGTACGACGCCCGCAAAATGCCGGTGCGCTGGCCGTTCGGCCACGGGCTGAGCTACACGGGCTACGTCTACCGCGGCGCGGCGCTGGACGCCGACACGCTGACGCCGGGCGGCACCGTGACCGCGCGGGTGACGGTGAAAAACAGCGGCGCGATGCGCGGAGCCGAGGTCGTGCAGCTCTATGTGGCCGACGCCACGGGCGCGCCGGTGCCGGGCGGGCGGGTGCCCCAGGCGCTGCGCAGGTTTGCGAAGATCGACCTGCAGCCCGGCGAGGAGCGGGAGGTCGTCTTTACGCTGACGCCGCAGGATATAAGCCGTTACAGCCCCGAGCTGCATGCCTGGTGCGCCGCGCCGGGCCGGTACGAAATACGCATCGGGCATTCGAGCCGGGACATCCGCGCGGTGCTGGCCTTACAGTATGCGGACGCAAAAATTTGAGCTTATTATAAAGGAGATGCAACTATGTCTATCAAGATCACCGAACAGAATTTTGACACCGAGGTTTTGCAGAGCGCCATGCCCGTCGTGGTGGATTTCTGGGCCGACTGGTGCGGCCCCTGCAAGATGATGGGCCCCGTGCTGGAGGAGCTTGCCGCGGCGCATCCCACCGTCAAGGTCGGCAAGCTGAACACCGACGAGAACCTGAAGCTGGCCATGACCCGCAAGATCGACGCCATCCCGGCGCTGCTGCTTTTCAGGAACGGTCAGGAGGTCAGCCGGTCCGTCGGCTACAAGCCCGCCGCCGAGCTGGAGGCGTGGCTGCGGGAGAACGGGGCGATTTGATTTACGGGGGTTTTGTTCCTTCTTTACAAAGAAGGAACCGAAGAAATTCCAATAAGATAAACACAAAAAGCGCTGCTGTCGGAGAGTGACAGCAGCGCTTTTTTGGCTATGGCGTTGTCGGGGTTTTGGGACGAGTGCTCATCTGTATTACAGCCGTAGGGCGGCATGCCCCCATGCCGCCGAAGGTCCGCGTGGCCGCCTGTTTAACGGGTTGCCGCGCAAGGCCGGCGGAGGGGTCAAGACCCCTCCCTACGGACTAACGTTCACAGGTGCTTTGTAGGGAGCGGTCTTGACCGCTCCGTGCCCGTGTGCGGTAACCGCGCGTTTACGGGGCAGATGTTACCTGTATTACAGCCGTAGGGCGGCATGCCCCCATGCCGCTGAAGGTCCGCGTGGCCGCCCGTTTAACGGGTTGCCGCGCAAGGCCGCGGCGGAGGGGTCAAGACCCCTCCCTACGGACTAACGTTCACGGGTGCTTTGTAGGGAGCGGTCTTGACCGCTCCGTGCCCGTGTGCGGCAACCGAGCGTTTACGGGCAGCCACCGGGCCGGGCACGCCCGGCCCCTACCGCGCGGCTTAGGGGCAGATATTACCCGTATTACAGCCGCAGGGCGGCATGCCCCCATGCCGCCGAAGGTCCGCGTGGCCGCCCGTTCAACGGGTTGCCGCGCAAGGCCGCGGCGGAGGGGTCAAGACCCCTCCCTACGGACTAACGTTCACGGGTGCTTTGTAGGGAGCGGTCTTGACCGCTCCGTGCCCGTGTGCGGCAACCGAGCGTTTACGGGCAGCCACCGGGCCGGGCACGCCCGGCCCCTACCGCGCGGCTTAGGGGCAGATATTACCCGTATTACAGCCGCAGGGCGGCATGCCCCCATGCCGCCGAAGGTCCGCGTGGCCGCCCGTTCAACGGGTTGCCGCGCAAGCCCGGCGGAGGGGTCAAGACCCCTCCCTACGGACTAGCGTTCACGGGTGCTTTGTAGGGGGCGATCTTGACCGCTCCGTGCCCGTGTACGGCAGCGGAAGTGTCCACGGGAAAGACACCGTCCTTACCCCATCGCCTCCGCAATTTCCGCGTCCGTCAGGGTCTTGCGGACCGGCTGCGGCTCCCCGTCACCTTCGTGCAGAGCCATCACCCAGTAATCCAGATCCAGCCATTGGCCGAACTTGTACCCGGTGCGCTTCTCCGTCGCCATCTTTTTGAAGCCCATCGCGCGGTGGAAATCGTTGCTCTGGCGGTTATTCCCGGCCACAAGGGCAAAGGCGTTGTAATAGCCCTGCGCCTTCAAAAGCGCCAGCAGCGCGCGGTACAGCCGCCCGCCGACGCCCTGACCGACGCAGTCGGGCGCACAGTAGACCGTCGTCTCGACATCCCACGAGTACGCCTCGCGCTCATGCCACAGGTGCGCACAGGCAAAGCCCTGCAGCCGCCCGTCGGCGCTCTCGGCCAGGATAAACGGCGCGTTCTCCCGCACATGGGCAATGTTCGCGCGGTATTCCTCCACGGTGGACGGCGTGTACTGGAAGGTCTGCGTGCCGTGGCGCACGTACCAGTTGTACAGCGCACAGACCGCGGCGGCATCGTCCGGCGTGGCCATCCGCAGGGTAATTTTGTTGTCGGCGGCCCACCGGGCGGCCAGGACCTCTTTGTCGGCCTTCGGCAGCTTTTTCAGCGCTGCTTCGCGTTTTAATGCCGCACTTTTATCGGCGCATTTCTCTGCGTAGGCCAGGCGCACGGCGTCCCTGCCATGGCTTTTTGTGTACCTGGCCCCGCCCTTGCCGCTGCGGTGGGCTTTTAAGCGGCGGGCCAGATCGTTCGTCCAGCCGCCGTACAGGCTGCCGTCCGGGCAGCGCAGCAGGTAGGCCCAGGCGGGCGCGGGGGTCGGCTCCTGCGCCTCGGCGGGGCTGGGGGACGGGCCAAAGCGAATCGGTTCGGCTTCGCTCATTCCTCGCTGACCTTCTTCCCCGCGGCGCGCAGCGTGCGGCGGCATGCCTCGATGGCCGTCGCCTTGTCATCGGCGGTGATCAGGAACCGGCTGGGGTGGCAGAACCGCAGGCCCAGGCCGCTGACCTCGCGCAGCTTGTCCTCGGGCTTGCCGGCCCAGGCCACCGGGAACGGCTGCTTGCTGCGCTTGGTGCGGTGGTCGTTGACGCACTGCGCACTGTAGCCGCCGCGCTGGCTGGGGTAGACGACAAAGATCGCGTCGGTCTTGTACAGGCCGTTTTTCCACGGCATGTAGGCGGGCAGCACGACGATGCCGTCCTTCATACTGGCGTAGGCGCGGCGGACCGTGTCGTCGGCGCGGTTCACGGCGTTGGCGGCGGCGATCTCGTTCTCAAGGATCTGCTTTGCCACGGGCACGGCACGCCAGAAGCACACGTCGGGGTCATCCTTCGAGTCCCACAGCGGGTTGAAACTGCCGATGGCGTCGGCCAGCGAGTTCTGCTCGCCGGTGTTGTCGTTCAGATCCAACGGCTGGATGAAGTTTTCGTCCAGCAGGCGGGCCTGATGCTCGCCCACGAGCTGTGCGCCGAGCAGCCGCCACAGCAGGCCGAACGCGGCGTAGGGCACGCCGTTGGGGCGGCACTCCCGCGGCTCGGAGTGGTGGTCGAACATACCGCCGCCGACGTCGTAGACGATGCCGTCGAAGTCATCCGGCACAACGAAGCCCCGCGTCACCTGAATGTCAGGGCGCAGGATTTGTAAAAGGGCGGTGGAAAAAACATCGTCCGCATGGAATTTTCCGCCGTGGGTAAAGCCTTTTGCAGGGATTTTCATAGTATACTCCTCGCGTAAATCTATGGTGTGCCGCGGTGGCCGGGGACCGGCCGCCCTACGGGGTGTCGTGTTATGCTTGCATCGGGGGTAGGGGCTGGGCATGCCCGGCCCGGGCGTGTAAGGCGCAGCGGGCGTCTATGGGCAGGTGCAGGGCCGGGCATGCCCGGCCCCTACCGCGCGGCATATATTATAAGGTCAGTGTGTGGTACACCTCCCCGCCCAGCTCCTTCCAGGTAAACACGCCGTTTTCCAGCGTCATATAGCTGTGGGGGGTGCCTGCCTTGGGGATGGAGACCGAGCCGGGGTTGAGATACAGATTATCCGTCCCGAACACCTCCCAGGCGGGGATGTGCGTGTGGCCGTGCAGCAGGATGTCCCCGGGCTGCAGCGGCGGCAGGTGGGCCGTGTTGTACACATGGCCGTGGGTCGCGTAGAGCAGGCGGCTGCCCGCCGTGAGGACCGCGTAGTCGGCCAGCACCGGAAATTCCAGCACCATCTGGTCCACCTCGGTGTCGCAGTTGCCGCGCACGCAGAAAATCTGATTTTTCCGCGCGTTCAGCAGGGCGATGACCTCCTTGGGCGCATAGTCGGGCGGCAGGTCGTTGCGCGGGCCGTGGTAGAGCAGGTCGCCCAACAGCAGCAGGCGGTCTGCGCCCTCGCGGTCCCAGGCGGCCAGCAGGTCTCGGCAATAGCCCGCCGCGCCGTGAATATCCGATGCGATCAGCAGCTTCATAGCGTTCTCCTTTTATACCGTCACTTATACCGTCACATCGCCGACGATCATCCGCCCGTCGGTGCCGATGGCGTAGACTGTGTACTTGCGCGGCGTGTCGCCGTGCTCAAGCAGGATACCGCCCTGCGTCGGCTCCACATAGCTGAACTGCCGGTGGGCCGTGGTGGCGTGGGGGTGCTCATCAGGCAGGCTGTAGGCCAGAACGCCGCCCTGCGCACAGAAGTCGTCGGGCAGGGGGTGCTCCTCGCCGTTCAGATAGAGGCGGTAGACGCCGGGCGTGTCGGTGCCCACGGGGCGTATCCACGCGCTGCACCGGGTACGGCCCTGCGGCGGCGTGCTGGACTTGCGCTGGCGCATCAGCAGGGCCACATTGTCCCACGCGACCATAAAGTCGTCCAGCGGCATCTCGATCTCGCAGCCGAAATCCTCTGCCGCGGCATACGGGTCACAGAGCAGCACCTTGTGTTCGCCGTCCAGCGACGATGCAAACCCGCGCAGCGCTGCGCAGTGCCGCTCCGGCGCACCGGCGGCGATCTGTGCCGGGGTCGATTGCAATGTAACGACAGCGCCGCACCCGGCGCGGGCCTCGGCGCGCAGCAGCGCCAGGTCTGCGTAGGCCACCCACGCGGGGAAGCCCCACTGCGCCGCCGCGGCGGCGGCAAAGCTCAGGTTTCGGGGGCCGCAGTCATCGGGTGCGCGCCAGTCGCGCAGCACCTGGGCGAACTCCTCGGGCAGCAGATCGGCGCCCCAGCGGTTCGTCAGGCTGGCCAGCGAGATCGCCGCGTCCATCCAGGGCTGCAGCGCCGGGGCGCGGCGGGCCGCCGTGTAGGGCATCAGGTGCAGCCGTGCGTTGACGAGCCGCCCGCGCGCGGGGATGACATCCACCACCCGCACGCTGGCCCCCAGCAGCATAACAGCAGGACTCACCTTCTCATTTTTGGAGTAAAGGTAGATGCGCAGCTGCACCGCCGTGGCGTATTTGCTGTCAAGCTGCAGGCGGTCAGGCCAGCGCTGCACGGGGCCGCGCGCCTGGTAGGGCGGGCCTTCCCGGTGCAGACTGGGGCTCCACTTGCCAAAGCTGTTCCACGGCGTCCAGTTGCCGTCCACCATGACGCGGACCTGGGCCTCCACCGCCGTGTCCGCGGGCGAGGCCGCGTTCCAGCTGACCCGCAGCGCATCAAACAGCGGCATCGGGATCGGTGCGCTGGTGTAGCAGCCGTAGGGCACATAGCCGCCCTGCACCAGATCCAGCACGATGCAGTTCTGCTGGACGGTCACGTTGTCCAGCTCACCGTGCATGAAGGCTTCGGTGTCCTGCAAAAGGACGGTATTTTTTTCCATACCGGGTCCCCCTTACTGGTCGAATTTGGGCTGGTTCTGCGCCATGCGCTCCTCGATCTCGGCGGCGCGGCGGGCGTTGATCGTTTCCTCGAGCTTAAAGACCTTTTCGAGACCCGGGTAGACGATCATCAGGGCAATCGTGACGGGCAGCCAGAAGCCGAACGCCAAAATCGTCAGGATCGTGGCGGGCAGGTAGAGCAGCGTTGCGCCCCAGTACAGGGCCAGCACCAGCGCCGCCGCCGCGGTGCGCGGGAAGAAGCCGAAGAACATCAGCCCGGCGTTTTTGGCGATTTGGGCAAGCGGCAGATCCACGAGCGGCACCTGCGCCAGCAGCCAGGCGAAGAAGCCCGTGCAGACGAAGATGCCCGCGAAGGAGGCGACCCACAGGGCGGTGCTGGTGTTGCCGCTCTCGGCCTGGGCGCGGAGCATCCAGGCCCAGCTGCCCACAAACAGGCCCAGCAGTGCGCCGGGCACAAGGCTCTGCCGCCAGTTCTGCTTCCAGGCGCGTTTATAGGTGTTCCACCAGTAGCCGGGCTCATCGCGCAGGGCGCGCAGCACGGTATCGATCATACCGGACAGGAACGGCCCGCCGATCAGGCCGCCGACCACACCGCCGACGACGGTCAGCAGCGCGGACCCGGCCATCATGCCAAAGACGGCCAGCGCCGTGCCGGGCAGAAAGCCCAGCACGCAGAGGATGCCGGATTTATACAGCGGCCACAGGTCGCGGCCCAGCAGTTCAAAAAAGCGCGCAATGCCGACCTTACGGCCCTGGCTGGGAGTTTCGTTTGTTTCGTTTGACATGACGAGGTTTCCTTTCTCGGCTGATTTTTCGGCTAAAGTTTTAACGGCAGTCTCCCGGGAACTCCTTCTTTCTTTTGTGACCAAAAGAAAGAAGC
>ERZ827088.2226-NODE-2226-length-21010-cov-3.525555_pt1 | contig 21010 bp, 18 predicted proteins | sample MGYA00519922_ERZ827088 | MGnify/ENA primary metagenome ERZ827088 (study PRJEB31778, sample SAMEA3449254) | human gut metagenome | biome: human gut; feature: human-associated habitat; material: faeces | place: United Kingdom | collected 2010/2012 ...
AGGCCGTTCGCGCCCTCATCGACCGTACGGTCGGCGAGGCCGCCCGCCTGCGCCGCGCCGACGCCATCACGCTCGTGCCGAAGGCCCCTTCGGGCGAAGGCCTCACGCTCTCCGAATTCAGGGAATTCCTCTTCGAGAAGGCGCCCGAATGCAGGCGCATGACGCTCAAGGACTACGCCTGGCTGCCGCACGAGTACGGCATGCGGCCCGACACGAGGCCCGGTGCGCCGCTTCTGGCCGACGTCACCGAGGGCATCACGCACTGCCCGCCGCTCGGCTACCTCTACGGCCAGGGCAAGAGCATCGGCATGGACGCTCTCGGCGCCGCGGGCGCCTGCGCGGGCTTCCTCTTCCTTGACGTGAAGGATGATGCCGAAGGACTCGCGCCGAAGAAGGACCGTCGCATCAAGGCCCGCAAAATGCTCGAGGTCCAACTGCGCGGACTCGGGGACGGATATCTGGACGTCGTGGGTTACGCCTCGGGCGTGCGCTACGAGTACCTGCAGTTCATCGCCTGGGACCTCTCGGCCGTGCTCGAGTGCGCTTCGGCCGCCTTCGAGGAGCTCGACGACGTCGTCGAGGCGGGCTTCCACACCTATCTGCGAGACGCCTCGGCCTTCATGATGAAGACGAGGAACGGAAACCCCGAAGACCTTCCCGACGAGGCTTTCGGCGAGGACGAAGCAGAGGGCTCGCACCTCTTCGGCAGCATGAAGGCAGGCGGCGACGAGCATGCCGCTGAAAGACGGGGCGGCTTCAGGGATCCGCGACTTACGGCTGCGGCGACGGCCTGAGGGTCAATAACCCCCGCCTCAAGGCGGAGGCTTGAAAAAGCCTTTATTGACTAGTCTCAGCAAACCTCCTCGGGGAGGCGAGCTACGTTGGTTTGGAATGTACAGGCACCGTGGGATGTTCATCCACCAGACGCCATTCCTTGTCAAAGGCTTTCGCCTATTCGACAAGGTGAAGTGTAAGGGAAGAATTGGGTTCATTTTCGGTCGCCGTTCCTTTGGATACTTCGATGTCCGAACGCTGGATGGAGTCCGGCTTTCCGCCGGCGTCAGCTTCAAAAAACTGATGCTAGTTGAGAAGCGAACCACGTTTTTGACTCAACTAAGAAAGGAGTGCGGCGCTTCCTCCCCTTCCTAAAGGAAGAGGTTTCCGCGCCGAATCATTATGAAACAGAAAACGGGAGGCCTCCCTGCGGACGCCTCCCGTTTTCCTGTGCCTCATTCAGGCGGCCTTTCAGGCCTTCGGCTCGATGAGCTTCGTCACGTCGACCCAGCCCAGCGCGCCCGAGGCCTGCTCGGTCTCGTCGGGCGTGAGCTCGATCGTGGTGCGGTCGTCGCCGCAGGCAAGGGCGTCCACCTTATCCTGAGCGGCCTGCATCAAGCATCGTCACGAGAATTCCTTCGTTATCCGCGCGAACAAATGAAGGGGCCGCCCGGCCTTTGCGTCTTCACGCGGCGGCGGGCGGCCCTTCCGGGTTCAGATGAATGCCGGGATCATTCGATGCGTTCACCATGGAGCGAGAGGTCAAGCCCCATGCGTTCCTCGTCGGACGTGACGCGCAGGCCCATGACGACGTCGATGATCTTGAGGAGGATCCAGCTCACGGCGCTTGCGTAGACCATCGTGGCGACGACGCTTGCGGCCTGGATGCCGACCTGGGTCATGACGGGATTCATTTCGGAGCCCGTGACGGCGCTCGAGGCGAAGACGCCGGTGAGGAGGGCGCCGACGATGCCGCCCACGCCGTGCACGCCGAATGCATCGAGCGAGTCGTCCCAGCCCGCCATGCGCTTGAGGAAGACCGCACCCCAGAAGCAACAGACGCCGCCGATGAGGCCCATCACGAGTGCGGCGACGGGACCGACGAAGCCCGAGGCGGGCGTGATGACCACGAGGCCGCCGACGGCGCCCGAAATCAGGCCCAGAAGCGAGGGACGGCCGCGAAGCATCCATTCGACGAGCATCCAGGAGACGCCCGCAGCGGCGGCTGCGATCTGCGTGACGAGGATCGCCATGACGGCGCGCTCGTTGGCGGCAAGGCCGGAGCCGCCGTTGAAGCCAAACCAGCCGATCCAGAGGATGGCGGCGCCGAGCATCGCAAAGGTGAGGTTGTGCGGACTCATGGGCTCGCGACCGTAGCCGAGGCGCTTGCCCAGCACGAGACAGGCGACGAGGCTCGAGACGCCCGCGTTGATGTGCACGACCGTGCCGCCCGCATAGTCAAGCGCGCCCATGTCGAAGAAGAATCCGCCTTCGGCCCAAACCCAGTGGCACACGGGCGAATAGACGCACAGCGACCAGAGAATCATGAAGACCAGCATCGCCGAGAACTTCATGCGGCCCGCAAAGGCGCCGATCATCAGCGTAGCCGTGAGAATCGCGAACGTCATCTGGAAGCAGACGAAGAGCAAAGTCGGAATGGAGCCCGACATGCTGTTGATGTCGAGACCATTGAGAAACACATGCGAGAGCCCGCCCACGAAGGCGCTGCCCGGCCCGAAGGCGAGCGAATAGCCTGCGGCGAACCAGACGAGCGTGAGCGCGCAGCAGATGACGGTCGTCTGCGCAAGGATCGAGAGCACGTTCTTCTTTCTGGCCATGCCGCCGTAAAAGAGTGCGATTCCCGGGATCGTCATGAAGAGGACGAGCGTCGTGGAGACGAGCATCCAGACGACGTCGGCCTTGTCCATGGAGGCCTCGGCGGCAAGCGCCGCGGGTGAAAGGGCCGCCGTAGCGAGGAATGCGGCGATTCGGATGAGTGCGGACATTTGTCTTTTCTCCTGAGTGTTCGGTCTGCTTTAAATTCAAATCGAGTGCTGCCGACTGCCTCAGACGGCCGCGTCGTCCGTTTCGCCCGTCCTGATGCGCATGACGTGCTCGAGGTCCATCACGAAGATCTTCCCGTCGCCGATCCTGCCGGTGTTCGCGGCCGAGGCGATCGACTCGACCACCTTGTCGCAGAGTTCGTCGGAAACGGCGATCTCGAGCTTGATCTTCGGGAGAAAGTCAACGACGTATTCGGCGCCGCGATAGAGCTCCGTATGTCCCTTCTGGCGCCCGAAGCCCTTGACTTCCGTGGCGGTGAGGCCGCTGACGCCGCAGTCCGCGAGCGCTTCGCGCACGTCGTCGAGCTTGAACGGCTTGATGACCGCAATGATGTACTTCATGGTTTTTCCTCTGTGAGTGAGATGCTTTGTGCGGAGGGCGGGGAATCCCGTGTCCTTGATCCACTCTTAAGCAAAAGGCGTGCCAAAGGCCCGTATTCGTCTATGGGAGATGAAATTCAGCAAATGGAACCTCAACGGGGCCTGAAGCGTGAGGAAATTCGCTTAAAGGCGGCGGCAGAGGCGCTTTTAAATGATTCGGGTTGCCGGGATGCACCGTTTTGGGGCACGGCGCGTGCGCAGGCGCCCGCGAGTGGCGCCCTGCGGCCGGGCGGGCACGGAGAACGGGGCGGAAAAGGGGAGATATGAACGAAATCGGGCGGCCCTCCGGAGAGGACCGCCCGAACGTGGTGCGGAGTTTCTGATGCGTCAGAGCGCGCCGAAGAGCATGAGCGCGACGGACATGCCGATGATGGAGCAGCCGACGCTCAACGAGCTCATGTTGGCGGCCATGGCGATGTCGCCGTCGAGCTGAGCGGTGAAGACGAGGCTCATGGCGGGAATCGGAGAGAGGCAGGTGAGGGTGAGGGCCATGCGGATCTCCTCTTCGAAGGGAAGGAAGTGCCAGACGCCGAGCGCGATGAGGATGCAGAAGACCCAGCGGCTCGCAAGCAGCTTGAGCACTTTGCCCATCTTGCCGCCGCCCATCGAGAAGCTGATCGACTCGCCGATCATGATCATGCAGAGGAAGGTGTTGGCGTGCGCGCCGATGGCGGTGCTGGTGATGACGCCCTCGGGAAGGCGCATGTCGAGGACGGACATGAGGCCCACGAAGGCGAAGGTGACGAGCGGGCCCGAGCGCACGAGCTTCGAGACGACCAGCTTGACCGTGCGCCATAGCGTCGTCTTCACGCGGGTGCCCGCAATCACCGCAAAGGTGCCGCCGCCCGCCATGACGCAGTTGCCCACGTCGAACATGCAGGTCGCCATCAGGCCCGTCGTCGGGAAGAAGGACTGCACGTACGGAACCGCAAACGGACCGACCGAATAGCCGCCCACGTTGAGCCTCACGAAGTCGCGCCACTGCGTGTCCGCGATGTTGCGCGAGAGAAAAAGCCCCCAGACGAGGAAGATGATGTTCGTGAGGAGCCCCAGGCCCGCAATGAGGAGCATGTCGCCCTCGATCCTGACGCCGTTGAGGTTCGTGAGGATCACGCACGGGAGCGTGACGTTCATCACCAGGGCGCTGATGGCCGCAAAGGCCTGGTCCTTCAGGATGTTGAAGCGCCTGAGCAGATGCCCGAGCACGATGAATGCCGCCAGGGACATCACCTTGGCGAAGCTGTCTTCCATGATTGTCTTCCGTCTTTTGTAGATGAGGGGCCGGCGCCCGGGCGTTCAGGCGCCCGAACAGGAAATTGTGCGCCTGCAGAGGCCGAAATTCTACCTCCCGAGGTATGTATCGGTACCACGCCGACCGACGGAGGTGGACTGATCGGGAAGTCTTCTGAAACGGAATCTCCCGTGACTGTGCACTCGTTTGTACAGATCTTCCTTCGGGTGGAAATGTCACAGCCGTCCCCAAACGAGGTCTTTCGGTACGCTTTCCATGGGTCGTGTCGGCGCCCTCTCCGCCGGCGTTGGTTCCTACAACGTCGTGTACGGCTACACTGCCTTCGGTACGGGTTGGGGCGACACGGTCGGCGCCAAGAGCCTGTTCAACCTCGGCGATCGTGACCGCATGGACAACACCGTCACGTACGTCACCCCGAAGTTCGGCGGTCTTACGGCCTACGCACAGTACTCCTTCAACGCTAACGGCGCTGAAGACGCCCAGTCCTCCCTCAACAAGCGTTACGCTGGTCTCGGTCTGAAGTATGACCTCGGTGCCTTCAGCACGGGCCTCGTTGTTGACACGGTCATGAACAAGGGTACCGATGCCAACTCCGAAGATTCCCTCGGCGTGTCCTGGGGTACTTCCTACGACTTCGGCGTCGCGAAGGTCCTCGGCTTTGCCCAGTACGGTCAGAACGAAAACAAGCTCGGCGGTTTCGTTGGTGCCGATGCCTGGATCTCGGCCGGTGAAGGCACGGTTACGGCCGAGGAAGGCATGAAGGGTTATGCCGTTGCGCTCGGCGTTGCCGCTCCCGTTTTCGGCGGTACTGCCTTTGCCCAGGTCAACTACGTTGACGGCGAATCCGAAGGCGTCATCAACATGACGACTCAGGAGCGCACGGCTGAATTCGACCGCTGGGGTCTCGCCGCTGCCTACGAATATCCGCTCAGCAAGCGCACGAAGGTCTATGGCTTCGCCGGTTATAACGAAGGTTCCATCGACTCGACCGGCAAGAACGATCACGTGACCGTCACGACCAAGACTGCTGAAGCCGGTTTCGGTCTCGGTCACAAGTTCTGATGATTCGAGCTCAAGCTTCTGGATTCTGAATGAACACGGCGCCCGTCCGGAGCAATCCGGGCGGGCGTCCTGCGCATTGCAGGCCCGAATGATCCTGATGCAGAAGCTGCCATCCTGCATGAATATTCACGTAAGAAAGGGGAGGGGAGCGGCTTGCGCGCCAACTGCCCCTTCGATATACTCACGTCCTTTTTCGGCGCCTTCACGGGCGCCGTTTGTTGTTGTGAAAAGCCTGTTGGGCAGAACATTGAGGAGATTTTGATGAGCGGCATGTATGATCCCCCGCATCCTGGCACGATTCTTGCTGAGACGCTGGAGCATCTGGGACTCAACGCCAGGCAGTTTGCCAGGCACCTCGACGTGACGCCCGCCGCAGTGACGCGCGTTATGAAGGGTGAAGGCCCCGTCACGCCCGAGCTCGCCGTACGCATCGCCCACGTGCTTCCCGGTCCGTCCGCTGCCATGTGGCTGCGCCTGCAGTACTGCCACGACGTCTGGCAGGCCGAGCACATGCTCGCCATCTCCCGTCTGCGTCCGCTGACGCTTTCCGAGGAGGAGAAGGCCGAAGCCGTGCGCACTCGCCTGGCGGCCGAAGAGGTCTGTGCCGACTGACCGAATCCTTGCCGAAGGGCAGGGCAGTCGAGAAGAGCAGGGCGCCGGCAGAGGGCGGTACGCGTCGTCTTCCCTGCTGCCATCAGGGGCCGTCAGGGCCTCCGAGGGCTGAATGCCGGAAGAAAACATTCCCTTTCCCGAGGTGTGACATGAGCTGACAGGGCGCAGTTCGTTAACGTGCTTGACGACCTCGCAGAGGCGCTCCTCACCGACGGCTTCGGAATTCTCGAGCGATCGGGCGACGGCACGAGACTCGGGGAGGCTGTTCAAAGTGCGCTGGCTGCGCTCGAGGCCCTCAAAAGGGCTGAAGCTGAGGCGCCTGAAGTCACAAAGGAAAGGCGGGAAATGCCTTGGGACGAAAACCCCGAGGGCACCATGGTCGAGACGGGTGAAGACTGGATCGATCTGCCGGACGAAACGCTTGAAGCCGCAGCCTCGTCGCTTGCGTCGGGAGACGTCGACTCGCTCGCCCCATTTGCCCGAGACGACGAGTTCCTTGCTGCCATGCTCGAGGAAAGCATCGTGTTCTGCGGCGGCAGGGAGACGGACGTCCGAACGACACTCGAGCAGACCGCGAAGCGTCTGGGCTTCACGTACGAGGCGCTCATGAAGGGCGCTGCCGACGGTACCGCCGTCGGACGCGTCGTGGCGCAGGTGAAGCGCGAGCATCCTGTGTTCGCGACGAGGAACTGACGGACGAAGGCACAGACCGCGCCTGAAGACCTGAAGTTCGAAAAGCTGTGAAATGAAGGACGGAAACCCGTCCTTCTTCACTTTTTTAAATATTCAACATAACCACTATTATGTTGAGTAATCTAAAGAGCGGAAAACGGCTTTTTCCGCTGTTTGACTTTACAACCGGGTTCGGCGCATTTCCTGCCCGTCTGCGCACAAATGACCAAATGACCGTCGGATGTCTGCTTCGGTCCCTGCGTTTGCCAAAAAAGACAAATTTGCGGTTTTTCGATCGGCGGATCCTCCCGCCTATCATGTTCCTGTTCGACACATACTGTCGCTCTTCGAAAACAGGATCAAAGGAAACAACATGTCCATCATCAACGACTTCAAGAATGAATTCCGCTTCTCCGCTCACGGCCGCACGAGCCGCAGGAATTTCTGGATCTATCAGATCGGCCTGTTTGTCCTGGGCCTTGCTGTTGCCATGGGTTGCGGGACCATCATTGGTCTGACGAATGCTGTGGTCGGCTTCTGGTTTATTATCGCTGCTCTGCTCATCCTTCCCTTCGGCATCGCCAACATCTTCGTTACGATCCGTCGTCTGCATGACATGGGCTATTCTGGCTACTGGTATTTCGCCCTCCTGGCTGCAGGCATGTTTGCCTCCGCTCTTGACAAGGTCGTTCCCGTTGCCTCGCTGATTGTGACGGTGATCGTTTACGTCTGTCTGAGCCAGAAGTCTCAACCCGGACTCAACAAGTATGACGTGACCGAATAACGTTCCCGATCGAAACAGTTGCTGTAGTGAGAAGCATGCAGCAGTTTCCGTTTCCTCAAGGCGACGGTTTCGGCGGTATCACTTTCCATGAGGTTTCATGCAGACGCTTTTTGTGCGTTTTGGGCCATGATGGCGATCGTCATGCAGAATACGGCCGTCTTGTCGGGGGCGGAAGCCTCTTTGAGGACGGTCCGCGCGTTACGTCGGCCTCAACGCGCTCTACAGCGTCCCCTTCGTCATGCCCAGTCCCTTCCCTTCCCTTCCCTTCCCTTCCCTGTCTCCCTCATCGGGCGGAAGGCTAAGTCTGCAACGAATTCCCTTCTCTACAATCTGCAGCGCTTGTCGGTTTCACGCGTTCTGCCGGGCGGAACGATGGCTGGCTCGGCCATTCATGCGGGTTCCGCGCCCGAGCTCCCCTGTCGATGGCCGACAACGGTTGTCTGCTCGCGCATGTTCATGACGCGCGCGGCGGGCGGCCTTGTTTTGGCGGCGCCCTTCTCTAATCGCGTCTTTCAAGAGTTTCTTCTGCTGCTTCATGAGGCTTGGGCAACTGTTTTTGCTTTGTCCCGCGTCCTATGGGGTTCTGAGCAACTCTTTCTTCGATGCAAGAGGACATCGATCGCGCACGATGTTAAAATCACATAAAAGTGTGATGAAAATCACGAAATCATGTAGAAAAGTGTGAGGCATGGATCTATGGAACGCTTTGCTATAAAGAAAATGCTCGCCTGGAAACAGTCGAGTCGACGCAAGCCGCTAATCTTGAAAGGAGTTCGCCAGGTTGGCAAGACCTGGATACTCAAGGAATTCGGAAAGCGGTATTACAAAAATGTTGCTTACTTCAACTTTGATGAAAATGAGGAATTCAAGCAGTTTTTCGAAACAACCAAGGATGTGAGTCGTATCCTCCAAAACTTAATGTTGGCTTCTGGTCAGCAGATTCTTCCCGGCGAAACATTGGTAATTTTCGATGAAGTACAAGATGCACCGAAAGTTATCAATTCATTGAAATATTTCTGTGAGAATGCTCCTGAGTACCACATAGCCTGCGCTGGGTCATTGCTAGGGATTGCTCTCGCCAAGCCTTCGTCATTTCCAGTAGGGAAAGTCACTTTTTTGCAAATTGATCCAATGACTTTTTCGGAATTCCTGTTGGCTAATGGTGATGGCAACTTTTTGCGTTTTACGGAAACGATTGATCAGTTGGAGCCAATTCCTGATGCATTCTTCAAGCCTCTATGTGAGAAATTGAAGATGTATTACGTGACGGGGGGAATGCCGGAAGCAGTTCTGATGTGGACTCGGGATCGTAATGTTGAAGCGATGCAGGAAGTCCTTTCTGACATCATTCTTGCGTACGAGCGTGATTTCGCGAAGCATCCTGATTCGAAGGAATTTCCCAAGATCTCCATGATTTGGAGATCACTGCCCTCTCAGCTTGCTAGAGAAAATAAAAAGTTCATCTACAGGGTGGTAAAGGAAGGCGCACGTGCAAGAGAGTACGAAGATGCCTTGCAATGGCTTGTTGATGCTCGACTTGTGCATAAGGTTTATAAAAGTACTGCTCCAGGTTTGCCGGTTGCCGCCTATGATGACTTATCGGCATTCAAAATCTATCTCGTCGATGTAGGACTTCTTCGTAGATTGGCCCGGCTGGCTCCCACTGCTTTTGGTGAAGGCGACCGCCTGTTTGTAGAGTTCAAGGGAGCTCTAACTGAAAACTTCGTCCTGCAGACCCTGATGACGCAGTTCGAAGTTCCGCCTCGATATTGGAGTCAAGCCAATCCTCCCTATGAGGTCGATTTTTTGATTCAGAGAGAAAACGATATTATTCCGATTGAAGTTAAATCGGAGGCTAACACTGCGAGTCGGAGCATGAAGAAGTTCAAGGAACTCTTCCCGAATCAAGTGAAGCTACGCGTGCGCTTCTCGCTCAACAACCTGAAGCTCGACGACGATGTTCTTAACATACCGCTCTTCTTGGCGGATCAGGCGGACCGTCTGATCGGCCTGGCACTCAGGATTCGCGGGCAGGCCGGCATCGAAAGCAAGTGACACGGATCTCCCTTTTCTTTTGTCCAGGGACATTGTTGCCACGACTGAGCAATCGCAATGTTCACGTCATGCCGGCTTGGGCACGCATTTCGGGTTGGCATGAATTCGAAGTGAAAAAAAGGGATGCTGTTATTTTTTCGGCATCCCTTTGATTGTCGGGCTTCAGCCTTGATCAGGCGCGGGCGCGCAGCCACCTGAGCGCGATGTCGGAGGACGTTGCGGCGGCAGCCTTCACGAAGGTCATGTAGTCGATCTTGACGTCGCCGCTGGCCTCGTCGGAGATGACGCGGATGGCGGCAAACGGGATCTTGTTGACGAAGCAGACCTGGGCGATGGCGGCGGCCTCCATTTCGACGGCGGAAGCGTTGAAGGTGGAGACGATCCATACGCGGCGCTCGGTCGTGTGGACGAACTGGTCGCCCGAGGCAATGACGCCGAGGCGGTGGTTGACGTTGGCGGCGGCGCAGACGCGGTCGAGCTCGTCGGCGATCTTCGTGTCGGCGGGGAGCTCGATCATGTTGATGCCGGAGATGAGGCCCACGGGGTCGCCGACGGCGGAGGTGTCCATGTCGTGCTGGACGCAGGCCGTGGAGATGGCCACGTCGCCGATGTGGAGCTCGGGCGTGAGCGTGCCCGCAACGCCCGAGTTGACGATTTCGGTGACGCCGAACTTGAGGATCATGGTCTGGGCGCAGAGGGCCGCGAAGACCTTGCCCACGCCGCTGCGGGCGAGGACGACGCGCCTGCCCTCGAGGCTGCCGATGATGAAGTCGATGCCCGAGACGGTTTCGGTGCGGGCGTTCTTCATCATGCTGCGAAGAATCGCGACTTCGACGTCCATCGCGCCGATGATGCCGGTGATCTGCATGTGTCTGTCTCCTCAGATGGCTTCGCCCGCCTTGTTGAAGAGCGGGAGGGGTTCAAGGAAGGTGATGTCAGTGCGCTCGGCGGCTTCGCCCTCGGCGAGGACCGCGGCGCGGCCGACGACGATGCCGCCCGCCTTTTCAACGAGCTTCTCGAGGGCTTCAAGGGACTTGCCCGTGGAGATGACGTCGTCAACGATGAGAATGCGCCTGCCCTTCATGAGGGCGGCGTCCTCTTCCGTGAGGAAGAGCTTCTGCATGCCGGCGGTCGTGATCGACTGGACGTCGACCTCAAGGGCCTCGCCCATGTAGAGCTTCATTTTCTTGCGGGCGACGAAGTAGCGCGCGGCGCCGGCCTGGCGGGCCATTTCGTGAATGAGCGGGATGCCCTTGGCTTCGGCCGTCAGCATGTAGTCGTACTCGGGGGCCTTTTCAAGGAGGGCCGAGGCGCAGGCAACGGTGAGCTCCTGATCGCCGAGCATGATGAAGGCTGCGATCTGCAGCTCGTCGGAAATGGGAAAGAGAGGCAGGTCGCGCTTGAGGCCGGCGACTGCGATCGGATAATGCATCTGGAGACTCCGCTTGGAGATTGTGCGATGAAGGGTGCCGGAAGCGTCCGGCGTGCGACGGGTATTGTACAACGTGTGCGCAGGCACGAAGGCCTTGGGAAAAGGCGTTTGGAAACAGCAGGAAGGCCTTCGCCGGAGATGAAAAAATGGGCGAACCGGCCCTTCGGTGGTGTGGCGCCATGCGGCGAAGCGCGTCCGCTTCGGCGGCCCGTTTGCGGAGTGGTTGCTTCGTCACCATGGTGTCGGCATCTCGTCTCCAGGCGCCGTCGATCCCGGTCATGGCGGTTGGCAGTTGCACTAGAAGGCGTAAAGCGCAATGAAGTACTCCGCTTTGCGGGACCTTTTGAAGCGCCGGTGCTGACGCAGGCGGGGCTCGTCGACTTCGGGCGCAGGAAGGATCCGGTCTCCGGCAAGCCTGCGCTCGGTTGGAAGTACAAGGAAAAGTTTCTCACGGGACCCGAGAAGGGACTGCCTGCGGGCGTCTCTTATCTCGACAAGGAAGGCTGCGAGAGAACGTCGATTCGTGTGAAGTGATGGATGGATCCCGCACCCGATGCGACGCTCGGCGACATGATCATGGCGGGAAGAAGAGCCGTTGCGGGACTGGGAGATACGGTCAGCGTTCCCTGGCGGGGCCTGAAGTTCAAAAAGCCTTGGACGCCCTGCCCCGTCGAGGCTCTGACCTTCGTCGGGCACTACTGGCTGGATGAGGACGAGGCCGGACCGCTCACAGACATGCTCGCGTGCCTTGACTGCAGCGTTGCTCGAGGCGGCGCATTATGCGCGTACAGGCACGAGTCGGGACGAAGGACGCTGGATCCGGAGGCGTTCCTGACGGTGCCCGCTCTTCCCGATTGATCCGGCGGGCGTGAAAAAGGCGGCGGCAGAAGATTCTGCGCCGCCTTTATTCAACTCAGGCAGGGAGCTGCGTCATGCGAACGACTCCCTGCGCAGGTCGGAAGGATCGTCAGAAGCCGTAGCGAACGCCGACGGTGGCGCGCCATTCCTGATCGATGATGCCGCCGGACGTGCGTTCGACGTCGGCCCAGAGGTAGGTGGATTCGGACAGGTTGAAGTTGGCGCCGATGCCGTATTCGAACCAGGTGTCCTTGCCGTCCTGCTTGAGCGAGTTGGTGTTGTCGCCCGTTCTGGCGAAGATTTCCCGGTCGCCCAGGAATTCATGAACGGCGGAGGCGCGCAGCCAGACTTCGCCGCGGTTGTTCGGGCAGGTGAAGCCCGTTGCGAAGCCTGCGCGACCGATCAGGCTGTCGAAGTCGCCGATCTCGTAGGTGGCGGCGTTCACGCCGTTGCTGAGCGTCAGATCTTCCGCACCCGCGTGCGTGTACGTGGCCTCGATCTGAGGTTCGATCCAGATGGTCCTGGCGAGGTCGAAACGCCAGCCGAACTCACCCGAGAGGCTCGTCGTGACCGTGTCGAGGTCGCCCTTGTAGACGCTGTCGATCGTCATGTCGTTGGAGGCCTTGGCCACGCGGGCCACGACGTCGGCGAACATGCCGTTGTCGCCCATCCAGACGCCGTAGGCGGCCAGACCGAAGGCGTCCATGTCGGCTTCGCCGCGCGCGAAGTCGGTGTCGGACCAGGTGTAGCTGGCGGCCACGCCGAAGCGCACGCCGTTGTCGAGCGGCATGGTGTCGAAGCCGGCCTGGAACGTATTGAAGTCGTTCTTGAGGCCCGCGTCGGATTCGAGCCTGCCGCCGTCATAACGGGCCCAGACGCCGTTCTTGCCGCTGGACGAACGAAGGTCGCCCATGCGCTTGCGCACGTCGTTCATGAGAATGCGGTTGAGCGAAAGCGAGCTTGCGGCCGCCAGATCGAGCGTGTCGCGAATGAGCGTGTTGGTGCCAACCGAAGCCGTCGAACCGTCCTTGTTGAAGGTGATGTCGGGATTGACCAAGCCTTCCTTGACATGGGCTTCGACCGTGGTCTTGTCGCCCGTCTTGATCTGGGCAAGCGCCTTCCTGGCGAGCGCCTCGTCGACGACGTCGGCGTTCTGGACGAGGTCGACGTTGAGATCGGCCGTGACGTCCTTGTTTTCAACGGTGAAGCTGCCGAGCTTTTCGGCGCCCGCATCAAGACGGATGGTGGCTGCGGAATTGTTGGCGAGATTCACGGCCGTGACGTTGTGGTTGTTGAGGTCGACGACACCGCCCTTGAGGGTGAGTTCGGAGACCTTGCTGTCGCCTTCGGCCTTCCAGAGCGCGCCGTCGGAGAAGCCGAGCGTCGTCGTGCCTGAGGTCTCTGTGATGACGGCGCCCGTGAGCGAGGAACCTGCGCCATTGAAGTCAGCCGAAACCGTGGCTGCCTTGGCGAGGATGTCGCCGTCGACGACGGTCGTGCCCTTGCTGTCAAGTGTGATGGCGCCTTGCAGGCCGTTGACGGCGTTTGCACTGCCGCCCTTGATGTAGATGGACTTTTCCGCCTTGATCGTCACCCCGCCCGTATTGGCGGAGGAGACGCCGTATTTGTTAGTGCTGGCGATGTCGACCGTTTGAGCGTCGATGCTGACGGTGCCGGTGGAGTTGGCGGCAATGCCGTTGCTACCTCTGAGGACGAGGTCGCCCGCGTCAATGGTGATCGTGCCCTTGCCTTCTGCATGAATGGCCCACGGGCCCGTGATCGTCAGCTTCTTGGGTGTCTTGATCGTGATTGAAGAGTTCTCATGATCAGTCGGCGTGAAGATGCCGTTCGTGGCGCCCTGGATGCTGATGTCGTTGGCTGCGTTCAGGTCGAAGACGCCATAGGCGTCGATGCCGTTGTATGTGGTGTTCGTGATGGTGATGTCGGAGGCTTTGATCGTGGCGCCGTACTTGCTCAGGCGGTCAACCGTGTACGATTCGTTTGGGTTGTCAAAGACCACGAGATCTCCTGCTGTTGCAACGGCGGACATGGCGCCGAGAACGGCCAGCGAAACGAGAGACTTCATGTACATGCAGATCCTCCTTTGAGTCAGGTTGGTTCAGGGCGGACACGGACGAATCCGTTGTTCTCCGGAAATCGCACAGTCCGCGCACTCTTCCTAGACGCACAGAGGTCTGAATGCAATGGAAAATTGCTCTCAGGATTAAAGGTGTTGCCCAAAAGCGACATAAGAGGTGTTTTTTGCCGAAAGCTGTCCGGAGGCGCTCCGCGGACGGTGCGGTTCGTCGCGAGGATCCTCGTCGGAAGGCCTTCGCGATGCGGGCTACAATTCGGAATGCGTTTGATGCTTCATGGAGGTCTTTTTCATGCGTTGGCAGGATCTTGAGGAAAGCTCGTCGGTCGAGGACCGCCGGGGGATGGGCCGCTCGGGAGGCCTTCGCACCCGCGGCGGCATTCCGCTTCGCGGGAAGACGGGGCTGGCCGTCGTGATCGTGGTGCTCGTGGCTGGCTACTACGGGATCGACCTCACGCCTTTGCTGACGGGAGAGCCCTTCCCCGTCGAGACGCAGACGACGGCTTCGGCGCCCTACAAGGGCACGGCCGCCGAGGAGGAGCTCGCGAAGTTCTCCCGCGTTGCGCTCAAGACGACGGAGGACGTCTGGACCGAGATCTTCCGCGCCACGGGCGAAAGGTATCCGCACCCGAAGCTCGTGCTCTACACGGGCAGCACCTCGACCGCCTGCGGCTATGGCCGGTCGGCGATGGGCCCCTTCTATTGTCCGGCCGACAGGAAGGTCTACCTTGACTTGAGCTTCTATGACGACATGCAGAAGAAGCTCGGCGGAGGCGGCGACTTTGCGCTCGGATACGTCCTCGCCCACGAAGTCGGGCACCATGTGCAGACCGTGCTCGGCATTTCCGAGCAGGTTCAGACGCTCCAGCAGCGCGTGACGAAGAAGGAAGCAAATGCGCTCCAGGTCAAGATGGAGCTTCAGGCCGACTGCTTCGCGGGCGTCTGGGGGCACTTTATGGAAAAGCGCGGGATTCTCGAGGCGGGCGACCTTGAGGAGGCGCTCAAGACCGCCACGGCCATCGGAGATGACCGCCTGCAGAAGGAGGCCACGGGCCGCGTCGTGCCCGACAGCTTCACGCACGGGACCTCGCTCCAGCGCCTCAACTGGTTCAAGAAGGGCTTCAAGAGCGGCAATCCCAATGTCTGCAACACCTGGCAGGCGGACAAGCTCTAGCCTTTGACATTTTCATCTGCCTTTCGGGTCCGCAGGCCTTCTGACCGTGGGCCCGATTTGTTTTCAGGGAGATGGGCTCGGCGAGAGGGTGATTCCAAAAAAGGAAGCCTGAGGCATTGCAAATGTTTCGCCGTGTGGCTTTGCGGGACGCGGACCGTCAAGGCGCGGTAGGATGAAGGCATGAGGCTCCTCATGCGGCGCAGCGTGCCGCAGGGGGCGACCGCATGCCCGTGACAACAGGAGGAAAGCCATGCTGAGAAGAACGATGCTTCTTGCCCTGCCCGCAGCCGCTCTTGTGCTAGGCAGTCCCGCGACGCCCGAGTAGGCCGCCACGATCGAGAAGAAGACCGTGAGCGAGGGAATCGACAGGCAGATGATGCCTCTCTTCGTCAACACGTGGCTCGAGCCCGTGCCCGCCCAGTTCGGCAGGCAGCAGGGCTTCATCCTCGACGAGGACGGCTCGGCCGAGTCCGTCAACATGGCGACGCTCGAGTACGAGAGTTGGCAGGTTGCAGACCGAAAGCTCACCCTGAGGGGCAGGAGCATCGGCAACGGCGGGACCTTCCCGTTCGAGGAGGTCTGGAACGTCGTGATGGTCTCGAAGAAGAAGCTCGTCCTTCAGCGGGGCGGCGTCTACAAGATGCAGAAATGCGGCCGCCTGTTTTTCCGTGGGCGTCAGAAGACTTCGCCGTCGTCTTTGGGAAGCTCGAGCGCGAACGTCTCGAGGTCTTCGCCGGGATGTCTTGCGGGAAGCTCGGCCTGCCATTGCCGGGGCCAGGCGTCGTCGGGCACGGGAAGGACTTCGTTCGGGTCGTCGTAGGCGTGCTTCGGATAGCGGGCGAGATGGAGCTTCTGTCTGGCGCGCGTCACTGCGGTGTAGAGCCAGCGGAAGTAGTCGGCCGAGGATCTCGGTCCCGTCCATGCGCAGTCGACGAAGACGTGCGGCCATTCGCCGCCTTGGGACTTGTGGCAGGTGACGGCGTAGCCGTAGCGGACGTGAAGCGCGTTGACGAACGGGTCTTCGGCGAGCGCGTCCTGCCAGTCCTTCGTGCCGCGCCTGAGCCTCGGGAAGCGGTTCTTGAAGTCGGCCATGAGGGCGCGAAGGAGAAGCGTCATGTCGGGCAGGTCGTCGGGCTCGAGCTGGTTGAGAAGGATCATGCAGGAGACCTCGAAGCACTCGCCCGTATTGCCGCGAAGCCTGAGCGTGACGCTCTGGAACTCAAGGTCGAGATTCACGAGGCGCCTGCCCTTCCTTGCGGGGCCAGTCTTCACGCGGAAGGAGACGCTGCGCCTGGTGCGCGCTCCCGTGCGGAGCACCTGGCAGAAGTCGCCGTTGCAGATGAATTCGCCGTGCATGTGCGTGTTGAGGATTACCATGAGCTTGTCTCCCGCGGCGAGCTCCTCGACGCCCGGAAACTGCAGCCGCCTGAAGGCGCGGTTGAGCTGCTGGGCGCGCACGTTCGTCTGCGCGATCATGACGGCGTCGCGTGTGATGCGCCGTCCCATGACCTCCCAGCAGAGGCGCGCCATGTTGCGCGCATCGATCCGCTCTACGTCGGGAACGTCCGCAGGAAGCTTTGGAAGAGCGTACGTCTTGTTTTTGAGTCCCGTTCGGAGCGCAGTCGCGAGCGCGAGAATTCCCGAGTCCTGCTTCTGGCGGACGATGTCGGTGAGCGTGTGCTCCGAGGGCTTCAGGCCGAATTCCTCCTCGAGGTGCACGGGAGAGAGCGCGGGCGAGACGGTCATGCCGACGGGCGGGAGCTGCGCGGCGTCGCCCACGAACAGGATGTGCCTGCGGTGCGCGCAGGGGGTGTCCTCGAGAAAGTGCAGGAGGTCGGCGAGAAGGCGGCCCGAGCCGAACTGCAGGAGCGGATTCTGCGTCTCGCGGTCGGAGACCATCGAGGCCTCGTCGACGACGTAGACCGCGTCGAGTTCGTCCGTGTTGGACGTGAGGTCGCTCACGAGCGTGAAGTCCTCGTCGTCGGGATCGTCCCGGTCGCGGGGCGAGTAGAGGTGCGCGTGGATGGTCGAGGCGCTGCGGGACGTTCTCGTCGAGAGCACCTTGGCCGCGCGGCCCGTGGGCGCCATGAGGTGCACGGAGCGGTTGACGGCCGAAAGATAGTCGACGACGCCCTTCATCAGGAAGGTCTTCCCCGTGCCCGCATAGCCGCGAAGTATGAAGATCCGCGCTTCGTCGTCGTCAAGAAACGCCTGAAGCTTCGGAACGAGCGAGGCCTGACCGGGGGTGAGCCGCACGCCTTCGAACATGCGCGAGAGCGTCGGATTCTTGATGTGGATTCCGCCCGCCTCGTCCGGGTCCGCCTCTTCGGCCGATCCGCCTGCATTGCTCGCGTCCGCAGGCGCGCCCTGAACCCAGGAGCGCGGGACGCGAAAGCGCTCGCCGTGCTCGTCCTCAAACCAGACCCAGCGGTCGTCTGCTTCGGGCGCGGGCGCAGCGGCGGCGACGGCGCCCTCAGGCGGACTGATGAGCGCAACGTTTCCTTCGGCAGGCTTCGGATGCGGCATGACGGTCTCGCTTCGCAAGCCCTGCGAAGCGCATCTCCTCTCGAAACGGCGTGTGGCGGAAAAGCAACACGAACGACGGTTTTTCTGGTTCTTTATTCGGAGGAACCCTGATGGAGAACACCCAACTAGTGGGGACTTTCGATGGAGGCTTACCCTAAGTTGGCTCAGTCGGCGCGTCTTAAGGCAGGCTTAATGGACTAGGATTCACTCGAACAGGGCGCTCGGCCCCCATGAACCATCCGCCCCTACAGGAGATTTTAATGACAAATTTCAAGACGCTTGCCGCCCTGATGATGACCGCCCTCATGGCTGCGGGCACCGCCTCTGCCGCCGACGGAAAGTTCGGTGCCGACCGTCATGCGGCGATGGGTCTCACCTGCGAGACCTGCCACGGCCCCGACAAGGCCAATCCCGCCACGCCCGACATCAAGACGTGCACGCAGTGCCACAACACGAAGGACCTCGTTGAGAAGACGAAGGACGTCAAGCCGACGAATCCGCACGTCTCCCCGCATTATCAGGACCAGCTTGACTGCACGAACTGCCACTACATGCACGGCGAAACGGAGAACTTCTGCGACCAGTGCCATCAGTTCGGCTTCAAGGTGCCGTAAGCCGCAACCGGTTCCTTCAGGTTCTTTCAGAAACATCCAGCCGTCCGAGTCGACCGATTCGGGCGGCTTTTCAGTTCATGCATGCCGCTCATGAAGCCATGACCGCCATTCCTTCCTGAAGGAGAAGGACGCGGGGGAATCGTAGTTTTCAAACCTTCTGTAAGATATCCGAACACGGTTTCAAAACAAGAACAGGAGTCAGGATGATGATCCTCGCAAGAACGGAGCTCGCGACCATTGACGCACTCAGGGCCTCGGGTGAGGAGCCCGAGCGGATCCTCGAGCTCATCGAGAGCATCGTGAACAAGGGCATTGATACCGGTCGCTTCGACATGTGCCACGTCGAGACCGATCCGGAAGCCGCACTCAGACTCGCAGAGGCACTGCTCGGCACCAACAGGTATCCCGCCTTCGCGCGCGCGATGAGAATTCTTGAGGCGGTGACGCCATACGTGGAGGACCGGTCCGACGGCATGCTTCTGTTCACGCTCTCGACGATCGCGCGCATGCTCTGCGGCCGCCCCTTTGATGCAGCGGGCCGCGCCGTCTCCGGGATCGGCGAAGACGAAAGTGACGTCCATCTTCTTTATCTGCTCGGCATTCTTCGCGCAGGCGAGGGACGCTTTGACGAGGCCCGCGAATGGCTTCTGCGCGCCGATGCCGAGAGTCCCGATGATCCCGTCATCCTTCATGCCCTTGAGCTCGTGGCGGCACGCGAGTCGCTCGAGCGCATCCTTCTTACCCGCCCGCTCTGGGAGGACGGAGACCTTGACCATACGGCGCCTGGAACTCCGGAGCGCGCCCTTCGCATGGCCTGCGTCGAGCTCGATCCCGACGGGTACGCAGACGCCCTGATCGCGCTCAACGCCACGGGGCTCGAACTCGACGACGAGAGCTTCCTGCGCATGGAGGTCGAGCTCTCCGGCCACGCCGTGCCGTTCGTTTTCGAGATGAACCACGCGGGCCTCTCGAAGATGGATCCCGCCTGGCTCGCCCGTCTTGTCGAATCGGTCTCCGACGTGCTCGAGCATGCGAAGGCCGCTCCCGAGCACCTCGTAGAAGTCCGCGCAAGACTCGACAGGAGCGTGCGCCTCGTGCTCACCAAGCCCGAGCCCGACACGACGCGGCCCTCCGCGATCGACTATTCCTTTGAAGTCCCCTCGCGCTGTCCGCGGATCGAGGGCCGGCTCGACACAGGACCCGAGGAGGCCGCCGTCCTCAAGCACCTGCGCGCCCTTGACCTGCGCGGCAACTTGGACGAAATCATCAGGCGACTCGAGGCCGTCCCGAAGGAGAAGTTCACGCCGCTCTATGCCTTCGAACTCGCCCGCGCGATCGCCAACCGAAGCGAATCCGGGAGGGACGACCTGAAAAGGGCGCTTGCGCTGCTCGAGGGTCTGGACGACCGGACCGAAGGCCGCTGGGAGACGCTCTTCTGCCGAGCCTTCCTCAACCTGAGGCTCGGCCAGAGGCGCGCGGCCCTCAAGTGCTTCAAGGCCTGCGCGGGCATTAGGCCCGACGACGAGGTGGTCGACTTCTTCGTCGAGGTCTGCAAGCGCGGTCTCTCGCAGCCCACGATTGAAAAGCCCTTCAGGGTCCGCGCGGACGAGGTCTGGGCGGCGCTTGAAGCGCAGGCGACCGAGCTCGAAGACGCGTTTGATTCCGTCACGGACGCCGACGAGGTCGAAAAACGCCTTGCGGCCATCCTCGAGCCCGTCTCCGCCTCCTGGTGGCGCCTTGACGTGAGCGCGGAGGACGAGCGCATCAAGGTCGAAATCTCGCCCAACGGCTGGCGCCTCGAATGCTTCCCGATCCTTGAATTCCTCAGGCGCGTCCCCGAATCCCTTGCCGATCGCTGGACCTTTACGGCGGGCAGGGCCAGAAGGGACGACACCTCCTTCGAGACCTTCATGGCGGGCAACGAGGTGCTCTCTGCGGACGACGTGCTCATCTGGCCCGAGCCCCACGAGGGCATGTGGCGCCTTCTGGTCTACATCGAGGACTTCAAGGGCACCGAAGAGCGCGCTCGAATCGAGTGCTTCCAGGCCGTTCGCGCCCTGCATGAATACGGTATGTTTGCCGCGCGAGTCGTTGGTCAGGATGTCGGGCTTCCCGTCGTTGTTCCAGTCGAATACATTGGCGCCGACATATCCCCATCGGGATTCGCCGGGCCCCTGGATGTCCTCGCCGTAACCCGGTTGAATGTGGATGATCTCATTGCCGGCTTTCAAATAAGTTCCCGAGCGGAAAGAGGGATTCCGGTTCGTGCCCGCGTTGCGGAAAAAGAGAATGTGTCCTGCCGAATTGCCGCAAACGATGTCCAGTTTGCCGTCGCCGTCCCAATCGACGAGCGTCGGGGTGACGAGCGAACCGGCATACAAAGCGGGGTTTTTCTCTTTCAGGGTGACGGGATCGTCATATACGGGTCGTCCGTCGGAGGCGAATTTCCCCGTGAAGCGGTAATAGAACGCTCCGCCCTCGCCCGTTGCGAGCAAATCCACGTACTCTCCCTGTTCGTTCGGGTAGACGACGGGCGTCGGCCAAATGGTCGGATGGCGCAGCGCATTGAACGTTTCATCCACGATATGACGTTTGGGTTCACAGGTTCCGTCGGCCTTTCGCTTCAGAAAATAGAGTCCTCCGTAGGACGAGCCGG